>Ga0307507_10011204_pt1 | contig 11373 bp, 2 predicted proteins | sample 7_EM_MG_FD_207223 | JGI IMG/M metagenome (GOLD analysis project Ga0307507, IMG submission 207223) | Populus trichocarpa ectomycorrhiza microbial communities from riparian zone in the Pacific Northwest, United States - 7_EM | ecosystem: Host-associated > Plants > Roots > Unclassified | place...
ACAACAACGTAATAACAACTGGTGGAGTGGTTGCCCAACAGATTAACTCCAATTGTATTCTGAGATTCACTACAAGGAGAGAACTATCTACGGTAGGGACTGAGGTCCTTTAAATACACAACCGTACGCCTAAGAAATCCTCTCTTGTACGTAAGGTACGTGTTATACGTGTTATACGTGGACGTACACTGCGTATACTCCGTACACCGCGTATAATATTATGTGACTCGCTTACCATTCCTCGTCACATGGTTCCACCGGATCCATCCTGGACCGTGCCTGTATCAACCAACTAGCTTCCTCCGACTCTTCTCCAAGTAGTCGTAACATCGTACTTAAAGCGTCCGTAACAAACGTAGTACATAATATCAGTAGGAAATAACTATGGAAAATATATTAATCGGAGCTCTAGTAGTATACTACTGCAAGTAATTCCGTACTTTATTCTATAGCTATTATCCACAGCTTAATTAACTAAATTAATTATAAGCCGAAGATTTTAACGCAGCGGCTAGTTCTTATAGTTGTATTGTGTATAAGGGACATAATAGAAACCTCATATATTAGCGCGTCGCTTTACTTTAATAGAATATATACGGCATAGCCTAATCGCATTACCCAGACGCTTTATGCCTGTGGCGTTTACAAGAGCTAGGCCGTCACCTATAAAGGCGTTAGCTGCTAAATTTAATAAGTATATAGCGCCTACTAGTAACTAGAGTTACCCATACCCGCATTTAGAATGTCGTATTAGTATGGCCATTAAAGGCCTAAACACTATTCTCTAACTCTAGAAGCTCATTAACCAGTGGCCGTAGAAAGGAATTAAGGTCCTTGGCCGTATTAGGACCGGGTAAAATAAAGCTTATAAGTATATTCTTGACCTTATAGCGCTTATTAGGTAGGAGATTAAGGTTGCAGAGAACAACCGGAGTTACCTATATATATTAGTAACCTTAATTAATTTGCTTATTTTACTTACCTTATAGGTCTTCCTATTATCTAGTTAAATACCATTAAGCAATAGCTAAAGGGCAATATCGTGCTTATCGCTAAATAGGTTAAGCTCCCGCTTATAAAAGTTAAGCAATAGATCGCCGTTAAAGACGTCTCAAAATAGGCACTAACCGTTCTTTATATTTAAGCTTAGAAGCCTCTACCGGTACAACTTTAATATAGCTAACCATTCTAGATTATTATACTATATCCGTAACTATAAGGTAAGCGGTATATATATAAAAGTCTTATGGGGCTATTTAGTAACCTAATTAAGCCTTACTTTAAGGCAATAGAGATAGTAGTCAAGCTCCAAATTCACTCCTATATACGCCATACAGCCTCCAATACAGCAGTTAATTTGGTAGGGTACAATCCTAGTTATTTTCCAAAGTCTGTTTTCCTTATTACGCTAATTTGGTAGATCTATACCTTTATAGAGGTAGAGCATGCGGGTAAGGGAGTCAAGCTTCTTACAGGGTACGCCTTCTAACCAAGCTGCAAGCTTTAGAAATAGGCGTTCCTCATTTGGGACCTTGGTGGGGCGAATAGTAGGCGGTATATTAACGCTGTAGTTGCTTAACGTATAGCCACTATCCTTACTATCTTCTTCCTGCTCACTGCTGCCGCTCTACTCAATGTTAAACTCATTAAAAAGGCTAGTAGGCTCACTATCGTCAATATCTAGAGTAGTTAAGGCATTCGTTCTAGCTAAATTTAATATATTTACCGCCCTAGTCTATAACTATTATACGCGGGTAATATATTTGTAGTAAGCCGCTCGTTAAATAGAGTGTCCATTTAGGTATTTAGGGCAGGAAGTATATATATAAGAGCCTTAAGGACGCCGCTAGTAGCTTTACGGTTTATGGTGCCGGTAGAAAGTAGCCTATAATATAGGCCTTCCACCTAGCCAAACTGCAATACAGTTCGTGCAGTAGCAGGTTATAATTCTTGGTATAGTGAGCAAATATATAGTATGCAAGTAAGAATAAGATAGAGGTAGGTGTTTATTAGTAGGTGGCAAAAAAAGGCCTCCGCAGGTTCCGCTAGAAAGCAATTACTAATTAGTAAGTTTAACTATTACAAATCTACAGATTATAGATAAAAGACTGCCTTCTATATATAAATTCTACTTACCATTTTAATCCTCTAGATCTTCTAAGCCCTCCTACTTATTACCAATACCTCCTAAATCTTTTAAAGCTTTAAGGCCTGGCTTTGTTTCCCTTTTAGAGCGAGGACAGTACAGCGCTCAGGATAGCAAGAAAGGACGGCAGTTAAGTCCAAATAAAATTAAGCAACTTGTAAATATATAGAAGCTTAGAGACCAAGCCATACATAATATAGATAGCAATATTCTTATTATTTAGGCTAAAGTTCGAACCGTCATTAGCGCGCTTGCCTCTATAGATAATAAAGAATACCCAATATATACCTAGGCAAAAGAAGAGGAGCGAAAGAAGGTTTCTATAGTTGACGCTCTAGTAGAGAAATATCCATAGATAACTAAATTCAAACGCAGCTAGGCGGCTAAGGTGTTCTTAAGCCTGCATATTAATTGGAAGAATACCCAAAGGCGTAAAAAAGCTAAGAAGTCTGCTCATATTGCTACGCGTACAGATAGTATATCTGCTTATAGTGTATATCTACTATAGTAACTAATCCAATGAATTAGAAGCCGCCACTATAATTAAGTTGGATAAGGAAGGCTTTACTGTTAGAGGTCTTCAAGAGGAGCCACGCCGTCATCAGGCCAATACTAGATTAGGACATAAAAGTCCTAGGCCCACATACGCAGGAGAGCTCTATTGTAGCACCTGCAAGGCAATAAAGCCAACGGTCGACTTCAAGCCTTATAGTATACCCAACAAGGAGGACGAATGGGAGCCAACACAAAGGTACGCGGCTTATTAGTCACCGCCAGTTACTTAGAAGGCTGCTAATCCTTATACTACTAGAGTAGTAGGTACTGTAAAGACAACGCAGAAGCGGAAGGTAGCAGAGTCGCGGAAGGTAGTAGAGAACCGTTAAGTACACGCAGCACAAATACAACAGAAGGCCACCAAGAAGACAAAAACAATGGTCAGAAAGGGCCAAAAATTAGCAGCCTCGCAGACTAGAGAGAAGCTTAATTGGTTATTTACGTCAGATAAGAGCACGTAGGGTAGGGTGGGCGGCGGTAGGGTGGTAATGGCGGAGGTGAGGTTGAATTTGTTAGCTGGTTCGCAATGCCTCGGTATTATTTTAAGAATGGTCAATTCCTTGCAAAATGCATCGTTTTTCTTAGTAGGCGCCATATAAATCGTATGGCTCGCTTACGGCGCGGGGCATCGCCCGTTTAAAATGTATGCATTTTAAGTATTTGTATGTAAAATGCATATTATTTTAGGTATTTATATAACCAGCTTAATTCATATACGCAAAATGTATATTTTATTGTAAAATGCATACTTTTTTAATATATAATGCGGATGAGAGTGGGCCGTAGGGCTTTCCTTTTGTTAACACCTCTATTAATACTGTAACCGACTACGGTACCCTGCCAAACCACCACTGTGTCACCAGTGTATCACCCTAACTCGCTCACCGACTCGCTCACCGACTCGGTCAATTACCCCTTTATTGTCTACACCTTTCATGTATATATACCACCTGATTTCCATAGATTTAGAATCAAGTCGCTCACTCAATTCTCCCACACACTGCACTGTTACAAATACTACTATATATATTATAAATATGGCAGATCCTACTGCAATTAAGTATAGTAAGTGCTATATCTATAAGCCCCGTCTTATCTTTATTAAAGATAGCTCTTTAAAGAAGTTTTTAAAGCTATACCACTTATATCCTCCTATTAACTCCGGTGGTCAGCGCAGCCACGTCTACACAGCCTTACTTTCCCTTAAATAGCAAAAATACCAAAACTTCCCCTACAAAAAGGCCGTGCAAATGTGGCTACGCTAACCGCCGGAGTTAATAGGAGGGTGTATATTAATTAAAGGCGCGTCTTCCCTATATTTTACTTTTACTTTTACTTACTTTTCTAAATTTCTAAATATAATTTAAATAAGTAGAGAGCTCTTATAGAGCTAGGTTTTACTACTAAGACTCGTTCTATAAGGCGTTAGTAAACTACTTTACCTAAAAACGATATTAAGAATGCCTTCCTACCTTATGGCCGGAATAACTAAGATACCCCTAAAATAGCTTAATAGTAGAAGATAATTAGGGTAATATAACAGGAGTACCGTATTCTTAATTGACGGGGTAAAGCTTATTTGCCTACTCCTCCGCTATAAATAAAGCTCTATATAGTAAAAAAGGCACTTTAGATAGCCTAAATATATCCTTGCTAGAACTAGCTCCTATACTTACTCTACTACTAATACCTACTCTAACTACGGCCATACTACTACCCGTTTTAGCTGTTAATTAGAAGCGAATTAAAAAGTTTAGGAGTATACTATAGGCTAAACGTATAGAGATGTATAGTTATTATAAGGAGCGGTGGTTTTAAATAGGCCTAGCTATAGAGGGTAACAATATAGATATATATAAGGTCTGCATTAAGGACGCCGATAGCCTTAAGAATTTAACCCTTTCTCCCCTATTTAGTAATAGTAATAGGCTTAATCTGGGGCCTATTCCTAGCTTTTTACCTATACTTACCGCGGCAGAGAGGCTTTTAATTACGCGTATATACGGCTAGCAACATTACTATACTAGCTACGTCTATTACTTTAGCTAAAATATACTAAAGACTTAGAAGTAGCTGCCACGGCTACCTTTTAAACTTAATATACTGGTTATGGGGCCTGCGGCAGTAGAGGGCAGCAAATACCTAAGTTAGTGGTTTACTAAGTGGTATATTGTAAGGCGCTCTACTATATTACTATAGCTTTACTTTTAAACGGTCAATTATTTTAATTATTGCGATATTAAAAGATAGTATCTGGCTTACCAGCTTACCCAAAAATGGCTCTATATTAGATTAGCTACTTTATATTAATAAGCTAGAGTCTAATTCTAGTGGCCTAATAGCTTAGCTTACTCCTAGAATATAGGCTATATTAACTTCTACGAGTAATTTCGCCCCTATATAATATTCTCCTACTATTAATCCTCTACCTATTAAGGTTAGTAGTAATATACCAGATAGCGAATTTAATAATAACGTACTAGATACTTTGGTTTCTAATCTAGTGCCTAACTTTAATAGATTAGAGCCTTTAAGTCGCGAGGTTTAATACTAATAAGGCCTATAAACGGGCCTATGGGTTCCTACTATGCGGTAAACACCTCTCTAAGCAATTAGCTAGTTTTATTATGCATAGCGCCTTTCCTACTCTATTTCTTTATAGTAAAGCCGATTTTAATATACTATAAAGCCGTATGGTTACCCTAGCTGCGTACGCTAAGTACATGCTTAAGTATTAGGACGGTCGGTTTGGCCGCTACCCCTTATTTTGTGTTACGGGACTACCCGTAACACGCGCTACGCTAGATGCGTAGCTTTCCTTTCCTTGTTTAATATCGCTTGGCAGATAGTTTATCCACCCCAATTGCCCCTATATAGATTTAGCCGCAGTTGCATTTTTATTAAACTCTTTAGAAATCCTCTTAAGTCTCTATAACAGCTATATATAGCTATCAATTCTTCGAATCTAATGCTTGTTTATCTAGTGTTCGCATATAATACATCGTTATCGTGACATTTCGCTACTATATGTTTAATTAAATTATAAAAGAGTAAGCTTTTAACGCTACCTACTTCCTTTACGGCCGATTAAATAAGAATAGTTTATCTTTAAATAAGATTATACGGTATATACGGAATCTTAAGGGCACTAGACCTTACTAGAGGCAGAAGAGAAATAAGTTTACGGCTTGTGCTAAAAATATTAAAAGCGGGTATCTATTCTTTACACTTGGCGCTATTAATCTATATTAGTATAACCTATACTCTTATATGCCTCTATTTAACGAATATAAGGCTATTAATAAGGCTTAGCGCTACTAGATTGCTTCTTAAAATCTTAACAATAATCCGCATATTGCTACTTATTAGCTATATTGCCGCTTTAGTCTATTTAGGAAGCACGTACTTATAGATCTATTTAATAGCACTAACTTTTAGTTCTAATATAAGTGGTAGGTATAAGGTAGCGGCTATATATATAGCTATTTATAAAGTTTAATAGCCCTAAAGTGTGAGGTGACAGGCTCTGCACTACTTAGCCACGGCACAAACCCTAAAAGGTAAGCGAGTGACTGGCAAGATACCAGTCACGGCTGTGCGGAACTTGACATAAAGCTAGATCCGTTAGCTAGTAAATTAAGGGCGGCTTTTGCTAAGTACTAGGCTACTTTTATATCTATAATAAATCTTGATTAATCTAGGCCTCTCTATCTCTAATATCCTTCTACTTTTAGCTTTAAAGGACAGCTTAATAATAGTAAGCTTCTTACTGCCCACTTTAATTAATTTTAATAGTATCGTAATTATACCAAATCTTACTGCTTAAGATTAAAGAAAGGCTCCACTAGAGTAAAGGAGTGCCGCTTCTATTTTTATACACTCTCTCTATAATAAGGCCGCTATATTAAAGAATTAAAATCTATTACTAGACGTTCTATCTACAGCGTAATAATAAGCTTCTTAATAGTTATAATACAGCCATAATATTAGCGTAGACGGCGAATATTAATACGTTACCCGCTATAAGCGTATTAGTAATGGTTAACTATATAGGCAAATATTGCAGTAAGGAAGAGAAGAAGTTAATTTCCTACTAGGAGCTACTTTAATTAGTATAGCTATATGCTAATAGCCTTTATACCTTTAGTTTGAACGTAGCTAGGTTTATAAATAAGCTTATTACTAAATACAATTAGTTAGCGTAAAAGGTATACTATCTACTTTATAACATTCCCCTTTACAAAGGCTCTAGAAATATAGTAACTTTAGACTACCGCTAGAAGGACAACTAAAGCGCTATATATAAGCTTAAGGGTAGGTAACTAAGAGGGCACGGACCATCTAACTATAAGAAATATAAACGCCGCCCAGACAGGGTAGAGGATGTTACTTTCCTTAATTTTCTACTCTATTTTAATTACTCTACTTATAAGCGTTAACTAAGAGCAAGGCCTTAAGTTATATTATACTTTCCGCGATATAAGGGCGATCCTTCCCACCTATAGTATCCTAAATTCTGCTGTGTAAAGCTTATTTATTATTACCCGTAGAGGGAGTATAAGGAAGTAGCTACTTATACTAATAGATTTAGGGCCCCTAATTATATGGCTTTCTATTAGGCTTACGTTAACTCTTATTAGCACCTACTTAACTACTTCTGCAATTGGAAACTAAAGGAAGCCTATAAAACTGCTAATATATTAATAAGTTTAAGGGCGATTTCGCAGACAACTTAGAGCTATATTAGTCCTTTAAGGCCCTATATACCCGCGTTTAAAACACTAATAAAGTTAAAATTTAGGATTTTAATAGGCTTAGCAATAGGGAATTTAATTATAACTATAATTGGGGTATATATTAGGGTACGTACCCGCAGTTTAATAAGAGGACTTTCTAGTAAGAAGTACGGTTATAGTCTCTACTATAGAGCTGCCTATCCCAAATAGTAACTTTGTCTTTCTTATAACTAAGCTAGCGTTATATTTATAATGTTATAGTTAATTACTATAGGCAGATCTAAGTAAGCCTTGCCCCCCCCCCCCCTTTTAACTACAGATTAATATTAATAAAGAGGTAGAAACCGGCAAATTATATCTTATTACTGTTCTCTTTACTACGCTCTATAATATAGTAAGGGCTAATAGCAAGCCGTCGCTATTAGCTTAAGCCACCCCTACTAGGGTAGCTGCCTTTAATATTAAAAGTGGGACTCTATATAATCTATTACGGCCATTAGTAAATCGCCCCTTTAAGAAATTACCTGTTACCAGTCTTATGCCTCTATAATCAGCTTTTAAGGATATTTACTATCTTATTCTTAATAAGAAATCTATAATTAGGCAATTATATTTAGCCTAGATTAATTACCACCTTTATTAGATCTACTTTATATATAACAACGACTACTTTAAGGCTTAAACATCTTACTAATAGGCGATTTCCATTAGCTTCCCCCTATAGGTTAGGCGGCCTTATATAATAATCTACCCGCTAGCCTATTAGAGCTTACCAGCTATAGAAAGGGAGCCTATAAGGCAATTAACTAAACTACTATTTTAGATTAAGTTATATAGTAGGGCGGTAATAACCCTAAAGCCCTATATTTAGGACCGCTCTTATAAAGCTATATAGTAATTCTATAAGTAATTTAACCTAAAAGCTTCTTTTAACTAGGTGTAAATAGGGCCTACTTACTAATAAGATTGCGGGGTTTAATAACGCAACTCGGCCATATAGTATATACGTTACTATAGATAAATATAACACTATTCGAATTCGTAATCTTTACAGTCGGTAGTAGCTATTAAGTTAGTTAATACTAGTATATGTTCACAAAAGGTTACTCCCAATAAGTGTAATATTATAGAGAATTTAACTCTATATATTGGCGCTAAAGTTATACTAATATAGAATATCTGGGTTAAACTAGGCTTAGTAAATGGTACTACTAGTATAGTTAAAGATATTATATAAAAGGAGGACGCTAATATTAAAAAGAATTAGCCCTAGGCACTACTAATTACGGCAAATAATTATAACAGACCTGCCCTATTTACTTAGTAGGATAGAATAAAGGTTATTCCTATCTTTTCCGTACTTTATAAGTAAGAGGGTATAAAAGACTCTTACTTATAGCGTTAATTTCTAGTTAATTTTGCTTTTGCTTTTACTATACATAAAATCTAAAGCTTAATACTTAATTAGGTAGTTCTAGATATTAAGGATAAAGATAAAATAGCTGGGCTAACTTATATAGCAATCTCGCAGGTTAAGAAACCTTTAGGCCTTATATTTAAATATAGATTTAATAAGAAACGATTTAAGCTATCTATAAGTAATGCTAAGGAGGTATAATAGGAAGATCTTATATAGAGGTAGTAGTAACTACTCTAAAATAACTAACCCTAATTAGGAAGTTATGTGCTAGCCTAGATATTACGGACCTTATATTAGTAGTAGCACGGCTACTAAGAGAAGATATAAATAGACTAGTAGTGGAAGCACTGGAGGCGCTGGAACTAGTCGAACCATGGGACGAGGGGTAGCTAAGTTATATAACAGATTACGTTACCGTTTTGGCATATAGGATCTATGGGATCTATAAGGAACGTTATACACTAAACGTACCTTATGTACCTTACGTACTTAGTATTTCTTAGACGTAGTTTATATATTTAAAGGACTATAGTCCCTACCTAGATAGTTCTTCTCTTTATAGTAAATCTTAGAATATAATTAGAGTTAATCTGTTGGGCAACCACTCTACCAGTTATTATTATATTATAACTTCTTATTTACCTACACATTTAGCCTATTAGCGAGTCTACCGTGGTATTTCCCATAAGGCTTTAATACACATTTACTACCTAGTTACGGTATTAACAAAGTTAATAATATACTACTAAAAGCACTAGTTACGATACTATCTACGGCAGCTACGACCTTAGGGTTAGGAGGGGATACTAGTATAAGAGATACTAATTCGTAGCTTATTACAGTAGGTTAGTTATAGGAAATAGTTAATTAATTAATAGATAATAATTAAATACTTGAAGATAGAATTAATAGGATCGAAGTAGGTAAGATTAAGTTACTATTAATTAAATAATTCTTAGAAGAGAAGTTAAAGCTTAAGGGATTCCTTATATAAATACACTTTAAGGTTATATAAGAAGGGGCGAAGTTAGTAATACCTATAGACTAAATAGCATATATAGGATTATTCCTAATAGGAAGAGTACCTAAATAGTTTAAATCTTACCTTACTAAGATCTAGATAAGTGAAATATTAACTACTAATTAGGAAGTATGGTATATGTTTACCAATTAAAATAGATTTATAGAAAGGTTAATATAGATGTTTAGAGACCTGGAGGTAATAACTATAGCGAAAAGAAAGCTCTAAAATCTAGTATAACGCACTTTAGCAATTAAGTATATAATGTAGTTTTAAATACTTATAACGCAGATTAAGTAGAATAATAGGGCGCTAATAGTATAGTATAAATAGGGACTTAAGGTAAAAGTCTAGGATATAATTATCTTAATAGAAGATACGGAAACTCTAAGAGAGTTAATTAATTAGTTAATTAAAATTAATAATAGGATCTATTAAAGGGAATAAGCTAAGAAAGGGTAAGATAGAGTTCTATAGTTATATAAGGCGCAGAGTATATATTAACAAATATAGAGTTAAAAACTATAGAATGGCAGACTAGAGCTAATAGACCTAAGCGGTACTAAAGAATCTAGAAGATAGAATAAGAAATTATAGAAACTTAGAGGTTAAGGATTAAGTAATTATAGGACTAAGGAGTAGAGGCTAAACTAGGGATCTTAGTAGTTGAAGATATTTAGGCGGACTCTATAATAAGAAAAATGGTTTAAAAAAAGAGCTTATATAAATTACGGAAAATAAGGTTATTTCGCTAGAGACTATAGAGGTAGTTAGAGTAACTATATGGTAAAGGGCATAAGGTTATTAAAGTATAATAATATAGATATAAGTATATTGCGTGGGACCAAGGAGTGTTTAATTAAATACTTTACGTTTTATTATAATAACGCATGCTAAATTTATAAGGACGCTAAGTACGGCGCAAGCTATTAGCTATAAGAGCTAGAGTTATAAAGACTTAAAGGAACTATAGAGTTAGATAAAGAATAAGATTAACTCTATAAGCTGGATTAAGATATTATAGCAATATATAGATAAAGATTAGCAGAAATGGTAATAGAGTTAAAGTACTTATTAATTAACAGCGATAAGGATAAAAAGGAGGCTAACTGGGGGTACTTAACCCTTAATAACGCATTAGAAGTAGAGACTAAGACCGCTATAAAACGCAGTTTAATAATGGATATTATAATACTATTAAATATGGTATCCATTACTTTATAAGACGAAAGGAGTAATATTAAGAAGGAATTAAGTAAGTAGATAACTACTAGTGCTAGCTTACCACTTAATAAAGGCAAAAGGCTATAGGCTTAAGATTCTTAAGATAAAATAAGACAAATCTAAGAACTTATAATAGATAATAACTAACGTATTTCACGGGTGAGCTGGTTAAACGGGTAAGCTGATCACTTCAAAAACACACCAAAAAATGGAAAAATCACACTTTAATATCTTAACAACCACTTAATAATAAATTTTAATAATTTAAATT
>Ga0307507_10011205_pt1 | contig 11372 bp, 11 predicted proteins | sample 7_EM_MG_FD_207223 | JGI IMG/M metagenome (GOLD analysis project Ga0307507, IMG submission 207223) | Populus trichocarpa ectomycorrhiza microbial communities from riparian zone in the Pacific Northwest, United States - 7_EM | ecosystem: Host-associated > Plants > Roots > Unclassified | place...
TTGTCCTTGAAATATCTTAAACATAAATTCTAATTAATTTTTTTATATTTTTTATAAAAAAAATATTTAAACTATCCTTAAAGTATTCTAAACAAAAATCCAAGTTCAGAAATAACTTATAAACAACAAATCATCATAAAAATTTAATCTAGCATTTTAAATTTAAAAATGTAAATCATATTTTTATATTGAAATAGTTCATTTTTTATGTTTATGAATTTGTTATTTCTTTAATAAAAATTCTATCTTCTCTCTTTTTTTCTCTTTTTTTATGAATTTGTATTTTTTTATATTTTTTACTCAAACTCATTGCAAAAAAAATGTTTATTTAATGGGTGACCATTTATGATTTTTCTCCGATGACAACATTATTTTATATTTTTTTAACAATACTAGACTATATGTGTTTAGTTTCATTATACAATTTATGTAGTGTTTTTAACTTTTTATCATGTTTGTTTGAACCCTTTTATGTAGATTTATGTTGCAAATGAGGTTTTTTTAAAGATAAGACCCAAGTTGCTTGGGTCTAGCATACTGTAAAGATATAGCTTTATGTTTTTATACTGTAAAGATAAAATTTAATATTAAAATACCCAGTTTTCTCTGAAATATTGTAAAAAAACAATATATAGAAAAACAAAAAAAAATCTCAACATTTTATGCATATGGCTAAGTCTCTCAAAAATATTCATATCGTATTTCCATACCAAAACAATTCAAAAAAGATATGTATTAGCATGCTCATTGGGCTTTAATAACCAATTTATTAAAGTCATGAAAACTAGGCCCATATTTAAAAAATACAAAAAAGATATGTATTAGCATGCTCATTGGGCTTTAATAACCAATTTATTAAAATCATGAGAACTAGGCCCATATTTAAAAAATACCAAAAAAAAATTATTTTGTTTTCTTTTAGTATCTGAGATTACGAATCTATACATAAGACATATTCTCAATATTAGATAAAAAGGTAGTTCTTCTATTTTTATATAGACATTAGAATAGTTAGGTTTTTATCTGATAAGACAAAGATCTCTTTACTGAAAAGGACTTTTCGTAAACCTTAGACAGACCAACAATTAGAAAACACGACAATACCTTAATTTATATTGGACAATAAAACGATGCAGCTTACCTTAGAAAAGACGTATTAAAGGTGGTAATATCTTCCTTTTATACAACTAGTCCCCGTGCTCAATCTTTGAGACCGGTTAGGGTTCCTAGTGACCAAAATACTAGGCGGCGACTCTCATTCCCTCTTTCCACTAATAAATGACAAAAATTCCTTGTCATGTCTATTTCCCCACACCATACCATGAATTTCAGGAGGACGATCGTCACGACGCTGTACACATGCGACACTAATAATACAAAAAAACAACAACAATAATCATACTAATAATAGAAGATATAATTTCTATTAAAGGAATAAAAAATTCATAAACATAAAAATAAACTATTTCAATGGGAAGAAATTATTTGAATTTTTAAATCTAAAACGTTAAATTAGATTTTTTTTGATGATTTGTTGTTTATAAATTATTTATACTTTATTTATAAATAATTTTTAGACCCACATTACTTGGGTCTGGCAAACATGTCTGACCCAAGTTTACTTGAATAATCATAACAACAACAACAACAACAATAATAATACAAAAAATAATAATAAGAATAACAACAACAACAACAACAATCGCAACAACAACACTAATAATAATCATATCTTGGGGGCTCATCTAACAGTTTAAACTATTGGATTGAGATGACTCTTTAACATGTTATCAAAAAAATTGTTTTCTCTTTATTCAAGTTCATATGTAGAAAACATCATGGTATGTGTTTTTTGGGGCTGGTTTACTATGATTTTTCCAAGTTTTTTCCATGAATGTTGTCTTATAAAAGAAAGGTCATATAAAGATCCTAATGGCACTCATCACAATGACAAGATAAATGAAAAAAAAACATATATTTGCTTTTGCTATAGTTGGTTTGTGAGATTTGGGTATACATTTTCACTATACCAACTGCATCAAAATGGAGATCTTGAGACTTGTATGAATATTATATTTTATGGCTGGTCCATGGCTTTGGACAAGGCTATCTATAAAGATCAAGATTAGCCTAGTTGTTAAGTATCTTTGCACCCCTCTCAAATGCAGTGCTATTATTATTCTATTCAAACAGTAACGAGGTCTAGATGTTTGTAATCTCGGACAACGACACTGAGGAATTAGTTCCCACACCCTTTAATTTCTAATAAATAAAAAATGGTCACTTTCTCATTCAATCACCATTGGGTACCTTTGGAACTTAATCTTACAGCAATAATGAACGTATACTCAACACAAATTAGAAGATATGCAAGTTCATGTATTGTTTTTAGGAGCTCATTTCTTTACTTTTGTTTTATTCAAACTGCTTTTAGGAGCTATTGGTGTAATGAAGCTTTATCATCCCATCAGCATTCTGTATTTAATATCCCATAGAGATGTTGAGATATTATATAGCCTTTTTTTATATATTTTTTTAAGCACCAAACAATCAAATGGCAGCAACAATTTTATATATAAGCAAAAAGCCAAAAGAATTTCAAGAAAAGCTTGTTAGTAACTTAAGTAAGTCTGGTAATTGATTGAGTAGAGGTCACAAGCATCTAGACAGAACTAGAAAGAACACAGTCTCACAGCCTAACTGTGTGTTGTTGAAAACTGCATCATTTCGTGTGAGTCATAGGGTCCATGATATGGAGGAAAAGAGCATCAACCACACTTTTCTTTGGAAAACACCTTGTACCATGAATTCCCATTCCTGAAATACGCAAGCCAAGCTAACGGAGCAGCACCAGGAAAAGCCCCACCAATACATGAACTTGTTCCAAAAGCACCAGTGCTTCCTGCAATGTAGAAGGAGATGCTTAACATGTTCCACTTCAATGGAACAAATAGGGCAGATGGCATCACTTGTGTCAATAATTCCTTTTCTTGCTAAAGATCCTTTAGTGTTGTTTTTCAAGCAAAGCCAACCAGCAAAAAACAACCACCTTTGGAGGAACAAGGCCCTTCCATATGTCATGAAAAGAAAAGGTTGTTGGTCGGTTGATACACTGATGCTAGAATCCTTGACAGATATTTGACAGTGAACGCCCTATTTGAGGTAGATTTTCATATCAACCTATCTTCAAAAACCTTGTCAAGAATCACTTAGCAAAAACACCGTCAATCCTGCTCCATAACTCATTCTTGATAAGCTCATCCGATATACTATCCTTAGCAAAAACACTGTCAATCCTGCTCCATACAGAACCCGTACATTTCGACAACTCAAAAGGAAAGCTTAAATTGGCCTTAACCTTATGGATACTACAGACAACCTCTTTCCACAAACCGGAATCAGAGAAACCAAATCTCCAAAGCCATTTAAAAATGAGGGACTTATTTTTATTCAAAACAGACCCCATACCCAGCCCTCTTAGAGTCTTCGGAAGAGAAACAACATCCCATTTAACATTACATATCTTCTTTCCTATCTTATCTCCCGACCACAAAAAGGATCTGAATTTTCTCTCAATAGCGGCAACCACCATTTTAAGAATGAGGAAGATGGAGGGGTAATAGATTAGGAGGTTCTGCAATACTGACTTAAGAAGGCAAATTCTACCCCCTAGTGACAGATGCCTTCCTTTCCAAGAAGCTAACCTCGAATTGATTTTTGTAATTACAGGGTTCCATATCGAAGTGCGAGAGCTAGAAGCTCTAATAAGCAGTCCCAGATATTTAAGAGGGAAACTCGCGCCCTGCATCTCAAAACCATATATGTGTCCGCTATAGTGCTACTATCTAAACCAACCCCTGTTATAGAGCTCTTGAAAAAATTAACTTTTAACCTAGAAATCAATTTAAAGTATTGCAGCACCCATTTAATGTTCTAAATAGAGGAGAGACTCTTAAAGCTAAAAATAAGTGTGTCGTCAGCAAATTGAAGATGAGAGATTCTCAAATTATCAAACCCTAGATGGATACCTTCCACTAAATCCAAATCATAGCCCTTTCCAATCATCTTACTAAGGCCCTCTACTGTAATGTTGAATAGAAAGGAAGATAAAGGGTCACCTTGTCTCAAACCTTTCTTTATTGGAAACTCAGTTGTGGGAGAACCATTTACTAAAACCGATACTCTAGCTGTGGAGATACACTTCCTAATCCAACCCCCCCTCTATTTGTTTCTGAAGCCCATACAAAGCATAACTTCGTCAATATACTCCCATAAGACTGAGTCAAAGGCCTTATGGAAGTCAAGTTTAAATAAATAACCTTGGAGCTTGTTCTTTTTAAGATAGCTAATTACTTCATTCACTATCAGCACACTTTGGTTTACTTTGGTCGAAACACAGCTAATAAGTTTGAGTCCTTTAAGTAGAACTTGCATCATTCTTAAAAGTAGGAAAAGAAATTGTTCCTCGAAGCCATTATTGATAACAACCTCAACACCAATCAAACATGAGCGGACCATTACTTCACAAGTTGGTAGACAATTATTCAAGCTTTTGCGATTTGAACAAACAACTCTCAAATTGAACAGGTTCTTGTGCTCATCTCTCTTGATACCAAGTCCTCCAATCTTCTTTTCTAGGTTTTCTATATGATTCACTGCTTCTTGCATGTGATATGATATTGAGCGTTTTCCCTTAAATCCCCAGAGGAAAAACCCTGAAGTTATATATGTGTGAACAAATTAAACCGCATTAATCTTCACAGAATTGAGTCCAATAAGCAAGTTTGAAAGCAACAAGAAAGACAAGTAATTACTTACCTTGATATATTTAAGAGGGAGTAGATTTTGTTGGTGGGGACTGGATGAAATCTGGAAAAACAGCTTGTCCTTTTGGTGTCAAGGGAAAATGGTTCCTTTATAGTTTGCCAAAGAGATAAAGGTTATACAAGCTAGGAGGCAAGGGGAGTTGATAGTATGTCAGGATGGGAGATCTTAAATATGGGTATAAAATTTTATAAATTTGTTTAATAAAAAATTTTCTCCACTCCTCCTAACATGTTGAGAGACGGTATGCAACATGTAAAATTTATTATTATAAACCTGATTAATTTTATTTTTAAAACTAATTTTAAAAATACATTCATCCATCTAATATATTTGGAGAAATCTAATAAATTCACTCAGGTATTGATAAAAAAAAAGAGTCAAGAAAGGAAGTAAACATCTTTAATAATTAGAGTTGTCCCAGAAACTTTCCAAATATATTTCATATAAGAAACAATTTACAGAGTAAAGCAATTTAATAATTTAGAATGAGATGGTTGTCTGATAATATATATAATTTGTTGATGGTGATTATATTAAGAATTTAGAAACTAATGAAATTTCTACAGAGACTCACCAGTCTTTCAAGCCAGCTTACACATTCCGACTCTAAACTCATATCTTTGATCCCATCAAATGAAGCAGTAAGAGTACAGAATTCACTAACACTCACACACAGACACGATTAACTTTTTTGGAGGCATCTGCTATGTTAGCCCTCGTTCTTTTCTAGCAGTAGAAAAACCCAGACCAGATAATACTATTATGGAACTTCCTACACATCAGTCGATCGATGGTTGGTTTGCTTGATGTGATGAGAACTACATTTTCATATCACTTAATTTTCTTTTGATAATTTTCTTTTTCCATGATTGCCTGAGTGGTTATAATCCGAAGTTCGGTAAACATTGTCTGTATGGACCTTTCTCTAATGTTGCCTTCGATGAAATCTGGAAGCACTGTAAATATTATTGGAAGTACAACCACATCCAATCAAGATAAAAAGACATCCAGCTAGCCATGCCTTTTTGAGTCATCCAATCAAATCACAAGCAAATCCACCTAGCCATGCCTTTTTGAGACATGATACGATCGGTTTTTGATAAGATTCAACAAGAAAATATATTTTTTTTCCAAAAACATATGCACTTTGTCTATATACATGTTTCATTTTTTCTTCACTTAAGTTTACAAAGAAAACATGTCGTATTTTCTGTAAATGTCGAAAGCGAAAAGTCATCAGAAAAGAGAGTGGGGGGGTGAAGAGAAGAGAAAGCATGGACTGCGTGCCTATAAAAAGTCATTAATTTCAGATCACAGGAAACATTTTCAACTTACAAATATAGAAACATATTTGGATCTGTTTCAACTTTCATCAAGGCACGCAACAATTTATAGCTAAGAAGCTATTCTGAAGCGTATAATCTATTTATGATCCTAGAAATACATCAAGACAATTGCCCTCAATCCTTGGCACATGGTGAGAATTGTTTTCATGCAGAATTAAAATAAATCCTAGAAAACATAAGTGGAATGATTTGGTAAGAGGTCCCGACATTCTACTCTAGTCTAATTAATATTGGCTTGTGTATAGTTTTGCTCTTGTTTTCCTGCTTTTTATTTTGCTATCTTTTTTTTTCAGAATTCTTTTCCCCTACCAACTAGATTGCCATAAACTTATTGGTAATCTGGTGCTCTTTTAATAAAATCTAGACTACTATAAAAAAAATCCTACTAAAAATGTTTATAAGCAGATGCGACAATTTATAATAAGTGGTGATACGTAATCACCAAAATAAATGCTTGATCAAACAGGAAAAATAAAATGTTATATCAATTATGTGTTAGAAATTTTAGGAGGAATTGTTAGTGTTCATAGATTAACTCAAGAAGAAAATATTAAAAAAAATGAAATGAAGTTATCCTATTAATAATTGGGTTAGGTAATCGGCATTCAAGGATAAAAGTCAAACACGAGACCTAAGGTGTCACGAGCTCCCCATATATTAACACATCACCACACATGAAATTGATCACCATGATAGTTAAAGGACTAAAGTTTCACCTCAAACTAATAGGGCTTTTAACACCTTGAGGTTCACCTCCTTGCTTAAGCAAGGGGCTGAACCCCAAAAAAACATTTGGTGTTATTTTATGCAGGCTGGGTATAGAATCAAGTTGTTGCTAAAGAGTACGCCAAACGGTAAGGTTTAACAATCAAGCACATTCATATAAGAAAAGGAAATGAGTAAAGTTGGTCAAATTATTTCCAACAAAGAAAAGAGAGATTAACTTGAAGAGAAAAGCCATCAGTAATAGTCAGGCGAAAAGAGGGACACGACAAAGAACCATCAACAAATTGAAAAACACCTTGTCCAAGCAGATACAGTTTTATCTACATTCATCAATAAAAATAAAAGGTGTTCTTAAGAATTTCTAAGAAGATAACATGTTATGTGTTGGAGAGAGGAACAATTGTTATAGGAGGAGTCTGAAACAACAGTATTAACGGCAGTAATAAAGAGAGAAGATGCATCGTTTAGAGCAAAGGAGGAAAGTGATGTCTACATTGCATGTGGAGAAGAAGAAGGCAGTGTTTGGTTTGCAACAACAACAGCGACAGTAACGTGAGTATCCATTGGAGGGAAAAAGAATTTAATGTCTTTTGGGACTCTGATATCAAGTTGAAAATAATAAGAGACTAAACAAATTAATTAACTAATTGTTTTTCTATTTATATATATAGGACAGTGTACAATAGTTAGTGTAGAGATTATAACACACAATTAACCTACACGCATGATAAATAAAATTACTATAATATATACCGTATAAAGTAGCACTTACTGTAATATCACAAGATATATATTGGTTCATGCAGGTATAAAACAGTTACTAAAAGATGTACAGAAGCCATTTGATTTACCTATCCCCCATATATGTAAAGCATAAAGACACATGTGTATGGATAAATAATGATGCTTGTCAATAATGCAAAATGGGGTTGGGGTTTGCATGCAGAACGTGGATACACATATATAGATTTTAACAGGTGTAGATCTTTTTGAGCTGACATCCCAACAGATATAGATCCCTTTAAGTGGGTATTTAAGAACTCAGAGACATTGCCAGAAGGGCCTCAATGCAGCATGCAAACCACGGTCCATAACCTCAGTTGGCTGGCGGTTGGTGGCGTGCACGCCAAATATGTTGCTTTACAACTAAAACACAACTATTATTACAATTATAGAGATACAATGCCTATTTCAAGGCTGTAGTTAAGACTTGCATGCTATATCTGTTATGCAAGCAAAGTACATACAACAACAAAAGAAAAAAATTCAAGTTAAAGAACGATTTAGTTAGATAGAAATGGAGAGAATAACAAAAGTAGAGCTACTAAAGTTAAGTTACAAGCACTATAGTTGACTAATTAATATATAACAAGCAGAGTTTATATATATATATGGATCAAACAAGAAAAGTTAAGGGAAATTTAGAGAACAATTATATAAACCATGGCCATATTGAGTTCAATGGAGTATGAATTCTTGGAACCAAAAATATTAAGAGAATTTCAGCCTTTGGAAATTTTCTTGAATGGACTTTTGATTTATAAGTGCAAATGGACTTGCAACACTCTTAATTATTGTTGTAATAAAGAGTAAATGGCCATATAGCAGAGCACAAAGGAAGAAAAAAAATAGAGACACAAATGTTATCATCAAATTTAATTAAGAAAGGAATCCACATGTAATGATTCCATGAAAACAAATCACATATTGTAATATTATAAAATTATTTTTAAGATCTCATTTAACAGTTTTAATTTTTAAGTTGAGATAATTTTTTAACATGTTCTCAGAGTTTTGTTAATCAAATTAAACGATCACGAGTTTGAATTCTATCATCTTCATTCTATTTGATTAAAATTAAACACAATATAATGTAGACATATGCAAATTTCAAGTCCAATGAGTTTTTATTTGAGAGGATATGTTAGAAAATATTATAAAATTATTTTTAGTATCTTACCTATCTTAAACTTTTAGATTTAAATGATTCTTTGACACAAACTATTTTTTTGTTTTTTTGGATAAACAACAAAGCAATTCCCATATTGTGTCCTCAAACTATGATGATTGGGATTTATTCTTAAAGTCATTTCACCAGTACTAATCTAGTCCTCAGAATTACAAGATTTTCACACAACAACAAAAAAAAGAAATTCAAGCACTCATAAGTGAAATTCCTTCATGTTTCTTGCCAAATAAAACATCAACTTATGCAATAGAAAAGGCTTCAAAGTTGCAAATGTATGTTAAATTTACAGTGTACTGCATGGGAGAAAGATCAAGAACAGCATGGTCACCCATTGAATTGAACACATCATTAATAAGCATGCATAGAGAGCCACCCAAATAGCCTTTAAGAGAAATATTAACAAAATACTTCTAATTAATAAAAGCATTTTCATCAAAGGTTCTCAAAAACAACACCAAGCTGAGAAAAGTGTTTAGAATAGTGTTACAGTGCAAGATGTCAATCCAAGAATAAGGACAACATTTCACTTGGATAAATCACTTGTAGAAGAAACTACTAGGGTTAATTTCTGCCACAGCTCGGATAAATTTAAGCATGTAGGATCATTGACCTGTGGCAAAGAAAACATTATAACTGAAGCTAAGTTGTTCTTGGAATTAGAAAACAACTTAAGAACATAAACATAAAACCCTAAACGTTGTAGTTATTGATAACGATGGATTGTACCTCAGTTTGGACAGAGTGGAATAATCTTTCATTTACTTTGGTGGAAACACAGTTGATAACAGAAATTCCTTCTTCAAGCAACACTTGCAATACTCTTGATAGGGGCAAATCTCTCCCCATTAAATCACTATCAAACGTAATCTCAATACCACCTGGATATGGCTGGAGAGCTACTGAACTTGAAGAAGATTTGTTAGAACATCCACTTGGTGAGGCAACAGAACTGAAATCGGATAGTTTCTTTAACTCATCTCTTTTGGCACTAGTTTCTTTGATCTTCTTTTGGAGATACTTTATATAATTCACTGCCTCGTTCATGTGATCTGAAATCGAACGCTTTCCCTGAAATCCCAAACAAACCCTAGTGGCCTAATTATTGAACCCCAAGAATGTTTTAAAAAAAAATAAGCAAGGACTTCTCAAAGAAAGGAATAGAAGGAAATTGAAGGTTTCTCACCTTGATAAATTCAAGAGGAAGTAAAGCTCGAAGGGATGCATAAAGGGTTGTCATTTCTTGCCTCCTTTGTCTTTCAATATCTCTATGCATCATCTTCTTCTTACTATTGTTATTATTATCTCTAGCAGCCTCATTATTGTCCATGGAAATTATATTTCGCCGCCGACCTTTCTCCATATTGTTGGTTATATCAGTACTGCCATGGATTTCAGCATATTGATGAGCAAGAATCAGATCTGGGATATTGTCTTGCTGGTGTGGACTGGAGGAAATCTTGAAGCACAGCTCACCACCTTGGTGTAAAGGGAACATTGAGCAAAGTTTTTGTTCAGGCTTGAAGCTTTCTTTATGTAAGGTGGCAATGGAGGTTAAAGAAGAAGATACGTTTGTTAGGGTATGTGATCTTCTATGGCCCTGATTTGCCAAACATCCCTTGAAAAAAGAAATCCACAAGAAGAGAGATGATTGGTGACCTCACTCTTGCATTGTTAAAGCTTTTCTTCCATGTGGAACTGTGTCTTTGTACAAAAGTAAATCCACTCATTTGCATTCACACTTGTGAACTAAACTAGGTTATGTTCTCCAATGATTTCTCTATGGAATGATTATCTTTGCCGTCCATTTTAGCATGGTTGTATTGATTTTGAGACCTAGTATCCGTCTGATTAGAGTAATAAATTGGTTGACCAGGAGGTATGGGTAGGAATGAAACATGCTTGTCTACATCCATAAACAATGTGATTTGCCAACTATCTTATGCAATATTTAATACTAAGATAAAAGTATTCACAACACTTATTAAGACTCTATGATGTATAGAAAACGAAGACATTTTGTTACTTCTTTTAAACTGTAGACTTCCATTTCACCCTAAAAATATTTTTAAAGAAAAAGCAATAACCTTCGAGTTGCTTAATGAATATGAACTTCACTGTCTAATGAAGTCATGCCATGTAAAAATTCATGAAAGATTGAAAATATGGGTATGTCATTGAACAACAAAACTAGATTTTCAAAGTATTGATAATTATTAACTAAATCATTTTTCATAAAAAAAAATATCAATCATTGATTGAATAAATGGAGTCATTGGTACATGGTTTCGAGAACTTTTTATATAAATTAACATTATTAATAATGGTTTTCTAGCTAGAATCGTGATCATACGTTAGAAAATGATCTGCAACTTTTTTTTATTTTTGAGAGAAGTTCTTATGAAACTAAAGACAGGTGCATAAATATTCATGTTGATCAGAAAAAAAATTTTCCTAGCAAAGAAAAAGGGGAGAAGGGTTAGCCCAACCTAACCGTAGGCTTGCCT
>Ga0307507_10011206_pt1 | contig 11372 bp, 5 predicted proteins | sample 7_EM_MG_FD_207223 | JGI IMG/M metagenome (GOLD analysis project Ga0307507, IMG submission 207223) | Populus trichocarpa ectomycorrhiza microbial communities from riparian zone in the Pacific Northwest, United States - 7_EM | ecosystem: Host-associated > Plants > Roots > Unclassified | place...
CTCTCAAAGCTTCCTTGCTACCCCCGCAGCAACAACTCTACTAATTTATATTTTCAAATTGAAAACAGATAGTGGCCCACACAAGAGATTATTAAGGTAATATTCCCAGAAAAAAATCGTAAAAAAGTGTCAAATATTATTACATCCAAAATTAGGTCATGATAAACCGACTTCCCCCACTCTTGCAGGCATTTTGAGTTGGTTTCTGATGGATTTTCTGCAAGCAAAAGTATGTCAATTGCATCCAAAGGGATCAAAGCACGGTGGTTATACTCTGATAAAATCCAATATTGAGGTTGGTTAATAGCTGCAAATGCTAATTACCAATCCCATTTACATTCATGGCCTGAATCCAGATCGAGACATAGTTGCACACATTGTTGATCATGTCCGAATACAGGAACATGGACGACTGCAGCGCATGAAAAACAGTTGATGAACTATGCTTTCGCCATTTGGTGCATCAGAGATGTATAACAAAATTGTCATGACTCATTTGGAAAGGAAAACTCCATGCTTAAAACAATATGCGCTCTTGATACATTTCCAATGCCTGGACGACCTTCTCAATAAGCAACTTCCGGTGCAGTCTATACCTGTGTAAATTCAGATTATTTCTTTGAAATGAAAAGAATTTCGAAATCAAATGTACAGAGAACAGTATCACATAAAAACGTACTTGATTGCAGCTTCGAGGGTCCTCGTCGCTTCTGGCATAGAATCTGTTATGATTGAGAAAAATTATCTTCAGAATTAGTTTTACCGAGAAAAGCCATGCTTGGTACTAAAATCTTCCAGTAGTACTGAAGCTGGTTCAAGATTTCAAAACAAGGAATCCACAATCTGAACATCTGAAATTTAATAAGTTTTATGAACCGAACAGACCGAAATGAACAGAATATCCCTGAACATTGTGCATTCGGTCAATCCTAACACATTAAGTATCAGTCCAATCATTCTACTGTCACGACTTGAGGATACTGTCAGATAGGGAAATCTAGCACTTAAAGAGAAGACCAACTGCTCCAGTCCTTTGAGAAATTATTTTCAGGATGATAAGCACCTAAATTTAAGATATTTTGCAAAGCAGAAAGGTGGCAGAAGAATCCAATTGGTGCGAAGCATCCATAATTAGCTTCAATAATTTACCTAGTATTTTCAGGTCTTTCTTAGAAGTTGTAGGAAATTTTGCTAGCATCTTCTGGCATTCTTCTTGCAACTCCTTCACAGCTTTCCTTTCTATGCTTGGGACAGGAGGCAGATCTCCATCTGACCAAGTGGGCAGCGTTCTTGCTGCTGCTATAACAGCTCCATCAACAAAAGCATCTCCCTCTTTGGATAGCAGACCTGCTAGAAAATTTTCATCTCAATATTTTTGATAAAGGGCTAGAGTTCATCCATATAAATGATAAGTATAGCAAGTTGGTGCAAGGAATTCGTGAAAAATACACAGCCCGTACTGTTATGACAATATTCTTCAGGCAGGCCAGATATATTGAAGACTGACAGGAAAGAATCCAAATGTATGCGTGCATTGCCAGAAAATCGGATTACATCCCAAGGATTCTGAAACATTATGACAGGATTTTGTGTTAATTCTTTGGGCCATTGAGGCCAAAGAATGACAGTACAGGATTATAATTTGAACGACTAGCAAACATACAAGAATAACTTTAAGAAAAGAATAAAAGTAACCACCCATTACTTTAAAATGTTCCCTATAATTTGAAATACAAAGATCCTGATTCAATTGAATACTTCTGTAAACAATTCCCACATGACTTCACATAAAAGAAACAAAAAAGAACTTTCTCAAACAAATGGTCCTATGCATATGCTACAAAAATATCATAATAAGCATAATGCTAAATCTAAACCAGGATTCTGGTGGTTTGAAACAAAAAATTCCCATGCCCATCATGCTGTAAACTACAGTATAACTGTCATCATTTTAGATGGAGCTAAGGGCAAATTACCACTGGTGATGAAAAACCATATCGTTGCATGAACATGTCATTCTTCTGTCCGCTCATGTAATTGACAGTCATCTGTACAAAATTTATGAAACCAACAGGATCATATCCATACTGGAGCAAGTTAAGAATGCACATAATTCTATTCTCTAACTTGCAAAAAAAGTATCAAAGAGAAATGTTCATAAGAAGTAAACTGAGTAACCAATTCGAATTAGACAATTAAATGAGTATGAGCTGTGACCATAACATCACACCATGCTTCTATTTACAAAAGCTGCTACGCCCTTTTTACAACTTCATCCTATAAAAGAAAATCTCAACATTTAGTAATGTTCATGAGTGGTTGTACTAAGATTTTATCCAATAAAAAAAGCAGTAATACTGAATAAGGAATTATAACGATAGCAGAATCTTAAAGTTTCTGAGCAATGAATTTCTCATACCCATGTAATTCCAAACACAGTTTCTAGCATAGTTTTTCAATTTCCAACAATAAGTGTTGTGTATGCATTTCCATGATGGAGATACCAGACCAATTTAAGAATAAAAATCAAAATTTAGGACAAATACACGAAATCGTACCTCTTCTCCTTTCCTTATCTGTTGCCCGGCATTTATCATAACCTCAAGCATGCGATCCTTGAATCGCCAATGGAAAAAACAGTTTGGCTCAAAGGAATGGTTTAGCATGTCTGCAAAAGATCACTAGATTTACCTGGCGTAGATATTGGAGAAATTGACAAAAGAGCCAAAACACTAGTATTCTACAAAAGGTGATGGAGATATAAAGGGAAATCTGAATGTGGAGGATGTAAATACTAAAATTTAAGGCTGGAATTCAGGAAAAGAGAAACATCAACTGATCCCAAGAACAAGTCATGGAACTTATGACCAAAAATAGTTATAATATCATTACTTTGCAGCACATATTCTCCATAAACTTCTCCATGTAACTTTCTATAACCATCTCATTGCACAAAGATTGTATGTTCTATATCTCATTAAGAATTGGCGTTAACAATATGGTTGATTGTATGAACAGTGCTTAAACCGCCAAACATTCTAATTTTGAATCTTCAACTGTGAAAATTTTAATGTGATACCTTTAGTCTAAATTTTGTTAAGTTTTGCTGACATCCCTATGGAAGCAAATTACAATGTGTCACTTGTACTAGATACCGCATTAAACTTTTGCAAAATACTTAGAAGTATTACAATGGGAAATTTCAAATTGAAAAATATCTGAAAGATGGCTTATACAATTGACCTTTAACATTAGGGGAAAAACCGACATACATTTTACTTGACATATTGTTCAAGAAGACGTGCCATTCTCTTAAACTTTTCTATGAAATATGTTCTCTTGGATGCTATATGACTGAAAGAAAGAAAATTGGAAAATAAAACCATATTTTCAGATTTTGTCAATCTAGCTGTATTAATTTATTTTTCCTATGAAGAAGATGCTGTGAAAATATTGCTAAGCAAAAATTAAGTGCATCCTCATTTTGCGGAGATTAAATGACAGGCTTAAGTAATTTCTTCGTCATAAAATAAAATATTTTACATTGTGTGCATATAATACTGGAAACGGATTTCAAGCACCAAAAGCGATAATGCACCTCATATTTTACAATAAAGGTCAACAACATACGAAACGGTGGCTTCACATGTTGCACGGGCTGATTTCTCCCCTCTCTCCAATGAAGCAACTAGCTTAAATTAAAACTGTACTGTGTAAATCTGATGATACAAAGGTAATTGAAAGAAAAATGGTTTGGTATTTAGTGTACAGGAAACATAGCTTGATAAGTCATTTATCAATATTAGAGGTGCAACCAATCTGTTAATAGGTGTCCGTGGGAATCACAGGGATATGTTTAATGCAAACAAGCCTCTATGGTTATAATTTTGTAATGGTATTCCAGTGTGTTATACTAGGTAATATACTCAGAGCAGTGTTAAGAGATAGAAGCTTACCAGCATAAGGAATCAGCATATTCGTATCTTGAGTTAAAGCACCGACCCTTATTTGCATGTTAATGCACCGTGATTGTGCCATACTAACTGCCCAAATAAATTTCTCAGGATCACGAGCAAGGCGCTTTATTTTGAGTGGAGCACCAGAGTGCTGAGTGGTTTGCATGCACAAACAAGTTGTTATTGACGGGATAACATTTTGGCAGTTTATATGATGAAAATATGATAAGCAACAGCATTAGATCTTGTCAGAAAGATGTTTTTTATACCCAATTCTTTTCCCAAAACTCCAAGGCTCGGAGTTGCTGTTTTCTCATAGTTGATGCAAGATTCTCATCCTGGAGCTCCAAAAGGTCCTCCTGTAGCACACATTTGGAAATAGAAATGAGAAACTTGGTTACTGATGCTTTTGTTCAGCAAATAGCTTACACAGAAAACACGTAGACTAGGAACAAAGCACTGCCAACTGACCTTTCAGAACAATGTGACTCCAATTTGATAACAATTTTATTCATTTTAAATCTTACCATCGAAAAAGTCTGTACTGATAGTTTAGTTTCAAGTGCTATTAGAATCAGATGTCCCTTGACAATAATAAGCGTACAGGTAGCTAACTCACAACTTTGGTGTGGCTTAAATGACAATATAATAGAGCATATAAAAAGAACTCCACAGGCCAAGAACAAAGAGATTGACCCTTTGAAGTTTTAAAAGATGCTACAATAACAAATTAAAATTTGAATTGTAAATTATAGCAAACAAAAGAACTTAAAAAAGTTTTAAGCCATAGCTTTCTCAAAAGATTGTATTGTACGTGCTATCACCTTGAAGAAACATCAGAGATAAGCATCAAAGATTCAAACAGACATTTCATTTGCACATTAAGCATGCGCATCAAAAATCAATTTGAGGAAAAGTTTGAGGCATGGGCCCTAACATTGATTAGAGTGAATTTCACTCTCATTGCCTCTGGCTGAGGCTCAGCTTTTTAGTTGTACTCCCAAAACAGACATTAGAACTCTACGTGGACAAATCTTAGCACAAGTTCTATCAAAATACAAAAGGAAGACCTTGGCAGTAGGTGATGCCTGGAAGCGACCAATTCTGGAAGTAATTGCTGGTTTAACTAAATAAAGGGCATCAATGAATAGTAGAACAAATGGATCATGAAAGCTGGAAGTCATTGTCTTTGATGCCAATCATGAATAATGGAACACTTGCACACACCTCTGTTGCTAGAAGCAAGCTGGGGCACTCATCCGCACTAGGTAAAAAGTCACTGTATAGCTGCCAAAAGTTATCCTCGCAATCAAATGCAAATAAAAGAAGACATGCTAACCGCAGGTCCCAATCTGTCTGGCACAGAGAAATACCTAATGTAAGTACAAGGAAAGAACACACAGAAAGAACAGAAAGATAAATGAATGTCATAAAGTAAGTGAATCATCCCATTAACCTACTGAATGAATGAAAGAAAGAATAAACAATAAGCAGTGAACATAATGGAATAGAATGACATAAAAATCATCAATGAAGGATCAAAATAGCATTTAAAATTAGAAAATAAAACCCCAATAGCATGGAAATATTACCTCTGGATCTGTTGAGTTAATAATATCAAATATTGGATGACCCAATGGTATTATATCTGGAAAAAACATCCATGGGAGCTTCTTACTTATATTCAACATCAACTCTATTGGGATTTCCATAACCACCTGTTCATTCAATTACAGAATCACACATCAGAAAACTCACAAAGGGGAGTCCATTTCAGAATTCAGTGGAAGAACAAACCAAGATCCGAATACATTGTATTGGAATACACACAGTGACAAGTTGATTGATAACAGATACAAAGCAAGAAGTATTCACACGCACTGCTGCGTGGAAAAAAGACAGATAGGGTACTACTGCTACCAATTAGATTATAACAATTATGATGAAATGAAGCTACTCACCCTTGCACGGCGAAGTGGTTCAACATCTTTGGCAGCATAAACTCCAAATCCATCTGGCCCTTCCTTAAATTCAATTCCATAAGCACGCATACTTCGAGCATACCCTATCCTATAAAAATCAGGGTCTGCTGGTTCCAACTATCACGAGAGGGGAACACCAAGAACATTTCAATTAAAAGGGCTGCTTTGAAATATTTGCCAATTAGAAGAGAAGTGGAGGGAAATAAAAGAAAACAAAAAATACCTTATCATAGAATCTAAATTTGTATGCTTTCTAACAAAAATAATAAAATAGGCACAAAGAAAAGAAATTCAAGAACAAATCATTTAACATTTCAGAAACCAAAGGGAGAATAAGAAATGAAGAAGAAAGTGAAATTGGGGTACCTCAGAGTCAGACTCTTCTTCGACTTTAGGAGGTTGAAGGAGAGGATACGAAGGTATATCAACTGAAAAAGCTTTAATGGGTCTGCTGACACTAGTGGTAAGATTAATGCTGTTTTCCCTGTTTCTGGAGAATGAATATCTGGGTGGTGGTCTTGCTGTCCATCCATGCTGTAATAAAACCTCCTTATCTTTACACTGTTTCTTTCACATAAACATGGCTACAAGTCAATTCATAGAAATAAATAATACATGAGCAGCAAAGACAGAGAGAGAGAGACAGAGAAAGGGGACCTGGGAGATGGAGAAGCAGTGAGTGAGGTGGTAATGTAAAGGAGCAGTAGAGGCCATTTGCTCTCAAAATGCTGCTCTCACTCGCACTAGAATAGATATGGCATGTCGTGCTCCTGTGTTGATTCTTTCAACTTATGTAAAAACGTTATCCACTTTTCTTTTCTTCTGTTTTTTTACAGCCCGTTGTCTTTATTTTCTTTTAATTATGACTTACGAAAAATATAATTTAAAATTTATTTTTATAAATAACCTTTGACAAAAAATAGTTTCAAAGGATTTTTAAGAAGCAACCTTTTTTTTTTTTGAAGATAGATATATTAAGTTGGAATTCTAATTTATATTTTAAAATTTATATTTTTTTATTAAATTAAAATATTAACTAAATTTTCTAACGAATTTTTAATTTAATTTAAAAATCATCTCTGACCAAAAAAATTAATAATTTTTAAATGAGTTTAAAATTAAAAAAAAAACTTAAATTAATTTAAAAAATCATATCAAAAGGAACCTGTAATAAATAGTATAAATGAGAACAATAATTTATTAATTTTTGTCACATAAAAGAAACCATGACTACTGTTTTGATAAAAAAAAAAGTTTTAATTTAAAATGTAACTAATGACTTAAGATAGATTTTTTAACAATAAATGTTTTATAAGTAAAATCTATAACTTAAAAATTAAAAATGATAACTTTTGATTAAATTAAGATTTTGATTCAAATAAGAAGTTATTTATAATATGTAATAACTATCATACCCAGATATCGTGGTGATTTTAAAAATATTTAGAGGAAAAAAACAGATTTCTGGTATCTTGTTATTTGATGGGGAAGACTCTTGTTTAAGGAGTCGTCACCTAGTATTATTGTCATTAGAAACCCTGATTGTTCAGTAAAAATTCTATGTTACGGGACTAGTTGTGACTAGAGAAGGTATCAACACCCCTAACACACTCTACATGAAGTAAGCTGCATTGTTGATTTTGTCTTAAACTGCTAAAAGTTTGTTGGTTTATGTTTTGATGGTTTATTTGTAATATTTCTGACTCTGGCACTAGTGAATATTCAACTATGGATACTTCCAACTCTTACATTAGTAAATATTACGTAGTTATAAAAAAAAATAATTTAAATTAGTATTTTTATTTCTACTTTAGCATCAGTAAATAAATAAATTTATTTTTAATGCATGTACATATTTTTATTTTTTATTTTTGGGGCAGGGTCGAGCTCAGCTAACCCAGCCGGTTCAGCCTGGTCAGTGGTAACCCAGCCGGTTCAGCCTGGTCACTGGCTAAACCACTGACCCAGGCACGCCTGCTACAGAAACAAGAAGAAGTTGAATTATAATTCACTTGCTACAGTAGCAAGCGAATTATAATTCACAGCTACTGCAGCTGTGAATTATAATGCAAAGGAGAGAAGAAAAGACTTACCTGGTTCAGGTGCTGCCGGAGGCGAAGATGATGACTGGCCAGTGTTGCTCCTCTCTGTTTCTGCTTTTCGTCTACTCCTCTGGTTCTTGCTTTCTTTGTTCTTCTTTCTGTCTGCTCGTGCTATTTCTGTTTTCGTTCTTTTCGTTTCTGTCTATCTGTGTTCTTGCGTCCTTGTTCTCTGGTTTTCTTCCTTTCTCTTCAGTGTCTTGTGTGGTTTTTTGGTATGTCCCTGTTTCTGTTCTTTTCTCTTCTTTTGGTCTTTCGTTCTCGGTCTCCTGGGTTCTGTCCTATGCTTCTTCTTCTTTGTCTTTCGTCTTTGTTTCTACTGTGATCTCTTCTCCTGGAATGCTCTGTTTCTGGTGCAGTTGCTGCTGAAGATGGAGACCTGGAGCTGCTACTGAAGACGAAGTCGAGGGCGTGCTGCAGGAATACAACGGTCTCACCTTTTGTTTCCCTCTTCTGTTCGTTCGTCCCTACTTTGTTTCAGTTTTTCCCCCTCTTTTTTTTTTTCCTTCGTCTCTGTTCTCTGTTTCTTTTTTTTCTCTTCTCTGTATAGTCTCCTCCTCTCCCCTGTGTTTTCTCCTTTTTCTCCCCCCTTCCCTCCTGCTTTCTTTCTCTATCTTTATAGCCAGAGAATGCCACCGTTACAAGGTAATAAATCGACTGTTATTGCAGGAGTAATGGCGGTGCATCCGTTTTTTCGGTCGGGTGAAGAAGATGAACAGTGTTGATGGCCATTTGCGTTTTGGTCCTTTCCGTTTTGAAAGTTTTGTAATCAAGACCCTGGATAAACTTAATTGGACCCCCTGAATTTCAGAGCATTTTACAAAACAGTCCCTGGTTTCCGAATGTCTCATTTCAGCCCTTAATTGACTCTTCAAAATTTTATTTTTTTCAAAATTATCCCTGGAAAAATCAATTAAACTCCCTACAGTACCACTGTCTTTTCATTTGGTCATTAGATTTTAATTTCTTTCAATTTTGACCCAAATCAGCCCTAAAATTTTGATATTGTTTCAATTAAGCCCCTGATTTCATTAATTAAACCAAATTCAAGTCCAATTAAGTCTCAAAACTTGTCAATTCTTCAATTAAGCTCTTGATTTTATTAACAAAACTAATCCAAAGTTTAATTAAATTCCAAAACTTCCAATGATGCCCTTAATTTGAATTTTAATTTATTCTTTATTTATTTATTTTTATTTGTTTTTTATCATCATTTTTTCATTTCATTTTTTTTTATCATTTTTCAGTAAATAATAATAGTAATAATAATTAAAATAATTAAAATAAAAGGATAAAAATTAGGTTATGACAATGACTTTTAACTTTTCTATGGGTTAAAATTTTAAAATAACTTAAGCTCGTTTGTTTGCAGTAATTTTTATTGAAAATGAATTCTTAGAAAGTGAATTATTTTTCTATGTTTGATAGTATTATAAAAAATAAGTTGGAAAATAATTTCTAATATTTGGCTATACTATAAAAATATAAGTTGGAAAATAACTTATAAATATTTTATATTTTTTAAATTTATCTAACATATATATATATATATATATATATATATAACATTAAATGTGATTATTTAACCACTTACAATAAAAAAAAAATAAGATATAAAAAGTATAATTACATGGAAAAAAGAATATATTATATCATATATTTATATATAGTTTATTTTATAAAATAAAAAAATATACATATAATATAAATGTTGTAAATATAATATTATAGATATATAACCTTATTAAATATTTTTTAAGTAAATTTTATTTTTTAAAAATCAAAATAATTTTTTTAAATTAATAAAAAAACCAAATTAGTTAATGATAGGACTCAAGAGTTAGATATTTGAGTTTTTTTATGTAAGAAGACAAGGAAAGTAAAATTAGTATTAGGTGTTATGTGTGCAAAGAAAAGGAGAGTGTTTTCCGAAATTAAAAAGAGGAAAACATTTTTCTTGTGGGAAAAAAAATTATTTTTGCTTTTATTGGAAATTTTTCAATACCTCATCGAACATCAAAAGGCTTGAAAACTACTCTTCGGGAAATTAGTTTTCTTGAAACAAAAAAGGCCTAAATCAATTTGCAAAATCATACTAAAAGAAACCTAATTTTAGTAAGCTTGCCTTACTCGAAGTTCATGTGAATTTAGTAAAGAAGATGAGTGGGAGAGGGTGTGTTTTCATTTTCATCAATGGTGCTTCTACTACCCTGCTGCCCTTTGGTCTGCTAACTTTCCAGAGATGATGGATGTTCTCTGTTGATTCTTACTAATATATTGTAAATAAACAAAGATTGAAGCAGCTCTCGTAGCTCAGTTGGTTAGAGCACCAGTTTGAGTCCGACTCTCAACGAGAGCATTATAAAATTTAGGTAGCCTTTTTCTATGGGGCATGGATTTTACTCTTTCTATCTTCAGGTACAAATATCCCACAGATTAGGGATTAGACTGAGGAGTTCTGTCGTGAAAATTCAGCCAGGTAGTCGTGATCTGACCATGAAAGGAGGCGCTATCTGCTCTGATGTTTGGTCATAAAATTACTTCAGCTTCAGAGCACTGCCAACAGGACATTTAAGCAATATCTCAATATGGCAAATTGCAAAATATAGTCGCTATTAACTTATAGACTACAGAACTTTCCTTTACACGGCATCAACTATGCTCTGCACATAGCAACTGTTGAAGGGTCTTAATGTTCTTAATACAGAGCAGCATCTCATTTTTACACATCCTTCATCTATTTATTCTTTTCATCGTATATGTAGTAGTCACCTTTACATGTTCTTATTCATCTTTGGAGCAACATCTTCATGATCTCTGCTATTTTTCTGTACAGAAGGAAAAAATCACCAGATTCTTCTATAAAAATGAAAGAGTATTGTTCTAAAATCGTATGGTAGCAGGAGAACTGGACTTCTCTATGCTGTGTATAAGAGCTGCCATTTGTTATGAAAATTTACATCCAGTAGCAACATTATCCGCCCTTCTAATGGTATCATTCTTTGCAAGACTGATTGCTTTAGTTCTTGTATCTGTGAATAGAAAGCAAAGTGAGGAGTCCGATTGCAGAAAATTTTGAGCACCAAAGTTAGACAAGTGACAGAATTTGTAACCACCGAGAAAAGGACTTGTTACCTTACACCATCGTGCCATGCCGTAGTGGCTGGGCTTCGGTTGAAGCTTCATTGTTCTGGTTGTTGTCAAGTGGCATGTATTGCGACATGATAGCCATGATCTCTGAGTCCATGTAAGACTGCAATTGGAAAGAGAAAATGTTGGATGATTACATCATTTCTTGCAAGTAAAGATACAAATCAATAACCCATGATAGACAA
>Ga0307507_10011208_pt1 | contig 11372 bp, 10 predicted proteins | sample 7_EM_MG_FD_207223 | JGI IMG/M metagenome (GOLD analysis project Ga0307507, IMG submission 207223) | Populus trichocarpa ectomycorrhiza microbial communities from riparian zone in the Pacific Northwest, United States - 7_EM | ecosystem: Host-associated > Plants > Roots > Unclassified | place...
CGAATCCCGTCCCGCAGCGCCCGGTAACTCGCCGTGACCCCGAACTGCTCGACCCAGCTGTGCTCGTCCGGCGGCACCGCCTGGCTGGTCAGCTGACCGCCCAGCCAGGCGTACTCCTCGGTCAGCGCCACCGACCGCCCGGCCCGCAGGGCGGCCAGCGCCGCCGCCACCCCGCCCAGCCCGCCGCCGATGACGACGACGTCCGCGTGCAGCTCACGCATGGACCACCGCCAGCGTCGTCCCGGCCACCGGCTCGCACGGCAGGATCCGCTGCGTCGCCACCTCACCGGCGCCCTCGAGCAGGCCGGACAGGACCTCGACGGCCTGCCAGCCCATCTCCTTGCGCGGGATGCGGAAGCCGGTGAAGTCGATGTCGGTCGCGGCCGGCCGGTACGGGTCGCCCAGCGTCACGATCGACAGATCCTCGGGCACCCGCAGCCCCCACTCGGCGGCGCGCCGGGCCAACGCCACCCCGTCGGCGAACTCCTCCACGAAGACGCAGGTCCGGGCTTCCGCGACGATCGCGTCCAGGCTGGGCACGGGCAGATGCCGGCCGTCGGCCCCGGTCTGAGCGGCCGCCTCGGTGAAGCCGCGCATGCGGTCGGCGTGCGACTCCGGGCCGGTCGTCCCCTCCCCCACGTAGACCAGCCGCCGGTGGCCGCGCTCCACCGCCGCCCGCACCTGGGCGGCGGTGGCGCCCGGATAGTCGGCGCCGACGTAGGGCACCGGGCCGCCGGCGTCGTCGCGCCGGCCGACGCTGACGAAGGCCGGGCCCTCGGCGACCAGCCGGGCCAGTTCCCGCGGGTCGAGCCACTGACCGAGCAGGATGCAGCCGTCGGCCAGCCGCAGCCGGTTGTCCTGGTAGAAGATGCGGCGGCGGCCCTCGACCACCGGGGCGCTGGTGAACAGCAGCAGGTCGCAACCGATCCGCTCGGCGCACTCCTCGATGCCGACCAGGAACGGGTGGTAGAAGTCGCCGGTCCCGGCCGGGAACACCGACTCGTAGGTGAAGACGCCGAGGATGCGGTTGTGCCGGGCGGCGAGCCGCCGGGCGATCGGGTCGGCCACATATCCCGTCCGGCGGATGGCCTCGAGCACCCGCTCGCGGGTCTCGGGGGCGATCCGCACGTCGCCGTCGTCCCGCCCGTTGAGCACCAGCGACACCGTGGCCTGGCTGACGCCGGTCATCCGGGCGATGTCCTGCTGGGTCACGCGTCGCGTCACCGGACCCCCTCGTTGTGCTGCGCTGATACGCATTAGCAGCGCGTGGCTCACATGCTGCGGCGGCGCCTTCCGGGAAGTCAAGGACTAATAGGTATTAGCAGCGAGATAATTCGTATTATCATCTTGACCGCCGAGGTAACCCTGCCGAAACTTCGACGCATGGTTGCTCGTCGAACTCTCTTCGCCGCCGCGGCCGGCGCCGCCGCCTCTCCCCTGCTTCTGACCGACCCCGTCGAGGCCGCCTCGGACCGGCCGGACCTCGCGCCGGTGGCGCCCGACCGGCACGCCTTCGCCCCGGCCGAGCAGCGCTACGCGCCCTACCTCGCCACCCTCGCCCCGATGGTCAACGACATCGACGACAACGGCTTCTTCGCCGGCGGGTGGTGGCGCACGCCGAGCGTGCCGACCAACGCCCGCGTGCAGGAGCACGTCTTCACGCTGAGCTGGTTCTTCGCCAACGCCCGCAGCTGGAATCCGTACCACCGCGACCCGACGCTGCTGGCCGCGCTCGATACCGCCATCGGCCACTACCTCGCCCTGCAGCACGACGACGGCTCGTTCCCCGAGTACAACGTGGACGAGCACGGCCTGGCGCCGACCGGCTTCGCCATCGGCTACCTCGCCAAAACCCTGCGAAACTTGCGCCAGGCGGGCACGTTGCCCCAGCGACAATCCCAGATCAAAGCCGGCTTGCGTACGGCGATGAGCTGGCTCCTGAATCCGGCGAACGCGATCTGGACCCCCCCGGTGCACTACGCCAACCAGGTCACGGCCGGCCTGGCCGGCTCGGCGTTCGCGCTGACCGAGTTCGCCGACCCGGCACTGCGCGCCCGGCTGATCGAGCGGATGCGCTACCACTCCCGGCACGGCCAGAGCCCGGCCGGCTTCTTCTACGAGCCGACCGGGATGGACGTCAACTACAACTTCGAGGTCATGCTGCCGGAGCTGGCGGAGTACTACCGGCTCACCGGCAGCCCGGTCGCGGCATCGATGGCGGCGAAGTTCGCCGACTGGTTCGGGCACGTCATGCTGCGCGAGCCGGACGGCAGCGGCTGGCTCACCTACTACGCGGTCTCCGCGCGCACCGCCGCCTCGGACTACGACGACGTCATCGGCGACACCGACCGGCAGACCCTCGGCTCGTCGTTCATCCCGGCCGTCCCGGCGCTCGCCGCCTTCTACACCTCGCGGGAGGGCAAGGCGGCGGCCCGCGCGCAGTGGGCGGCGCTGCCCGGGCCGGTGCCGGTGCTGGCCAAGCAGGACACCTCGCCGCGGATCATCGCGCACGCGATGTATCCGGAGCGCCTGCCGCACGCGGCGGTCAAGCGCGCCGCCATCGAGCGGCTGCCGTACCTGCGATCCCGGCGCTTCTGGGAACTGCGCCGCGACGACGTGACCAACCAGGACTACCTCTTCGTCCGCAAGCCCGGCTACTACTTCGGGGCCTTCTTCGGCGATCGCGCCTCGACCACGGTCAAGGGCGGCGCCGGGTTCTTCTGGCATCCGGCGGCCGGGACGGTCATTCACGCCCAGCAGACCACCACCGGGTGCTGGGCCACCGTGCCCAGCGGCGCCAACCCGGACGCGGCCGGTAACCTCGTCGCCGCGTACGGGAAGGATCGGGTCGACTACCGCACGCCCGACGCGAGGGTGACCACCGCGCTCACCTTCACCGACCGCACGGTCCGCCGGACGGTGCACGCGACGACCGCCGCCACCGAGCAGATCCCGCTCGTGCTGCGCCCCGCCGACACCGTCGCCTTCACCGACGGCACGCCGGTCGCCTACAACACCACCGTCACGGCAACGGCCGACGGGCTGGTGCTGCGGCGCGCGGGGGCGACCATCGCGATCCGCTGGGGCGTCCCGCGCAGGGCCACCATCGCCACCTCCACGCGGACCTACCTGGCCGACGCGACGCGGCGGGTGCACGTGCTGCGCATCCCGCACGACGGCGACATCGACGTGACGGTCGAGGTCGACTAGCGGGGACCTGGCCTCCCGTTACCGGACGACGATCGCGATCGCGAGGTAGTGGCAGGCGACGGCGGCACTGACGAAGGTGTGGAAGACCTCGTGGAAGCCGAAGACGTTCGGTGCGGGGTTCGGCCGGCGGCGGTGGTAGCCGAGGGCGCCCAGGGTGTAGAGCAACCCGCCGGCGGCGAGCAGGGCCAGCCCCGCCGGGACGATGCGATGCAGCAGCAAGGGGAGGGCGGGGACGGCGAGCCAGCCCAGGCCCAGGTAGATGCCCCCGATGAGCCGCTCGGGGGCATCCAGCCAGACCATGTGCACGACAAGGCCGGCCAGCGCGAGACCCCAGACGACGCACAGCCCGATCGGGCCGTACGGCTTGGGCATGCGAAGCAGCAGGATCGGCGTGTAGGTGCCGGCGATCAGGATGAAGATCATGGCGTGGTCGAGCCGCTGCAATCGCCGGCGTGCCGTGTCCTGCCAGTTGACCCGGTGGTACAGGGCGCTGGCGGCGAACATCCCGGTCACACTCGCCGCGTAGACCCCGGCAGCGATCTTGGCAGTAGTGCCGTGCGCGACGGTGAGCAGCAGCGGTGCGGCTACCAGGGAGACCGCGAACGACACCTGGTGAAGCACACCGCGCAGCCGCGGTCTGGGGTAATCGACGCCGTTCGCGGCGTCGTAGCAGACCGCTGTCGATGACCCTTCCGTCGACACGGCATCACCTCGGGTACGGGAATCATATCGCTCGATCCGTGCGTGCCCCGTCGGCGGCGCGGCGGCCACGGCTCGTGCGCAAGGGGGCGCCCACCTCGTGCAGATGCCGCAGCGCCTGCCGGTACGACTCGATCAGCCCGGTCTCCTCGTACGGCACGCCGAGCTCGGCGCAGTACCGCCGTACGATCGGCTGGACCTTGCGCAGGTTCGGGGTGGGCATGCCGGGGAACAGGTGGTGTTCGATCTGGTAGTTGAGGCCGCCCAGGGCGATGTCGGTGAACCAGCCGCCGCGGACGTTGCGGGAGGTCACCACCTGCTTGCGCAGATAGTCCTCGTCGCCGGCCGGGTGCGGCATGCCCTTGTGGTTGGGCGCGAACGTCATGCCCAGGTAGACGCCGAACAGCGCCTGGTGCACCACCAGGAAGGCGACCGCCTGCAGCGGCGAGAGCACGAGGAACAGCGCCGACAGGTACGCGGCCGCGTGCACCAGCAGCAGCGCGGACTCGAGGACCGGCCGCTTGACGACGCCCGCGCGCAACGCCTTGACGCTGGACACCTTCAGGTCGGTGCTGAGCAGGGTCAGCAGCGGGAAGAAGAGCCCCGCCTGGTGGCGGGTGACGAACGCGGCCAGGCCACGCCGGCCCACCGCCGATCTGGTGGCCCAGATCAGCACCTCGGGCGCGACGTCCGGGTCGAGGTCGTCGTGGTTGGGGTTGTTGTGGTGGCGGGTGTGCTTGTCCATCCACCAGCCGTAGCTCATGCCCACGCCGAGGTTGGCCACGATCCGGCCGATGATCTCGCTGGGCCGCTTGGTCCGGAAGACCTGCCGGTGGGCCAGGTCGTGCCCGAGCAGCCCCAGCTGGGCGAAGGTCACCGCCATGAACGCCGCCACCAGCAGCGTCCACCAGGAGGACCCGATCAGGACGAAGGCGGTCCAGCCGCCGGCGACCATCAGGCCCACGACGGTCATGCGCAGGGCGTAGTAACCCGGTTTCCGCCGGAGCAGGCCGGACGCGTTCACCAGCCGGTTCAAGCCCGCGAAGTCACTTCCGGCGGTGGGCAGCGGTCGCGCTGTGGTTGCCGTCATCTTCCCAGTGTCGGCGTGCCGGGCGCCAAGGTCAGGAGTGCGGGACCCCACCGGCTGGGGGTGCCAGCACCCTTGCTGGGCCTGTGTCGAAGTGGGAGCCGGAGCGAGGCGAGGTCCAGGTGTCGTCTGGGCGTGCGCCGCGGGCGCCCGAATACCGGGGTTGTATTCGGGTGTTCGCGGCGTGCGGCCAGACGGCGGCTGGGCCACGCCGCAGCCCGTCTCCCACTTCGACACAGGCCCTGGTTCGGCATCCCGTTCCGGCGGTCCGCCGCGCGATGATGGTGTCATGACAGTCGCCCGCCGGTTGCGCGCCGGGATGAGCGCCGTCGCGGACGGGCTGTACGCGATCGGCCTCGGGCTGCTCAGCCTGGCGGTGCTGGCGCTCTGGCTGGTGGGGCTGGTGCTCAGCCCGATCCCGGTGCTCGGGCCCGAGCTTCTCGGCATGACCACCAGGGTGGTGCGGTGGCGCGCCGACCTCGAACGGCGCCTCAGCACGCGGGCCGGCGTGCCGATCCGCCGTCCCTATCTCCCGCAGCCGGACGGCGCCGAGGTGGGCAGCCGCCGGTGGCTGCGGTGGGTGATCACGGATCCGGCCACCTGGCGGGACGCGTCCTGGCTGGTGCCCGGCGCTTTCGTCGGGGCGGTTCTGGGCCTGGTCACGATTGCCGTCGCCGGGTACGGCCTGATCGGCGTTCTTCTCGTGCCGCTGTGGCTCTTCCTGGGCGGCGTCTGGTTCGGGTACGGCCTGTTCTGGCCGACCGCGGACCTCGCCGAGGCGTGGCTGGCACTCCCCCAGGGCGTGGTGATCCTCGCCGCCGGTTTGGCGGTAGCGCCCCTGCTGCGAGTGACGCACCTTCTCTTCGCGCGGCTGTTTCTGGCCCCGACCCGCTCGGCCGAGCTACGGCTGCGGGTCGCCCACCTGACCGTGACCAGGGCCGACGCCATCGACGCCCAGGCCGCCGAGCTGCGCCGCATCGAGCGCGACCTGCACGACGGCGCGCAGGCCCGGATGGTCTCGGTGGGCATGACGATCGGGCTCGCCGAACGACTTGTACGCCGGGATCCCGCCGCCGCGCTCAAGCTGCTCGCCGAGGCGCGGGCGGCCAGCACCACCGCGCTGGTCGAGCTGCGCCTCCTCGTCCGCGGCATCCATCCTCCGGTCCTGGCCGAGCGTGGCCTCGAGGGCGCCGTCCAGGCGCTCGCGATGAGCCTGCCGATCCGTACCGACGTCACGACGCACCTGCCGGGTCGCCTCGACACACCGGTCGAGTCGGCGGTCTATTTCGCGGTGGCCGAGGCGCTGGCCAACATGAGCCGGCACAGCCACGCCCGGTCGGCATGGGTCGTCCTGCGGCACGCGGACGGCGTGCTGTTCGTGCAGGTCGGCGACAACGGCGAGGGCGGCGCCGACCCCGGGCGCGGCACCGGCCTGCACGGCATCGAGCGGCGGCTGGACGCGTTCGATGGGACACTGGCCGTCTCATCCCCGCCGGGCGGCCCCACCGTCGTGACCATGGAGCTGCCGTGCGCGTTGTCATCGCCGAGGACCTGACGCTGCTGCGGGACGGGCTCACCCGCCTGCTGGAGGCCTTCGACTTCGAGGTGGTCGAGGCGGTCGACAACGGCCCGGCGCTGCTGCCGGCACTGCTGCGGCACCGGCCGGACGTGGCCATCGTCGACGTACGGCTGCCGCCCACCCAGACCGACGAAGGGCTGAAGGCAGCCATCGCCGCCCGCGCGGTGATACCCGGTCTTCCGGTGCTGGTGCTGTCCCAGCACGTCGAGCCGCTCTACGCGCGTGAGCTGCTCACCGACCACGCGGGCGGAGTCGGCTACCTGCTCAAGGAGCGCGTGTCCGACGTCGAGCAGTTCGTCAGCACGGTGAACCAGGTGGCGGCCGGCGGCACCGCGTTCGACCCGGAGGTGGTCACCCAGCTGCTGGCCCGCCGGGAGCCGCTGGCCGGGCTGACCACGCGCGAACGCGACGTGCTGCGGCACATCGCCGAGGGCCGGTCCAACGCCGCCATCGCGGCGCGGCTGTTCATCACCGAGAAGGTGGTCAGCAAGCACATCAACAACATCTTCGCCAAGCTCGGGATGCCACCGTCCGACGACGACAACCGCCGGGTCCTGGCCGTGCTGTTGTTCCTCGACGCTTGACCGCCTTGTCAGAGAGTCAGCACGACTGTGGAGATGCTGCGCGCGGGCACGTCGATGGTGACCTGCCCACCGGTCACGCTCGTCGGCTGACTTGCCGCGCTGGCGGTCCGCGAGGTGACGTAGTACTCGGCCTTGCTGACATTCTGCGGCGCCTGCAGAACGGCGCCGTCGACCGCGCCGGCCGACCGGTTGAGGATCACCAAGGTGATCTTCCCGCCGCCCTGGTACGCGGTCACCTCCAGCGGCGACGCCTTGGCGTCCTTGGTCAGGGCGATCCGCTGGTAGCCGGGGCGGACGTACTTGGCGTACTGCGCGAAGGCGTAGCCGCGCTTGAGCGGGGCTCCGGTGGTGGTTCCGGCGCTGCCGTCGCCGATGAAGGAGTAGAAGCGCTTGCCGTACCACCAGATGTAGGCGCTCCAGTTGGACTCCATCGACTTGTTGACCGTGCGCATGACGGTGTCGAGGGTTTCGTCCCAGACCGCCTGGTTACCGGCGTCGGCCCAGGCGGTGGAGGTGTCACCGGCCGCCTCGTGGAAGTTCCATTCGGTCATCCACACCGGCTTCTGGTACTGGTCGGCGAGGGGGTACTGCTTCAGCCGGCCCGCGTCCTCGGTGCCGTAGAGGTGGCCGCCGATGTAGCCGATGTTGTTCCGGGCGCCCGCGTCGTTCAGCGTCGGGTCGGTGTAGCCGTAGTTCAGGTTCACCGCCTCGGCGACCATCAGCCTGGTGTTCTGCACCTTCGCGCCCTGATCGCGTACGAAATCGCGTAGCTCGGCGCCGGTCCAGGTCATCGAGTCGTAGGCGGGGGCCCAATCCGGCTCGTTCTGCACCGAGGTGACGTCGATCGGCACGCCCTGGCCGCGCATGTATTGGACGTAGCTGTTCAGCTGGTTGGCGTAGTCGTCGTAGTAGTCGGTCTTCAGCTCGCCGCCGTTGATGCGGCTGTTGTTGGTCTTCCACGCCGCCGGCGCCGTCCATGGCGTGGCCAGGATCCTCACCCCCGGGCCGTACGACTTCGCCGTCTTGAGGGCGCTCACCTGGGTCGGCCATTCGCTGGAGACCGGCGAGATGCCGGTACGCACGATCGACAGGCCCAGCTGGTTGGCGCCCAGCCCGACCAGCGTCTGCGTCTCGGCGGTCGACCAGGCGCTGCCCCAGATCGACACCGCGGCCCCGAAGCCATCGATGGTCTGATACTTGGTGGCGGTGTTCACGGTGATGTCCGCCGGCGTGGCCGGCGGTGCGGTGGTCGCGGGCGAGGTGGTCGGGGGCGCGGTGGTCGGCTGCGTGGGCACGGTCGTCGGCGCGCTGCCGGTGCAAGCGACGCCGTTCACCGCGAAGCTGGTGGGAGCGGGGTTGCTGCCGGTCCACGAGCCGTTGAAGCCGAACGAAACCGTGCCGTTGGTGGCGACCGCGCCGTTGTAGCCGACATTCTTGGCGGTGACCGCGGCGCCGCTCTGGGTGACCGTGGCGTTCCAGGCCTGCGTGACCGTCTGACCGGCGCCGTACGACCAGGCCAGCGTCCAACTGGTCAACGGATCACCCAGGTTGGTGATCGACACGTTGGCGCCGAAGCCGCCCTGCCACTGCGACGACACGGCGTAGTCGACCGAGCAGCCGGCGGTGGCGGCGTGGGCCGGCAGCGCGGCGACGATCGCCGCCGGCACCAGCGCCAGCACACCGGCGGCCGCCAGGCCGGCCTTGGTCGATCTCGATCCGGTCATGAGGCTTTCCTCCAGACGGGGATATCGGCTGACGCATTCACGGGGGTCATTGTCAAAAGTGCACCGACAGCCGCGTCAGGCATCCTACGGGAGCGCTCCCAAACTAATGCAGGCCTCGGCTCTCCGGCCGGCGGACGACGGTGGCATGCTTGATCGGTGGGCACGTTGAACGAGCCCGGCCGGCTGGCGACCTCGCCGCGCTGGGTGGCACCGGTCTTCGCCGTACTCGGCGCGGCCACCGTGCCGTGGACCGTCTACCTCGCGATGACGCTCCCGGCGCACGCGAACACCCACCACTACCGGCTCACCTGGGTCGGGTTCGACACGATGCTGATCGTGGTCCTGCTGGCCACCGCGTACCTCGCCTGGCGGGGCAACCGGTTCGTCGGGCTGCTGGCCACGATCACCGCGACGATGCTCGTGGTGGACGCCTGGTTCGACGTGAACACCTCGAACCACGCCGACCGGCCGGTGGCGATCCTGTCCGCCGCCCTTGTCGAGCTGCCGCTGGCCGCGGTGTGCGGCTGGATAGCGCTGCACGTCGACCAGGTCATCGAGCGCCGGCTGCGCCGGCTCACCCGGCGTGCCGCCCGCCTGTCCGGGATAGCCGAGACCGAGTCCACCGCGCCGGCCCGGGCTCGCGCGGCGCAGACCTGCGCCGTCACCCCCGCGGTGGGCGACGAGCAGGCCGGTCGGCCGAGCGATTCCCCGGGCTGAACGATGCGGGCCGGCCGGCACGGCCGGTCAGACGGCACGGCCGGTCAGACGGCACGGCCGGTCAGACGGCGATGTCCCGCCGGTTGAAGCGCCAGGTGCCCGCGGCGACGAACAGCACCGCCAGCCCGAGCAGGAGCCCGGCATGGCCCCACTGCACGCCGTGCTTGAGCGGCTCGCCGCCCAGATACCAGTTGAACGGGGAGAACCTCTCCGTCCACTTCAGGCTGTCGATCTGCGTGAAGAAGGAGTCGCCGAGATAGCCGAGCACCGCGACCACGGAGCCCACCGCGATGGCGTACGTCCGCCGCCCGGTCCACGCGCCCACCCCGTAGGCGAGAGCCGCGAACAGGAGCCCGAACAGCGCGAGCTGCACGCAGATCGCGAGCAGGTGGCCGGGCGTGAGAGCGGTGAACTTGCCCGGTCCGCGCAGCGCGATGACGACCAGGCAGATGACGGCCGCGATCGCCGCCAGCGCCACGGCGATGGCCAGGAACCGTTGCAGCGCCAGCGAGGCCCGGCTCACCGGCTGGGCCTGGACGAGGTCGAGCGTGCCCGCCTCCTCGTCGCCGGCGATCGCCTTGACCCCGGCCGAGATGGCGAAGACGGCGACCAGGATCGGCACCAGCAGACCGAACACGCTGACCGCGAAGTAGTTCTCGGGCTTGGTGTAGTCCTCCATGTGGAAGGCTTCTTTGATCGACTGCGGGAACGAGTTCAGGGCGTCGGCCATCGCCGGGTTGTTGATGCTGGGGTAGAACGACGCGTACATCGCGGCGACCGCGGCCAGCGCCACGGTCCAGCCGATCCACCCGCGGCGGTTGTCGCGCATCGCCTTTCCGAAGACGCGCATCACGCCTCCTCGTGCCGGTAGTAGGTGAAGAAGAGCTCCTCGAGCTCCGGCTCCTCGCTGATCAGGTCCACCACGTGGTGCCGGGCCAAGGCCTTCACCAGCGCGTCGGCGTCGCCGGACAGCTTGCACCGCAACACTTTCCCGTCGATCGCCAGGTCGGACACCCCGGCTACGTCGAGGGTGGGCGCGTCCTCCGCGAAATGCACCTCGATCTTGCGGAGCGCCCGCTTGCGCAGGTCGTCGATGTGTTCGACGGCGACCAGCGAGCCCGCCCGGATGATGCCGACGCGGTCGCAGGTCTGCTGGACCTCGCTCATCACGTGCGAGGACATGAAGACGGTCTGCCCGTCGCGGGCCGCCTCCTGGACGAGCCCGACGAACTGCTGCTGCAGGAACGGGTCGAGCCCGCTGGTCGGCTCGTCGAGGATGAGCAGGGGCGGCCGGTGCATGAAGGCCTGCAGGACGCCGAGCTTCTGCCGGTTGCCCTTGGAGAGGCTGCCGATCCGCTTGCTCAGATCGAGGTCCCAGGCGGCCGCCATCTCATCGATGCGCTGGGCGGGAACGCCGCCGCGCAGGCTGCCGAGGTAGGTGAGCAGCTCCCGGCCCGTCTGCCGGCCGCCGGCCACGAAGTCGCCGGCCAGATAGCCGACCTTCGCGCGCAGGCCCGCCGACGAGCGCGGGTCGACGCCCAGCACGCGCACCCGGCCCGAGGTGGGCCGGATCAGATCCACCAGGATGCGGATCGTGGTGCTCTTGCCGGCCCCGTTGGGGCCGAGGAATCCGAAGACCTCGCCCGGGGCGACGGTGAGGTCCAGACCCTTCAACGCGGTGGTGCCCCCGTGGCCGTAGCGCTTGACCAGCGCCTCGGTCTCGATGGCCGGAATCTCCGCCATCAGATGTCCTAATGAGTTCTGGGAGTGAG
>Ga0307507_10011209_pt1 | contig 11372 bp, 7 predicted proteins | sample 7_EM_MG_FD_207223 | JGI IMG/M metagenome (GOLD analysis project Ga0307507, IMG submission 207223) | Populus trichocarpa ectomycorrhiza microbial communities from riparian zone in the Pacific Northwest, United States - 7_EM | ecosystem: Host-associated > Plants > Roots > Unclassified | place...
TAGAGAACCTTGATGATCTTCTGAACCGGTCATGCCCGTCTTGCTGCCACCAACACCGGCGCTTCTACTCCGAACCCCTCAAGCCGGACACCACCACGACTTTGCCGGGGCCCTGGTACGAGGCCAAGGGCGGCGGCCGCAACCGGGCGGCGCTCGCCGCCGCCTGACCCGCGTTGTAAAAATGTAATCGAATCCGTGGCAACCTTTTCACTAGTTGACGCTTCAACCGACGTTCGGTACGGTCCGTGGCCGTCCGTATTCGCATTTACCAACGTCATTGGTTAAGCGTTTCTTAAGAATGAGAAGGTGGCTGTGGATTCTCGCCATCGGGTGCGGCCGGCACTGCTCGGGGCCGCCGCCCTGTTCGTCGCGGTCATTGCCCTCTACGCCTGCGGCACCAGCCCCGGTTCCAGGGCCGCCACCCTGGCCGGAGTCGCCGTGGTCAGCAGTCCGGCGCCGGCCGCGACCAGCGAGACGTCGACCGCGAAGACGTCGAAAATGTTCGGCGCGGACGCCCGCCCGTTGGCCCGGGTGCCCAAGGACAATCCTCGCAAGGGCCTGGTCTACCGCGGCCTGACCGCGCCGAAGACCGGACCGTGCGTGGGCGGATACCAATTGGCCGGAAAGGGCTCGGCGCGCTGCACCCACGGCCCGGACGAGCCGCCGGCCGACGTCTCGGTGAAGGTCGCCGCCACACCGGCCGCCGCCGCGACCACCGGGCTGCCGGCGTGCGAGGGGGACGGCACCACCGGAAAGCGGGTGGAGGTGCTCTACGTCCACGGCGCCACCAGCCAGTACGACAAGTTCCTCGACACCTTCCGGCTGCGGGCCGAGCAGGTCGACGACATCTACTACCAGAGCGCCCAGGAGACCGGCGGCGTCCGGCACGTCCGGTACGTGACGGAAACGGTGGACGGCGTCTGCCGGGCGGTCGTGCGCGACGTGCCGATCGCCGACTCGGCGCTGGGCGACTTCGACACGGCCCGCGACGCCGTGATCAAGGCCGGCTACCCCGCACGTGACGACCGCAAGTACCTGATGTTCGTGGACACCAACGTCTACTGCGGCATCGGCGAGTTCCTCGGCGACACCACGAAGTCGGACGCCAACCGGTCCAACGGCGGCGGCTACGCACGCGTCGACAACGGCTGCTGGCAGTACCCGGACGTGGCGTCCCACGAGCTGGGGCACAACCTGGGCGCGGTCAACGACGACGCGCCCAACGCCTCGCACCACGCGCACTGCACCGACGAGTACGACGTCATGTGCTACCAGGACCAGGACGACACGGTCCTGCACACCGCGTGCCCCGATCAGGCGCACGACATGCGGCTGGACTGCAACCACGACGACTACTACAACACCAACCCGTCGCCCGGCACCTACCTGGCGAAGGAGTACAACGTCGCCGACAACCTCTTCCTGGTCAAGGGGACCCCGGCGGCCACCACCAGCCCGAGCCCGTCGGCCAGCCCGAGCCCGAGCCCGTCAGCCGACCCAAGCACAAGCCAAAGCACAAGCCCAAACCCAAGCACGAGTACGAGTACGGACACGGCGACTCTGCTGGTCGGCCAACAGTCCAGTCGCTGTGTCGACACGACCGGCAGCAGCGTCGCCGACTTCACTCAGACGGTGCTGTCCGACTGCACCGGCAGCGCGACCCAGAAGTGGACCCACACCGCGGGCAGCGAGCTGAGGCTGGCCGCCGGCAAGTGCCTCGACGCGTACGGGCAGAGCACCGCCCCCGGCACGAAGGTGATCGTCTACGACTGCAACGCCCAGGCCAACCAGCAGTGGACCGTCAAGGCCGACGGCACGGTAGCCGGCGTGCAGTCCGGGCTGTGCCTGGACGCGGCCGGCCAGGGCACGGCGAGCGGCACGATGCTGCTGCTCTGGACCTGCAACGGCCAGGCCAACCAGCAGTGGCGGCAAACCTGACGGCAGCGTGACCGGGCGGGCCGGGTGGAGTCACACCCGGCCCTCGCCGGGCGACCCGTCCAGATGGTACAAGTACGGTGTGAAGCCCGGGATGGGATCCGTCGAGGAGGCGCACGCCGGCCACCTCGAGACGATGCTGGCCTTCGTGGAGCGGCAGGCGCTCGATCCCCGCGAGACGTATCACGCTTGGGAGGCCGAGCTTCCGCCGGACGAGCGCGAGGCGTTCGCCGGGCTCAAGGATTCGGCCGCGATCCGGGCGAGCATCCTCGAGGCCTTCCCCGGCTGCACCGTCCACAATGTCGACGGGATGAACGAGGTCTATGTCTCGAACATGGGCGGCAAAGGTTCCGACCACGCCTTCCTCCAGCACCACATCGACGGCCCGTTCGCCTTCCTCCCGTTCCTGACGCTCCTGCGGTGCCTGGTCGTCGTCCGGGGAAACGATCGCGTCGCGACGATCTTCTTGGCGCAGAAGCGCGCCACCACGCTCGGCACGGGGCAGTACTGCTGGTTCGACTACAACCGGGACATTCACTACATCACCAAGAGCGGCGATCCGGACGAGCTCCTGGACGACAGCCGCGTCTGCCTCAAGGTGCACTACGCGGTCGTCCCGCGGTGGCTCGCGCCCTTCCAGAGGCTCTTCGCCGGGTGGAACGAGACGTACAACCGGCGTGCGCGGCAGCTGTTCCTCGCGAGCAAGAACCCGCAGTCGCCGATCGGCAAGTTCCTCGGCGCTGTCGTGAATGTCGGCACGTTCGCCTATCCGCTCTTCCTCCGCTACGTCGGCGTCCTGAACTTGCTCGTCGTTCTGCTGTTCTGGGCCGTGAGCGAGGGCCACCCGACGGCGCGGGTCTTTCTCTTCAGCTTCGTCCAGTACTTCCTCTACTTCTTCGCCTACACGTTCCGCGCGGTCGAGCCCGGCAAGTTCGCACGCGACGCGACGCTGTTCCAGCTGATCGCGCTCGGCACGCTGTTCTACCAGTACGGGCGGATGGGGCTCGACGTGCCGTCGCTCGTGGTCGCGGCCCTCGGGTTCGGGCTGTCCGGGCTCGCGTTCCTCCGCCTCGGCTCGGACCGGACGTATTTCGGCGCGGAGTTCGGCATCGTCCCGCCGGGCAAGGTCACGGGCTTCCCGTACGGCGTGATTCCCCATCCCATGATCGTCGGCAAGCTCGTCGGGTTCGCCGGGCTCGCGCTGTATGCCCCGTTCCGCGCGGCGTGGTGGCCCCTGCTGGCCGGCCATGTGGCCTGCTACGTGCTCGTGCTGTGCCAGGAGGCGACGAACCGGCACGTGGGTGACACCTATCGGTTCGAGGAGACGTATCGGGACTTCGCCCGCTTCCATCGGCGTACCGGAAATGTGGTTGTCCACCTCATCACCACCGGGCTCGGCCTGCTCGGCATCCTGGGCCTGATCGGCGTTTTCGCGCCGGCGCCCGCGGTGGCGGCATCGTTCGCCGCGGCCCTCTACGCCTTCTTCTGCGCGTATACGACACCCGATCAGACCGCGCTGATGTCGATTCTCTACACCGGCGTGGTGCTTGCCGTTTACCTCGTTCTTCCGGTGCTCGGCTGGCCCGTCTCGGTGGGACTGCTCGTCTTCGGCACGGTGGCGCAAGAGCTGTCGCACATAGTGTTTCGCGAGCGGACGTACATGAGCTCGTACCAGCGCGAGAGCGGGGCCGCCGGGCAGTTCGTGCTGCACAGCCTGCTGCTCGTGCCGCTCCTCTGCCAGGCGGCGTTCCTTCGTCCGGCGCTCAGAGTTCCGAGCGGGCAACCAGCCGCGTGATCGCGTACAGAATCTCCATCGGTTTTTCGAAGGGAATCGCGTGACCGGCGTCCGGCAGGATTGTCAATCGCGCGCGGGAAAGGCATTGTGCCAGAACGGTTGAGTTGCGCGGCGAAAGCACTCGATCGCCGGCGCCGGCGATCACCTCGACCGGCACGCGGACGGCTCCCAGCCGGCGGTCCGTCCGGTGGAACGACATCGCGACCGCTTGCCAGAGGGAGTTGACGCGCGAGTAGGGCTCCCTCCGCTGGATCTGCCGGAGCGGGGCCAGGAGATCGTGGGCCTCGCTTGGGCTCTTCGTCTCGTGGACAAGCAGGCGATCGCACCTCGTCCACACGCGGACGTCCCTCGACATCGCGGCCGCGACGGTGAGGGGCAGCGAGCGCACGAACGCCGGCGACACGACGTCGCCATGAGACGAACTGGCCGACAGGACGAGCCCACCGACCCGTCGCGGGTGCCGGAGGGCGAGGTGCTGCGCGACCATTCCCCCCATTGAGTCGCCCACCACGATCGCGGGGGCGTCCCCGGCGGCATCCCGCAGGACGGCGGCCGCGTCATCGGCCAGGGTGCCCAGCGTGTACGGCCGGCACGAGCGCGCCGACTCCCCCGTGCCGCGGTGGTCGAGGAGCAAGACCCGGAACGGGATCGGCCCCACCCGCTCGAGCCAGGGGATCCAGCTGCTCCCGGACCGGCCGTAGCCGGCCATCAGCACGAGCGCGGGCCCGGCTTCCCCGCCGGAGACCTGGTACGAAAGCCGCACCCCGTCGCGGTCCACCCACCGGCGCGAAAGCGAGGTCACGCCGCGAATCGCGCAACGACGTAGTAGCGAAGGGGACCGTGCTCGAGGTGGCTCGCCCCGTGCCGGCGCAGCAATTCGTCCGGGACCGCCTCGACGTGGAACGCGGAGAGGAACTTCCGCATCGCGCGTCGTGGCACGGGAGGGAGCCCCGCCAGATCGGAGAAGTCGACGACCCACAGCTCGCCGCCGGGCGCGAGATGCCGGCGGGCGTTGCCGATCGCCCGGTCCTTGTCCGTGACCATCGACAGGCAGTACGACATGAGGATGCGCTGCGGCGGCGCACCGAGGACGGCGCCGATGTTCCCGTCCTCGGCAAAGCCGGGATCGATCCGCGCCCAGGGACAGCGGCGCCCGGCGTGCGCACGCATGATCTCGCTCGCCTCCAGCCCGCCGAGCGTTGCCGCCGGCCGCCGGCGATGCAGCCGGGCGAGGTTGCGCCCGGTGCCCGGGCCGAGCTCCACGAGCGTCGTCCAATCGGTCGCGAGCAGGCGCTCGAGCACGCCGTCGCGGCCGAACAGGTAGTACTTCCGCGACACGTCGTACACGCGATGGGTGAGCCGGTAGTACCGATCGAGGAACGCTCGATGGGCCGCCTGCGACTCGGAGGTCATGCGCTGCCGATGACCCGGTAGACGTTGACGCGCCCGTAGAGCCGCGTCCGCTCCTGCTCGCTCGCCTGGGTCGAGGCGGGCTCGACGCGTTCGTACAGATCCGAGAGGCCGGCCCGTTCGACGACGCAATTGCTTTCCACCGTACGGGTGAGGACGAGCGCGCTGGGCCCGCCCACCCGGGCGATCCGCTGGAGAAGCCGCCGCTGCGCATCGGCCGGCAGCCAGTCCAGCACGTCGCAAAGGGAGAAATGGGACCATTGCCCCGGCGCCGCCTCGGCGAGCATCCGTTGCAGCGACTCGCGGTGGAATCCCACCCGCGTCGGCGCCGCCAGCGCCCGCCGATGGTTCTCCGCCCGCAGGTAGGGCGGAACCGCATCGGGGTGATCGTGGTTGAACTCGCCCGTCAGGCCCAGCCAGACGAACCAGTTCGTCTCCAGATCGGTCTGCGCCAGCCGCTCGAAATGGGCGGTGACGACGTCCATCATGGTCGCCGCCCGGTTCGCTTGGAGGTTGCGCCGCCGCTGCTCGAAGTTGACACCGATGCCCAGGAGGAACAAAGGCGTGTTGACCAGCGTACGCATCGGCCACGCGCGCTTGATCGAGGTGAGGATCGGGGAAAGCCGCGCGAGACGGTCGGCGGGCGGGAGCCGTTGCAAGGTTCGCAGGAAGTCCGCATCGACCCCCATCGTCCGCCGGAGCCACCGCTGGAAGGTGCCGGCCAGTCCCTCCGTGTACAGGTTGTGCCGGAAGCGGCGGTGATTCGCGCTCCAATATCGCCCCACCCAGGCCGGCAAGTCGCTCATCAACGGCTGGAGGGTGCGTTCCGGATCGCCATGCCGGCCGCGGCCGAGCAGTTGATAGAACTCGTCGTAGGACGTCACCCGCCGGGTCGCGGCGACCTTGAGGGCGGCCAGCGCCAAGTGGTGCGGATTGGTGTCGATGGCGTCGATGCGCGCCGGGTGGGCGGCCAGGAGACCGGCCACCCCACAGCCGGCCCCGGTCACCGCCAGCACCCGCGACCGGACGTCGAGATCCAGGACGCGGTTGTCGACCTCCGAGTCCTCGTAGAGGAGGGAGAAGGTGAAGATGTGCCGGAAGGTCGCGGCGAACGCGCGATCAGCGACCTGTCGTGCCACCACTTCGGACCAATCCGCGTAGCTCGTCCTCGAACCGGGTCGTCCACTCGTCGATCTCGGCTCCCGACCACAGCAGATGGCGAGGCGAGTAGTACCAGTCGACGCGCGTAACTCCCTCGACGATGGCGCACTCGACGTAGAGCGGCGGTTGTTTCACGCCGCCCTCGGGGTCCCACATGTCGCCGGGCGGAGCGTCGAGCAGCGAGAAGAGGCCGCTCCCGCTCCGCGTCGGCACCTCGCCCTGGAAGTTGAACCAGAGCGTCGGGGCCGGCGCATCGAGGATGCTCTTCTGCACCGTCGGATCGTCATTCAGATGTCGGAGCGCGTCAAACGACACTCCCGCCGACGGAACCCGGGCGAGCCGCTCGCCCACCGCGGTCAACGTCTCGCCCGGGCTCTGGGCGGAGCTGTCCTCGAAGGCGACCGGGAAGGTGCAGTGCAGGTCGCCGACCGTCCGCGAGAGATCGAGGCCGGACACCGCCGCCTGTCGCCCCGAGCTCGACAGGTTGATCACGAGTCGACCGCAGCCCCACTGGCGCTGAGCGGTCCGCACCAGCATCGCGAGCAGACTCGTCGCGATCGGTGCGCGCCGTTCGTCCGGGCCGTCCAGCCGTACGTCTCGGAGCGCGCGCGTCTCGTCCGGCCCGAGGTAACGGCGTGCGTTGACGACGTCCTTCATCCTGAGGCCCGGATGCGCCCGCGAGTCGTAGGCCGCCGGCGGCGGCACATCGAGCTGCGCGCACCAGAACTCCAGATCGGCGGTCGCGTCCCCGGCGGCGAAGTCGGTCATCCAGCGGGAGAACGCCTCGAACGGCGCCGATGCCCGCGCCAGGCGGAGGCGCTCGCCCCGCTCGTCCAGCCGGCAGAGGCGGTCCAGCTCGTCGACCAGGATGCCCATCGTGACCGCGTCCATGACGAGGTGGTTGACGGTGATGAAGAGGCGTTGCGCCGGGCCCGTCTCCACCAGCAGGAGACGCATCACCGGGCCGTTCTCGAGGCTGAGGCCGCGATGCTGTTCGCGCAGGAGCGGGCGGAGATCGTCGGGTCCGCTCACGGTGACCGACTCGACGGCGAAGCTGTCCTCGATGTCGCCATACCGCTGGGCGAAGCGGCCGTCGTCCCGGCGGAACCGGAGGCGGAGCGCCTCGTGCCGGGTGACCAGCGCGGACATGGCTCGGCGAAGGCGCTCGGCGGTGAGCCGCCCGTGCACGTCGAGCATGACCGCGCGGTTCCACCAGTTCCATTGTCCCAGGTGCAGGGCGTGCACCTGGGCGGCGCTGAGCGGGACGTCGCCCGTGCTTCTGCGGTGCGCCGGTTCCGCCGGCTCGGCGGGCGCGAGCTCGAACCGGCTCGCGAGGAAGGTCGCCATCGTGCGCAGGGTCGAGTCGTCGGCGACGATCGCCGGCGGCACGTGCGCCCCGGTCCGGTCCTCGACGCGCTTGGCCAGCTCCATCAGCCCGAGCGAGTCCAGCCCGGCATCGCGGAGCGGCAGATCCACCGGCACGTCGTCCGGGTCGGCCAGCCGCAACACGGCCGCGACCTCGGTCTGGAGCAGCCGGAGCAGGTAGCCCAGGTCCGTGCCGGCCTCGACCGCCACTCGCGGCGCCGGACCGGGCCGACCGGAGAGCGCCGACGCGTGCAGCGAGCCGCTCGTCCATCGGTCCCGGCATTCCCCTCGCTGCAGCTTTCCGCTGGTCGTCTTGGGCAGGCTGCCGGGCCGCATCAGCAGGACCTCGTGACACTGCACGCCGGAATGCGCGGCCACCGCGGCCCGGATCGCGGACGCCGCGCGGTCGAGCGGGACGGGCTCGTCGCCCCCGAGGGCCTTCCGTCGCAGCTCGGCCGCCACCACGACCCGCTCGGCGCCGTCGACCCGTACGCCGAAGGCGACCGCGCTGCCCGGCCGGAGGATCGGATCGGCCGCCACCACCGCGGCTTCCAGATCCTGCGGGTGAATGTTGCGACCGCCGACGATGATGAGGTCCTTGAGGCGGCCGCAGACGAACACCTCGCCGTCCTCGCCGACGACCCCGAGGTCGCCGGTACGCAGGAATCGCCGCTCGTCCCCGGTCGCCAGTCGCGCGGCGAAGACGGCCGCGTTCTCCTCGTCGGTCCGTCCCCAGTAACCGCTCGACACGCTGGCGCTCGACACCCACAGCTCGCCCACGACGTTGGGCGGCCGCGGCTGCCGGGTGACCGGGTCGACGGCCATCACCGACACGCCGAGTTCCGCGTCGGGGACGCCGCTGCCGACGAGCGTCACCGCGGGCGCGCCGGGCGAGGCCGGGACGATCACGCCGTCCCGATCGAGCACGGCCCGATCGCCACGGAGCAGCGTCGGTTTCTGGCCGACCCGGCCGCAGACGAAGAGCACGGCCTCGGCCATGCCGTAGACATTGCAGAACGACGCCGGGTCGAAGCCCATCCGGGTGAGCTCGGCCTCGAAGCGATCGATCGTCGCCGCGAGCATCGGCTCACCGCCCTGGAGGGTGGCGCGGAGCGACGAGAGGTCGAACGCGTCGTCGTCACGCAGGCCGCGCAGCACGTACTCGTATCCGAAGTTCGGTCCGGCGATGTGCGTGCCGTGGTAGCGATCGATCGCCTCGAGCCAGAGCCGGGGCGCGGCGAGGAAGGTCAACGGGGAGAAGGCGATGCAGCGCGCCCCGGTGTGCATCGCGTTCAGGATGCCGCCGGCGAGCCCCATGTCATGGAAGAGAGGCACCCAGCCGACCAGCACCGACTCGCCGTCGACCCGCGTGTCGCGCGCGATGAGCTCGAGGTTGTGCAGGAGGTTCCGATGGCGCACGACGACGCCCTTGGGCGCCGAGGTCGAGCCGGAGGTGTACTGGAGATACACGATGTCGTCGGGGCCGAACAGGCCGGCCGCGCGGGCGAGCCGGGTCGCGGCCTCCGTCGGCTCGGCGCGCTTGACGCGATGGGACAACAGCCAGGAGAGCTTGGGCCAGCTCGACGTCTCGCGGCCGCGCAGGCGATTCGTCACGCCGTCACGCACCGACGCGAGCGTCGTCAGCGCGCGGTACTTCGCGTGCGTGAGCGCGACGCGAGCTCCGCTGTCCTCGACGATATGCCGGAGTTTCGGCAGCTCCCGGTCGAGGTGCCGCGGGTCGGGACTGGCCACCGGAACCGCGATCGCGCCGAGCAGCATGCACCCGAAGAAGCTCGCGACGAACTCGTGACCGTCGTCCGGCGGGAAGATCAAGAGGACGCGATCGCCGGCCTCGACCCCGGCCGCCTGGAGGAACTCGGCGGTCCCCGCCGCGCGCCGCACGATCTCCGCACAATCGGCCGAATCCACCTCTTTGCCGTGGCGATCGAGGAACGTGTAGAGGGGCGCCCGGGGAGCGACGTCGAGGCGCTCGACCATGGTGGTGAGGAGGCTCGCGGTCACGGCCATCATCTTAAATGGACGCCGGCTGGTGGCGATGGGCTACGTTCATGCTGTGAGTGTCGCGTCGACGGCGACGCCTGCGCTGCGCTGGATGCCCGGGGAGCGTGCGGCAGACTTCTCGCCAGCGGGCATCGTCGAGTGCGTTCGCCGTTTTCGCGAGCCTGTTCACATCGTGCGCGGCCGGCCCGGCCACGAGCCCGGGCTCGGGCTCGGCGGCCGACTGCTCCCCCCGCCGGCCCTCGCGGATCAGGGATACGAGCTGGTCGGTGCGCTGCCCCCGCTCTACCCCGAGTGGCTCGGCGATCGATCCTTCAACCTGACCCATGGCGTGCGGTTTCCGTACATCGCCGGCGAGATGGCCAACGGCATCGCGACCGTCGCCTCGGTGGTGGCGATGGCCCGCGCGCAGATGCTCGGGTTCTTCGGAGCCGCCGGGCTCGCGTTGCCGGCCGTCGAGCGTGCGGTGGACGAGCTGCGCCGCAGCCTGCCCGATCGGGACAACTGGGGCGTAAACCTCATTCACTCGCCGGCCGAACCCGAACACGAGGAACGCCTGGTCGACATGCTGGTGCGCGCGGCGGTGCCCATGGTCTCCGCCTCCGCCTACCTAGATCTGACCCCGGCGGTCGTACGCTGTGCGGTCGCCGGACTGCGCCCGGAGGCACGCGCCCGGCAGCTGTTCGCCAAGGTCTCCCGCCCCGAGGTCGCCGCGAAGTTCCTCTCCCCCGCGCCGCCGGAGATCCTGCGCCGGCTGGTCGAGCGCGGGCAGATCACCCGGGACGAGGCCGACCTGGCCGCGCGGATGCCGCTCGCCGAGGACGTGACCGTCGAGGCGGACAGCGGCGGCCACACCGACAACCGGCCGCTGGCCGTCGTGCTCCCGGTGATCCGGGCGCTTCGCGACGAACTGACCCGGCGATTCGGATATTCCCGGCCGATCCGGGTCGGGGCCGCCGGCGGGCTGGGCGACCCGGCCGGGGTCGCGGCCGCGTTCGCCGCCGGGGCCGCGTACGTCGTGACCGGCACCATCAACCAGCTATCCCGCGAGGCCGGGCTCTCGGAGGCGGCGAAAGGCCTGCTCGCCCAGGCCGATCTGGCCGACGTCGCGATGGCGCCCGCCGCGGACATGTTCGAGTACGGCATCAAGGTGCAGGTGCTGCGGCGCGGCACCCTGTTCGCCGCGCGCGCAAGTCAGCTCTACGAGACCTACCTGGCTTTTCGGTCGCTCGCCGACATTCCCGACGCGACTCGCGAGCGGCTCGAGAAGGACGTCTTCCGCAGCACCTTCGAGGACTGCTGGGAGCAGACTCGCCGGTTCTGGCTGGACCGCGACCCGCGCGAGGTCGACCGGGCCGAGCAGGACCCGCGCCATCGGATGGCCCTGGTGTTCCGCTCCTACCTGGGATTGTCGAGCCGGTGGGCGATCACCGGGGAGCCGACCCGGCTGACCGATTTCCAGATCTGGTGCGGCCCGGCCATCGGCGCCTTCAACCGGTGGGCGGCGGGCAGCCCGCTCGCCCGGCCCGAGCGGCGCACGGTGGTGCAGATCGCCCTCAACCTGCTCGAGGGCGCGGCCATGGTGACCCGCGCCCACCAGCTGCGTTCCTACGGCGTCCCGGTGCCCGGCGAGGCCTTCGCCCCGCGTCCACGTCTGCTGTCCTGAGGAGAGCCATGGATCCGATCG
>Ga0307507_10011210_pt1 | contig 11371 bp, 1 predicted proteins | sample 7_EM_MG_FD_207223 | JGI IMG/M metagenome (GOLD analysis project Ga0307507, IMG submission 207223) | Populus trichocarpa ectomycorrhiza microbial communities from riparian zone in the Pacific Northwest, United States - 7_EM | ecosystem: Host-associated > Plants > Roots > Unclassified | place...
CTGGCTTTCCGCCTGGAACGAGTCACGGCCACCGGCGACGACATCGCCGGACGGGTGGCAGCGGGCACGGTGCTGATCACCGGTGGCACCGGAACACTCGGTAGCGCGATCGCGAAGCACCTGGTCGCCCGCCATGGCGTGCGCAAGCTCGTGCTGGCCAGCCGCCGCGGTCCCGACGCGAGCGGCGCGGCCCGGCTCGTCGCGGATCTCGCCGCCGCCGGCGCCGTCGTCGAAGTGACCTCCTGCGATCTTTCGCAGCGTGAGCAGGTCAAGGCCTTGCTGTCCAGGCATCGGCTGACCGGGATCGTGCACTGTGCGGGAGTCCTGGCGGACGGTCTGGTCGAGTCGCTGACTCCCGGCCAGGTCGACCTGGTGCTGGCGGCCAAGGCCGACGCCGCGCGTCACCTCGATGAGCTCACCAGGGACGCGGGACTCGACGCGTTCGTGATGTTCTCCTCGGTCGCGGGTGTGCTGGGCAGTGTGGGACAAGGGAACTACGCCGCCGCGAACGCGTACCTGGACGCGCTGGCACAGCGCCGCCGCGCCGCGGGACTGGCCGCGAACTCCTTGGCGTGGGGGTTGTGGGAGCAGCGCAGCGAACTGACGGCGAACGTCGATCTCGAGTCGCTGGGAAAGCTCGCGCCCGGCGTGCAGATCGCGCCGCTGACGACCGAGGAAGCGTTGGCGCTCTTCGATTCCTCGTGGTGTTCGGACGAAGCCGTCACCGTGCCGGTGCGACTCCAGCCCGCGGAGCAAGCGACGCCACCGCTGGCACCGCTGGAGGACCTCACCGATGCCGAGCGTGACATCGCATTGCTGAGCCTGGTTCGCGAGTGCGTCGCGACGGTGTCGGGCATGACTTCCGCCGCTCGTGTGCCCGCCCAGCGGCCTTTCCGCGAGCTGGGTGTGGACTCGCTGAACGCGGTGGAGTTGCGCAACCGCCTGAGCGCCGCGCTCGGCAAACACCTTCCCGCGGCCGTGATCTTCGATCATCCCACTGTCACGCGATTGGCGGGCTATCTCAGCGGACTGGTGGCGGAACGGCAACCACAGAGCACGGCTGACCTGGAGATCGACGGGATGGACGTCGACGCCCTGATCGCCCTGTCGATGGGATCCGACCACGACGGGGAGATCTCTCGATGACGGATGGGGATTCGAAGCTCGTCGCCGCGCTTCGGCAGGCGCTGAAAGACAACCAACGGCTGGCTCGCGAGAACTCGGACCTTCGTGCGCGAGCGGCTGACCCCATCGCCATCGTAGGCATGGCCTGCCGCATGCCCGGCGGCGTGCGCGCTCCGGAAGACCTGTGGCGTGTTGTCGCCGAGGGTGTCAGTGCGATCGGCCCGCTTCCCACGGATCGCGGCTGGGACACCGATGGCCTGGACGCCCGCTCGGGTGGCTTTCTCGACGACGCGGGGGCGTTCGACCCTGCATTCTTCGGCATCACCCCGAAAGAGGCCGTCGCCATGGATCCTCAGCAGCGGCTGCTGCTGGAGACGGCGTGGGAAGCAGTCGAGAACGCCGGTATCGATCCGACCGCGCTCGGCGGCACGCAGACGGGGGTGTTCGTCGGCCTGCTGAACTCCGACTACTACAACGGTGTCCCCGAGGGTTACGCCGGCTACTACCTGACAGGCGGCGCGACGAGCGTCGCCTCCGGCCGGATCTCCTACCTGCTCGGGCTGGAAGGCCCGGCGGTCACTCTCGACACGGCCTGCTCGTCCTCGCTCGTTTGCCTGCACTTTGCCGCTCAGTCGTTGCGCCGCGGCGAATGCGAACTGGCCCTCGTCGGTGGCGCCACCGTGATGTCCACATCGGAAACGCTCGTCGAGTTCAGCGCGCAACGTGGGCTGGCGGCCGACGGCCGGTGCAAGGCGTTCGCTGCCGATGCGGACGGCACTGTGCTCGGTGAAGGCGTGGGGATGCTGCTGGTGGCCACGGAATCCCACGCGCGAGAACAGGGCTACCCGATTCTCGCGCTGGTACGCGGCTCCGCGATCAACCAGGACGGCGCGAGCAACGGCCTGACCGCGCCGAACGGCACCGCACAACGCAAGCTGATTCATGCCGCACTCGCCGACGCCGGGCTGCGTCCCGGCGACGTCGACGTCGTGGAGGCGCACGGCACCGGCACCACGCTCGGGGATCCGATCGAGGCGGGAGCGCTGCTGGACATCTACGGCCGGAACCGCCCGGACGACCACCCGCTCTGGCTCGGCACGCTGAAGTCGAACTTCGGCCACCCGCAGGCCGCGGCGGGGGTGGCCGGGGTGATCAAGATGGTGCTGGCGATGCGAGCCGGGATCATGCCCGCGACGTTGCACGCGGACGTGCCCAGCCCGCAGATCGACTGGGCTGCGGGAGCGGTACGGCTGCTCGACCGAGCCCGTGACTGGCCGAACGTGGACGATCGCCTTCGCCGGGCCGCTGTGTCGTCGTTCGGCATCAGCGGCACCAACGCACACGTTCTGCTGGAGGCCTCTCCTGAACCTGCCTCGGACCGGAAGACGACCGCGGCTGTGCCACTGATCTTTCCACTGTCCGCTGTGGACTCCACGGCGCTGCGTGGTCAGGCGGACCGGCTGCGCGCGCACGTCGAAGAACATCCCGAACTGCCGTTGGGCGACGTGGCTTTCTCCCTCGCTACGACCAGGACCAAGTTCGACGTGCGGGCCGCGGTCGTGGCGGAGGACCGAGCCGGCCTGATGCGGGGGCTCGCTGCCTTGGCGGGAGGTTCACCGCACGCGGGAGTATTCACCGGCACGACAGACGCCGGTGTGACGGCGTTCGTCTACTCAGGACAGGGATCGCAGCGTCCCGGTATGGGAGCGCTGTTGTACGAGCACTTCCCGGTGTTCGCGCGCACGCTGGACGTCGTCTGCGCGGAGTTCGACGCGCACCTGCCGTGCGACCTGCGCAAGGTCATGTTCGACGTAGAGTCCCCGCTTCTCGACGACACCGCTTACACGCAGCCTGCGTTGTTCGCATTCGAAGTCGCGCTGACCCGGCTGTTCGAATCGTGGGGTGTGCGGGCCGACTATCTGGTCGGTCACTCGGTGGGTGAGTTGACCGCCGCACACATCGCGGGTGTTTGGTCCCTGACGGACGCGTGCACGGTGGTTGCCGCTCGCGGCCGGCTCATGGCGGCACTTCACGCGGGCGGTGCGATCGAGGCCGAGTTCCGCGAAGTGCTCGCCGGGGTCACGTCAGCGCCCCCGCGTGTCCCGGTGTTGTCGAATCTGACCGACGCGATCCGCCGGCCGGCACAGGAACCGGTCGGCGTGCTGCTCGACCTCGGGCCGGACGGCTCGGACTGGCATGCCGTTTTCGCTTCGGCTGATCCGCGAACCGTGCCGTTGCCCACGTACGCGTTCCGCACCGACCGGTACTGGTGGGACACCGCCGTGCCTGGCGTCGTGGCCGAGACGAGTACCGACCAGGTGGAGGACCTGATCCTCCGGATCGTCGGCGCGGTGACCGGCCGCGAGGACCCGGACCTCGATGCCTCGTTCAGCGACATCGGCATCACCTCCGTCGGGCTGGTCGAACTGCAGGGCAGGCTGCGCGACGCCCTCGGTGTGTCGCTGCCCGCCGCGCTCCTGTTCGAGTACCCGACGCCCGCGGCGCTGGCCGCGCACCTGACCGGGCTGACCGCGACGCACCTGGAAGAAACCCACGTCGTGGGGGACGACGAGATCGCCATCGTCGGCATGGCATGCCGATACCCCGGCGGGATCACCTCTCCGGCCGAGCTGTGGGACGTCGTGCGACGCGGGGCCGACGCGGTGTCGGAGTTCCCGGCCGATCGCGGCTGGCCCGACGACGTTTCCCCCCACACGCGAGAAGGCGGCTTCCTCACCGGCATGGCCGACTTCGACCCGTCCTTCTTCGGCATTTCCGAGTCCGAGGCGATGGCGATGGACCCGCAGCAGCGATTGTTGCTGGAGACCTCGTGGGAAGCGCTGGAGCGCGCGGGAGTCGATCCGCGAGGGCTGTCCGGGAGCGCGACCGGTGTGTTCATGGGTATCGCCATGCAGGACTACCGGCCCGACGAGGAGCTGACCGGGTACCGGGTGACCGGGCTCGCGACGAGCGTCGCCTCGGGCCGGATCTCCTATCTGCTCGGCGCGCGGGGCCCGGCCATGACCGTCGACACCGCGTGCTCGTCCTCGTTGACCGCGATGCACCTGGCGGTGCGGTCGTTGCGCAGCGGAGAAACGTCCTTGGCGCTCGCGGGTGGCGCGACCGTGCTGGCGACGCCGGAGGTCTTCACCGAGTTCGGCGCGCAAGGCGGCCTTTCGTCGAACGGCCGGTGCAAGGCCTTCGGCGCGGACGCCGATGGAACCGGCTGGGCGGAAGGTGCCGGGGTGCTCGTGCTCGAACGGGTCGGGGATGCCCGGCGAGCCGGTCACCCGGTGCTGGCGGTGGTGCGCGGCACCGCCGTCAACCAGGACGGCGCGAGCAACGGGTTGACCGCCCCGAACGGCCTCGCACAGCAGAGCGTCATCCGGCAAGCGCTGGCCGATGCCCGGCTCACGACGGGCGATATCGATCTGGTCGAGGCGCACGGCACCGGGACGCGCCTGGGCGACCCGGTCGAGGCCAACGCCGTGATGGCGACCTACGGAGGCGATCGGGACGAGTCGGATCCGGTCTGGCTCGGCTCGCTGAAGTCGAACATCGGGCACAGCCTGGCCGCGGCGGGCGTGGGTGGGGTCATCAAGGCGGTGCAGGCCCTGCGTCACGAGACGCTGCCCCGGACGCTGCACGCGGTGCAGGCCACCCCGCACGTCGATTGGTCGTCCGGTGCGGTGCGATTGCTCACCGAGCCGAGGCCGTGGCCGGTGCGCTCACGACCGCGTCGCGCGGCGGTGTCCGCGTTCGGGATGAGCGGGACCAACGCCCACGTGATCATCCAGCAGGGAGAACCCGCCTGCCCGGTCGTCAGCCGGGCGACGACGGTGCTGTGGCCGATCTCCGGGCACACGGAGGCGGCGCTGCGGGCCCAAGCCCGGCGGTTGCACGACCACGTCGTCCACCATCCCGAACTGGACCTCGCCGCCGTCGCCTGGACCTTGGCGGGGCGGCCGCAGTTCAAGCACCGCGCGGTCGTGATCGGTGCTGACCGCGTGACGCTGCTCGGCGGGCTGCTTGCGCTGGCAGACGGCCAGGCCGCCGAGTGTGTCGTTTCCGGGGTGGCGCGCCGGAGGAAGCGGGCGGCGATCGACGGTAGCCCGATGTCCCTGGCGCAGGCTCATGTGGCCGGTGCCGACGTTCCCTTGCGCACTGGCCCCGGAACACACGTGGACCTGCCGACGTATGCGTTCCGGCGCCGGCGGTACTGGTCCGCGCGATCCGACCGCGTGCCCGCCCTGCCGGTGCCACCCGTCGAACCGGCGCCCGCGCCCACCGGAGCATGGACCTTCGACGACTTGATGTCCGTCGTTCTCGAGCACACCGCCGGGCTGCTGGAGGTCGACGTCGCGGACGTGGACCCCGGCGAGGGCTTCTTCCAGATGGGCATGGACTCGTTGTCCGCCATGGCATTGCGGCGCGCGTTGGGGGCCGTGCTCGGCACCGAACTGCCCGCGACGGCGGTGTTCGATCAGCCGAACGTCACGGCGCTGACTTCCGCGTTGATGGACCTGCCGGCCCGCCCCGCAGACGTGCCGGATCGCACGGCGAGAGTCGTGGCACCGGACGCACCGGCGGTTCCATCGCGCGAAGCGCGGGAGCCGAGCGATCCCGCTCGGGCCGAGCCGATCGCCGTGATCGGCATGGCGTGCCGCGTACCCGGCGCGAACACGCCTGAGGAGTACTGGAACCTGCTGAGCTCGGGTATCGGCGTGACGACGGGGCCTCCCGCGGACCGCTGGCGCGCCGGCGAGCGACAGTGGCGTGGCGGATTCCTGGACGACATCGACATGTTCGACGCGAGTCACTTCGGGATCTCGCCACGCGAGGCCGCGCACATGGATCCGCAGCAGCGGCTGTTCCTCGAGGTCGCCTGGCAGGCGATGGAGGACGCGTGCCTCACCGCGCAATCGTTGGCCGGCAGCGAGACCGGTGTGTTCGTCGGTGTCACCGGGTTCGACTACACCCACCTCCTCATGCGCGATCTTCCTCCGTCCGATTTGGACGGATACGTGCTCACCGGAACGGCTGCCACCTTCACCGCCGGTCGTCTTGCCTACTGGCTGGGCTTGCGGGGACCGGCACTCGCGGTCGACACCGCGTGCTCGTCCTCGCTGGTGTCGGTTCACCTCGCCTGCCAGAGCCTGCGAGCCGGAGAGTGCGCGACGGCGCTTGCGGGCGGCGTCAACGCGTTGCTGGCGCCGGAACCCTTCGCCGTGCTCGACCGGGCGAACATGCTCGCGGCGGACGGCAGGTGCAAGACCTTCGACAGGGCGGCCGACGGGTACGGCCGAGCCGAAGGAAGCGGCGTCGTCGTACTCAAGCGGCTGTCCGACGCGCTCGCCGACGGTGACCGGGTGCTCGCCGTCATCCGCGGCTCCGCGGTCAACTCCGACGGGCGCAGCAGCGGCATCACCGTGCCCAACGGCCTCGCCCAGCAGGACGTGATCCGTCGCGCGCTGGCCGTCGCGGGACTTCCTGGCTCTCGCGTCGGCTACGTGGAAACCCACGGCACCGGAACCGCTCTCGGCGATCCGATCGAGGTCAACGCCATCAATGCGGTACTCGGACCAGACCGGCCGCAGGACCGGCCTCTCCTGCTCGGCGCCGCAAAGGCCGTCGTCGGCCACCTCGAATCGGCCGCCGGGGTCGCGGGTCTGATCAAGACCGTGCTGGTACTGCGCAATCGCACGATCCCGCCGCTGTCCCATCTGCGTGAGGTGAACCCGGAGATCGGTCTCGACCGGCTGCCGATCGAACTGCCCACCACCGCGGTCGAATGGTGCGGGCGCGGCGCTCCGCGGACAGCGGGCGTCAGTTCGTTCGGTGCCAGCGGAACCAACTGCCACGTCGTTCTCGAGGAAGCGCCGGAACCCGCTGAGCGAGGACAGGAGCCAGACCGGCCCGAGCACCTCGTCGTGCTGTCGGCTCGCACCGATCAAGCGCTGGAGGAGCGGGCACGGCACCTCGCCGGCTTCCTGGCGGAGAACAAGGCAGATCTGGGTGATCTCGCCTTCACTGTCAACACCGGACGTACGCGCTTCGGCAAACGCCTCGCCGTGGGCGCCGCCACCACCGCGGATCTCCGAGACCGGCTGACGAAATACCTCGCGGCCGGACAGTCACCGGACGTGTGGAAGTGTTCGGGAGCGAGGCCGAAGGTGGCGTTCCTCTTCACCGGACAGGGTGCTCAATACACCGGCATGGCGAGGGAGCTGTACGAAACCGAGCCGGGTTTCCGCACCGACCTCGACCGCTGCGACGCGTTGCTGCGTGATCATCTCGGCCGATCGTTGCTCGAGATCGTGTTCGGCACCGACGAAGAGCTCCTCACCCGGACGCGCTACACACAGCCCGCGTTGTTCGTGGTGCAGTACGCGCTCGCCCGGCTGTGGCGGCGGTGGGGCATCGAGCCCGCGGTGGTGCTGGGACACAGCGTCGGTGAGTACGCGGCTGCCTGTGCCGCGGGCATCCTGACCGTCGAGGACGGGCTCGCTGTGGTGGCCGAACGCGCCCGGTTGATGGACGAGCTACCCGCGGGCGGCGCGATGGCTTCCGTTTTTGCTTCTCCCACGCAGGTCGCGGCCGCCCTCTGCGGCCGCGAGGAGGAACTGGCGATCGCCGCGATCAACGGACGTCGCCAGGTAGTGCTGTCCGGAGCTGAAGATCCGCTCACCGAGGTGTTGGCACAGTTCGAGCAGGACGGTGTGCGCGTCAAGCGCCTCGCCGTGTCGCACGCGTTCCACTCACCGCTGCTCGCACCGATGCTGGACGACTTCGAGGCGTACGCGGCCAAGATCACCTACCGGGAGCCGAGCACGACCTTGGTGTCGACCATGACCGCCGAGGTCGTCACGTTCGACTCGGCCCATCTGCGTGACCAAGCCCGGCGACCGGTTCGATTCGCCGATTCGGTCGCGACCGCGACCAGGCTGGGCTGCGACGTCCTGCTCGAGATCGGACCGTCGCCTCACCTGGTAGGCATGCTCCAGGAAGAACTCGACGCCGCAGGCCCCCGGCTGGTCCCGTCACTGCGTCGCGGCCGGGACGACTGGCGGACACTGCTGCGCGCACTCGGCGAGATCGTTGCCGCGGGTGGGGACGTCGATTGGAGCGGGTTCGACGCGCCGTATGCGCGCCGCCGGATCTCGCTGCCCACTTACCCGTTCGAGCGCAAGCGACACTGGTTCACCGCAGCGGTGCAGCACACCAGCACGACTCTCCTCGGCACGAGGATCGCGTCCCCGCTCCCCGTGGCGCAGTTCCACGCCGAGCTGAGCACCGAGGTCCACCCCGCCCTGGCGGACTGCCTGTCCGGGGACGTCGTCATCGTCAACGCGGGCTTCTACCTCGAGGCAGTCGTCCAAGCGGCACAAGAGCTGCACGGAAGTTCGCGGGTCGTCATCACCGGTTTCGTCGTCCCCCGCGCCCTCCTCGTGCCGCCGGACGGCCGTCTGACCACGCAGCTCGTCGTGACGCCCGAGTCAGGTGCGTTCGGCTACCACAGCAAGACGCACGACGGCTGGTCGACGCACGCGCAGGGCACGTTCACCACCGCGGGTGTGCCGTCCCGCCAGGACCTACAGCTCGCGGACATCATCGCTCGCTGTCCGGACACGATCAGCGGACCGGATTTCTATCGCGGGCTGGGGGAGCGGCAGGTGCAGCTGGGTCCCTCCGCGCAGTGGCTTTCCCGTGCCGTGCGCCGCGATGGTGAGGCGTTGGCGTGGTTGCGGCAAGCCGACGAGGGCGAGCTACGCAACGGCTACCACCTGCACCCCGGCGTCATCGACACCGCTTTCCAGTCGGTGTTCCTGTGCCTGCCTGCCGACTGGCCGCGCGAAAACGTGGTGCTGTTGCTGGAGATCGAGCACTACGAGTACCACGGCGGCGCCACCGGAGGTCCGCTGCTGTGTCACACCGTCGTCCGTGAGACTGGTGGCCAGCCCGGCACGATCGTCGCCGACATCGTGCTGGTCGAGGAGACCGGCCGGTGCGTGGCCGGCTTGCGGGGTGTCCGGTTGGCGGCGACCGGCCACGAGACGATGCTCAAGGCGGTCAAGTCGGTGCCGGTCGCCCTGCCGTCGTCCGTCGGCGGACGCTCGGTGGTGGCCGACCTCCTCGACGCCGGTGACGAGAGCGGTGCGCACAAGACCGCACGAGACGCCGTGATCGAGAGTTTGTCGGCGGCGCTCGGCCTGGCCCCCGGCGAAATCGGTCGCGAGGTAGGGCTGCAGGACCTCGGCGTCGACTCACTGCTCGCCGTCGAGCTGAGGGACGCCGTCTCGGCCGCGGTCGGAGCACCGACGCCCATGTCGTGGTTCCTGGGCTCGCCGACAGTGGCCGACATCGAGGAGCGCGTCATCGGGTCATTGCGCTCCTCCCGCACCCTCGAGACCCGCCGAACCGGCCCTCGTGGCGTGCGAGTGGAGGAACACGGGAGCGGTGTGCCTGTGGTGCTGGTGCACGGCGGGGCGTTCGGCGGGCCCGAGTCGTGGCAGACCCAGCTGTCCCTGGCGGACCGGTGGCGTCTGATCATCGTGTCCCGTCCGGGCTACGACGGAAGCCCGGCCGCTGGGGGTGAGAACTACCTGGAGGACGCCGAGATCATTGCCGAGCTGCTGGAGGACGGCGCGCACCTGGTCGCTCAGTCCTACGGCACGCTGGGCGCCATGTACGCCGCGGCTCGGCGTCCGGACGCGGTTCGCTCGCTCACGCTGGTCGAAAGCGCGGCGAGCTCGGTCGCACGCGGGCAGCCGGTGGTCGACGAATACGAACGGAAGATGCGAGATCTCGTTGTGGCGCAACGGGATCCCGAGGAGTTCTTCCGGGCGATGTTCGCCCTGATCGAGCCCGGCGCGAGTTACCCGGACCCCCTGCCCGAACATTTGGTGAGTTTCGCGGCGCGGACGACGAGCGGATCGCTGTGGCCGTGGGAAGCGGAGGTGCCCGTGGCGGCGCTGCGCGCGCGCAGCTTTCCGAAGCTGGTCATCAGCGGCGGCGAACGACCGTTGTTCGAGTCGGTGAGCGATGCCCTCGCCACCGCGATCGGAGGTGCCCGGGCCGTGGTGCCCGGTGGGCACGGTACGCAAAACGCGGGAGCACCGTTCAACGAGGTTCTCGCGAACTTCTTGCTAGAAGCGGAGAATCGTGGCGAGCACAGCTGATCTGCCTTCCACCACTACGGTTCTGATCTCGGGCGGCGGCCCGGTGGGGCTGGCAACCGCGGTGGAACTGGGCACGCGGAACGTCGAATGTGTCGTGCTGGAACCGCGGACGGCGGTGAACGATCGGCGCCCCCGCGCCAAGACGTCGAGTGTCCGGACGATGGAGCACTTCCGCCGATGGGGCATCGCGGACACGGTGCGGAACCGGGCCGCGTTGCCGGTGTCCTGGTCTCAGGACGCCGCAGTGTGCGCATCTCTGCTCGGACCCGAGATCACCCGGTTCACCGGCTGTTTCGGGTTGACACCCGCGCCGCACCCGGACTTCGCGGAATCGGGGCAGCAGGTCGCGCAGCCGGTCGTGGAAGAGGTGCTCCGGGAGAAGGTCGCCGAACTGCGGTCCGTCACGTTCGCCGCAGGCTGGTCCTTGCAGTCTCTGGCCGAACAGCAAGATTCCGTTGTGGTCTCGGCGATGGGACCGGGTGGGACACATCGCATCGCCGCTCACCACGTAGTCGGCTGCGACGGCCATGCCAGCCCGACGCGAAGCGCGATGGGCATCCGGATGTCCGGCGGTACCGATGGCCGCACCAATCTCACGATCGTCTTCCGTGCCCCCGGGCTCGCTCGGCGAGTCCCGCACCGGCCCGCCGTCCACTACTGGATTTTCGCCCCCGGCACCACCGGCGTACTCGGCCGCCTCGACCTCCATGACACGTGGTGGGCCGGAGTCAGCAGCACTCTCGACGACGACCCGGCAGCACTGGTCGAACGGCTTCTGGGCGGTCCTGCCGATATCGAGGTGCTGGGCACGGATTCATGGCAAGCCCGGATGCAGCTGGCGGATTCCTACCAGACAGAACGAGTCCATCTCGCCGGGGACGCCGCGCATCTCAACCCCCCTTGGGGAGGGCACGGATACAACACCGGAATCGGCGACGCGGTGAACATCGGCTGGAAACTGGCTGCGGTGACACAAGGATGGGGCGGTGCCGGGCTGCTCAGAAGCTACGAGGCAGAGCGACGTGGCGTCGCACAGCGCACGATCGACGCGACAACGCTCAACATGC
>Ga0307507_10011211_pt1 | contig 11371 bp, 6 predicted proteins | sample 7_EM_MG_FD_207223 | JGI IMG/M metagenome (GOLD analysis project Ga0307507, IMG submission 207223) | Populus trichocarpa ectomycorrhiza microbial communities from riparian zone in the Pacific Northwest, United States - 7_EM | ecosystem: Host-associated > Plants > Roots > Unclassified | place...
CAGAAATACTGCATCCGCACCAGATCTTAACAAACGAAATGATCACTTTAAAATATTGCCATCCAAATAATTGGGGCATTCTCCAAAGGAATATTCATATAATTGACACTTAATAAAAACACCACAACGCCAGGAAACCAGGTCTGGCAATTCTACTCACAGAAAGAATCGCAATAAAAGGAACCAATCTCTAAATCAACCATTCACTGTTGAAAATTGAGCCAACTCGTATGTTGAATCGTCCACTATCCATCAATTCTTTCGGGAATTCTTTCTATCATATTCTGACATGGAAGGGATTTTATAACCTCATGACACACATTAAAGAAAACAAAATCCAAAATGAAAACTGAGAAATTTTATTAGTTTGCGATTTGATATTTGAGATATATTTTTCCGACCTTAAACTTGAAAAAAAACAAAAAACAAAAAAAAAAACAAACAATCGCCAGAAGAATACAGACATTAAGCAAAATTTCAAGAAGAACAAGCACTACCAAGACAATGCTTATTGACAATCCAGGCGTGAATTTCCAAAATCTTTGCTGTATATGAGAACGCATGAGGACAATTTTTGAATAAATCTTGACAATAAATTAAGAACACTATGCTAAAAAGCATATTCACCAGAGGATGAAAAAAGCATTTGGAAAGACAAATGTGGAGAATCACAGGTACCTTGTGAAATTGACCACTCAGTGCGTTAACATGTCAACTTGTGGGGAAAAATGTATGACAAATCCTAGAGAAATGCCAACCAATTCGTACAAAATAATAGGAAAAATGATTAGTGAAACATCATTGCAGTAACACTGGATTCTGAAGACTTGGGACCACGACATCCATTTACCTCCTTTTTCTAAACAATCCTTATTTCACCAATAGAAAGTAGAAACCAAATACCAAAGCCTTAAGCAAGAACACAACTAAAATTTTCAACTATGTAAATATCATTACTAAACCAGACTGCACATATTCTCTCCATTTGCTAAAAAAAGAAAGAAGACAGGGAACCTAATGCAGCCTAGGGATTTAAGCATGGAGCAAATTTATAATTTCAGCAAATTTCTTGGGAAGAGGAATGTGAGAGAAAACAGCCTAAAGTCTACAAAGGGACAAGAAGAGAGACATTCAAGCTGCATGCCTTAACTTGATAGGATAAAGCAGAGGAAGACTCCTTGTGGGAGTTGGTTTAAGTTTTTAATGCTGTTATAGTTCCAGCAGAGCTCGCATTAGAGTTAATAGGGTCAGGGACTATTCTGCAATTTTACAGAATTGCTGGAATTTCAGTAGCAGAGTCTACTATTTTATTTTCCTATTTGGTTAATTTATTTAGTCCTTGAATAAGTCGACTTGTTTATGTTTCTTATATTGGAATCCTTATGTTTTCCTATATACGAATTCAAGTCCCATTAAGATTAGGAGTGATTCAAGCATTATATATATGCTTGTAGTTTTTCAATTTATGTAAGAGAGAATTATCTATTCAATAAAGTGCAGTTTTTGCTAAATAATGTGAGAGTGCAAGGCTTTAAATCTAGGAGTGAGTCCTAAACCTTTTAGTGTGAGATTCAAGAGGGGCAGCTTTCTTCAATCCATTGGTTTTGGCTATTGCTTTTCCAAACGGTGATTGAGATCAAAAGCAGTTTTTTCATTTCCCTTTTGGGAGGCTTTGACTTCTTCTGCTGGCGACAGAGACTAGGAAAAAGAATGATAATAGAAAATCATTTGCAACAAAAATTGGTTATTTCTTGAACTTAATTAATGAATTTGTTGCAACATCAAGTTTGAATTTAAAGAGACTTTCTAATAGAAAAAAAATCACATATGAAAAAATGGATTTAGAGGATGCAATTATAGTGGATTCTGAGAATATAAAAATCTACAGGAATAAAACAAAAGAAATAAGTTGACAAATACCTTGACGATCATACAGATTAATCGGCGATTTGGAACAACAAGAGGGTGAAAATGAAGAGACTAGAAGTTTATTTTCTGTTTTTCTTCAATTTCTTACTTTCAGATCTGTTTTTCAATTGCTAAATCCCTGCAATCTTATATTCTACAACCTAACCTAGTGAACAGCCAACTACGAACATTCCCCTAGATTTGTACTGCATCAAAATGATTCCTAGCCATTGAGGAAATGTAGTGTGCCTTCCAGGAAGATTAGATTTCTTATGTAGGTATCTCTTTCCTAGTTGAACTAGAAATATTGATGTTTCTTTTTCAAGAATAAAAGTTTAATCATGATTAGGACTAACTCAAGCATTGTGTATGGGTGTGTGCAGGTGTGTGGGTGCGAGCACGCGCTTGTAATCAGTAAGAGGAACTTCTATTGATGCTTTCAATCAAGAAATGATTCCTAGAATCAACTAGTGTGAGGCTTGTAGCTTTCTACCCTCTTTTCTTTATGTTGCTTAATTTCAGACCTGTGTTTTCAACTTATAAGTCTCATAAGGACCACATTCTACAAACCTAGCCCTAAAAACAACCAATTTTATAAACTTCCCCTAGAATTGCAGCATAAGAATCCTAATGTCTCTCCAGACATTCGATAAAGTATTCAGGACCACATCATATTTCTCAAAAATGAAATCAATGGCCTCTATTAAATGATCTAACAGCATTTTATTTGAGACGATTTGCATCCTCCTACATTCCCATTACATGGTCACTGGTAAGCAAGGGCCAAGTATATAGCTTAGATGAAAATCAATCAGGGAAGCACGCAGCGTGTGGAGAAATTAGCCAAGAAGGTAGAAAATCAATTAATCAATTATCAAAGTGAAAGACATTGTACCCTGTCAGGAAGATTCCTAGGCATGGGTAGTGCAGTAACATATCTCTGAAGACAGGATTTGTGGGCATTTGCAGCTGCATCTGAGGTCGATGAGCTCTCAGTCCCATCAGTTCGATCACGGCCATGGAACTTTGCAAAGCGATTGATAACAGAAAACCTCTCTAGATCTTGGCATTCCACTCTCAGGTTCGAAACTGATGCTCTTTTCTCCAATCTGCATCATCAATGGGCAAATAATAAAACCAATGAGTATATCTCTGAAACAAATATGTTCTATCATTAGAATTATCAAGCAAAAAGGATGATGCCAGAGAAGAAAGAAAGACAGAGCGGTGAAGCAAACTCTAATCATGCCCTGTATAAAATCGACATTAGCAAGCAAACTCTAAATCTGCATGATCAAGTTCCAACAGACTCAATTGTTCTCATTTTAATGACCAATATGCACCTCTCAGACACTTGTTTCTAGGGATACATTCTAGACCAGTTGAGCAAATCATCTCTCTTTTTTTAATTTAGTACATGATTCTCATGCCAGTCTTCTCAATAAAAAGCCATCATCTTCCTAGCAGAGAAATCAAAAAAATATTAGGAGATCTCACGATTCGTGAAATTCAAAATGATATTCAAATCCAATAGGTAGGCACATAGAGGAAGAAGGATACGTTAAAACACATTGGATACCAGGATTGAAATCAGAAATATCATAGACAGACAAAATTGAGAATAAGTTAGCAAGTAATCAAATATTACCACCAAACACACTAACATTTACCTCAACAAATCATTCTCCAGCTTCCTCGTTCTGCTGATAAGGTCTTCCATGACTTTTGAGAAGTATTGATCACTAATCTTCTCTGATGATTTTATCTTCTCAGGCAGGCTTGGGAGAGAAAAGAAAAATAAATAATTTCTTTTTCATAATCATATGGATTCAATGATATTTCCAACCAAAAACATTTAAACTTACTTCCAGTAAAAAGTATGTTTATAAAATAAAACGGCCAGTACCTTATTATGGACCACAAAAATGAGGTTCTATAGTGAGAATTTAGAGACAGCCCAATCCTTCAGCATTTTTTGCATGAAGTGGCTGCTCTTAAAACTCAAGCTGCACCCTTACAGTTGCAAGACCAAGACATTTACTACTGTAGCAAATAACTAGAAAAATATTAGATAATATAAAAGCAATTCTTACAGGTCTCCGCTGTTAGAAGGCACAGGAGTATCGCTTCCAGTACAAGAGAATGTGCTGCATGCATCTCCTAGTGTTGACCTGGCAACAAAGTACGCAGCAGTCTCGTAATGTAAAATAGCATCTGCAGAAAGAATCAATGCCAGAGGAGGGTGGAGGAGTATCTGCATAAGTTGTGTAGTCAATAGAAGCCTTCTCTTTGATCTATGGACTGGCAGTCCATCATCTACCATTTCAAGTTCGTCTTCCACCTGTTGAAATGCATACATTTGAACACGAGGAAACTGTAAAACACCCAAAAGGAAAGAAAAAATAACAGATGAATATAACTGGTAAGCTGCTTTAGCTATGAGCACACCTTCTCAGTCAATCTATTCACTGCCAGTGCCCACTCCACTTCTGCTGCGCTGCAAAGAACAAACTCTACACATGTTATAATCACCAGGGAAAACAAAATATAAAATAAATCAAACAATCCGCCCTGCAAATAATATGAAAAGTGCATTGGTTTCATTAACAGAGATAGACAAGGCACTTATAGTTTACGCCAACCACCTGAGATTCTGAAACCTTTGAGAACCCAATGTCACTTCCTTATGCCAAGGTACAAGCTTGGATATGGTACTTTTACGCTTCTTTGATCTCATAACCACCACATTCACGTCAGCAGAATCAGGCTGCAATGACTGAGAGAAATTCTCATAAGCTATTGATGAACTGATAGAACTTTTTTGGAAAATACCAAACTGATTAGCAGCAGCAACAATTCCTTGCTCAAGAGAACTATGAGCATGCGATGAATCAGGTCTTCCAGCGATGAAAGGCAGTTCTGAGGCCTTCATGGTGACATCTTTGCATGCATCCTGCATTGGTAATATCTGTTCATTTTTAAAGATTCCATAATTATCAAACCAGGATGGACCCATCTGATTACTCATCTGAGAATGCTCATCTCTGACAGAAACTGCAGAATTGCTATTGGCAAAATTCTGAAAATCATTCCGACCAAATGCAAGCATATCCTTTGAAGGAGCGTTTATGTCCTGATTATCAGCTGTTTTTTCTGAAAGGCTTAGCATTTTGGAATCTCCAGGGGGAAACGAAGTATGATTTGCTGATGCATCTCTGGCCATATTATTGTGTTCATAAATCTGCTGACTTCCCTGAGTAGCTACCAGATGAGCATTCACAGAACCACCAGGACTTTTAAATCTCTTCAAACTCCTATTAGCATGATCGGCTTCTTCATTTCTCATTCCCTGCCTTTGATGCAGCAGGGAGTAACTCTGATGCAAAATATTATTGGGTTTCAAAAATCGGCCAAAAGCTTCAATTTGTTTCTGTGTACTGGATAGATTTGAAGCAGGCTCAGTAAGATGATTCACAGCAGATTCTTTCTCATGTGAAGCACACTTTGTCTTCTGGGCCCAATTATTCTCAGGTGGAACTTGCTGCAAGTGGTCTTCTTTTGCTGGTTGCTCTTTCCCAACATAACCATGTGAATTCATAGAACATTCATCAGATTCAGCTTGACTGTTCCCTCCAGTTTGCATGGTTTGATCTTCTAGTTTCTGTGGCTGAGAGAAAGTTATGCCTGAACACTTGTGTGATTGAAGATTCGGTTTAAACATATCAGATGGAGTCTGAAATGGCTGAGCACCAAATGGTCGTAGCTGTTTTGGAACACTTGTCCACACAGGAGGTTGGATTTTTGAAGAAACACCATCATGTGATGAAGAACAATGCTGAGGAGCCGGTGCAGTTTCCAGCACAGGGAATTGTTGAGCAGAATTTCTTGCATGGTTTTGGTTGTCATCATTTGGCTGGGGCATCTCAGCAGAAGAGGAAAAATCATTATGTGTAGTATGCCTGGATGTGTCAGGTTGTGCTGATTGATTAGTTTGACCTCTCTCAAAAGATTCATCCGTCTGTTTTGGTTGAGAAGAAAACCTATCAAAAGATTCATTAACAGATTCACAGGCAGTTGTTTGTCCACCTGTATCAGGCATGTCCTGATTTGGAAGATGATTTTTTGAATAAGGGAAACCAGGGGAAAAGGCAGCAGAAAACTTTCCTAGGGCACTACTGCCAGCATGCACTGAGGTGCCAGAAATAGTATTCCTCAAATGTCCATGAGATGTATCGCATGAAAAAGGTAAAGACAGAACAGAGGATGCACGTGCCAATAATGTATGACCCTTCTCCCCAGTATTTGAAATGACTTGATTTGAACTGAGAGAACCAATCACTTGTGAGGGGCTCTGAGAAGGAAAGGCACGCTCTGGAATGAGCAACTGTTGGGATGGAGAAGCTAGAGGAATGGCCTGTGGGTTCCCTATCGCAGATTTTGAATGCTCCAATTCAGAAATCGAATTAGTCTTCCATGTACCAGCACCGTGACCCATTACCTCAAAAATGGGAACTTCTTTATCAACATTATGAGAATCTTGGAAAGAGTTTTCATTTTCCTGATTTTTTAAAGCAGCAGTTGTGCTGGGAGGTATAGAATCCATAAAGTTCCAGCCACTTGGACTATTTAGTGGTTGGTCATTGGAGCTATATGATGGCATGCTCCGTTGATTTGTCCAAGAACCTGGAACACCCTTTGTATTTGACCCTGCATCAGAAGAATGGGTAGCTTTTCCATGAAAATGACTGCCTTCAAAAGCTGCTTTTTGCATCAGGTTCCTATCTGACCACTTGCTTCCGTCTTCTGGAAACTGCTGAATATGTCTACGAGGAGAAAGAGACTGCAACCTCTCCCTGTGTTCATGTGAAGTATTGACTCCAGATTGCTGAGCCCCTGGGATATTATTATAGCTCGTACCTGTATTGATTTCATGAGACAGACGGGAGGGTCGAGACTTCAAGGAAGATGCTGACTGCAAGCTATTATCAGCCCAATTTGACTGTTGTTTGCTACTAGCAATCACAGAGGGAGTCTGCTGATTCTCAGCTGGAGGTTCACTGTTTCTAAAATTCAGACAACTCCACTCTTCTTGTAGGCCTGTATCGCCACTAGAAGTTTCTGCTACAGCAGATTGCATTAGAGCACTCCAACTCCCACTTTGCACAGAAGGCAACGAACTGAAAAAGTCTGTGCCATCCGACATATTGTAACCTCCAGAACCCATGTTGGCACCCCTGCCAAAGGTATCCCACAAATTATCATCTGGACCAAACAAAATCTGTGCCTCAGTTGGATCTAGGGTAGCTACATTCTGGGAAGGAGCAACCTGTAACGCTGTTTCCTCTTGTGATGCTTCTGATGGACCAGCCAAGTATTGCCTCGTGCAAATTTCTTGCACAGGCCCATTGCTTTTCAGGGGATTCAGTTGCTGCAGGCTTTCCAAATTAAATCCAGTATTTATACCCTGGCCATCAGAAGAAGCAATCATATTTTTCCCCTGATATCCCTGTCTGGAAACCAAAGTTCCATCCTGCATGCTAACCTGCTCTGGAAATCCAGTATACTGATTGCTTGTTAAGGAATTACTGCTGCCTAATATCTGCTGCATCGAGGGCTTATCCATTGGGACAGGAGAATACTGACTTTGAGTGACTCTTGTTGCAGAGATAGGGACACCATAAAGAGATTGATCGACCTGCTGTGGAACCGTACCCATCAAGCGTGGCATTCCCTGGCCCTGCTCAGGAGAAAATACATGCCCTCTGAAGGATCCTTGCATAACTGGAGATAAACCTCGCTGCTGCCAGGTTGTGTTAGCTGCCATAAGCTCAGGCTGCCATGAGTAATTAGATGTTTCACGAATAGGAATGCCATTGATCAAAGCCTGTGAGGGATTGGCAGCTGCCTGTTTTGCAAAAGCAGAAACCTGATTGATTGAATTCATCTTCCTAGCTTCTTGTTGCTTCTGAAGTTGTTGCTGCCTCTGCATTTCTTGCATTTGCTTAAGCATGAGCTGTTGCTGTAATAGCTGCATGTCACTAATCCCAGACTGCTGTCTTGGCAAAGATTGCAGCATGCCAGGATGCTGGTCGCTAATTTGCTGCTGCTGACCTCCGAAAAAATCATAATTAACTGGAGACTCGTTAAAATCCATTCTGACCGAAATCTTCTAGTGAATTCAGGACCAAACATTCAAAGCTCAAAAACAAAGCAAATGAATGTACAAAAGAATTCATAAACCAGCAGAAATGAAAAGGAAAAAAGAAAAACTCTCCCACCCTTTCTACCAACAACCTAATTTAACTTAAAAATCTCACATTTTATCAGCAAATTCACAAAAGATCAAACCTAAATAAATCGCAGGATAGCCTCTTTTTAGCAAGAAAAAAAACGAAACAAGCAGCAACACAGCTGCCTGCCCATTCCTAAACCACCAAAATAACAAAGCCTAGTGAGAAAATTAGGGTTTCTATAGAGAGAATTTGGACTCACGTTTTCAATTTGACGCCTCAATTTGAGCTCCAAACGAAACGATCCTCTATTCGCTTGAGATTTCTTTATTTTTAATTTAGGGTTTTGAATCGAATGGGAGATAGAGATGTATGTTGTGTTTGGTGTCCAGAGCTGAGAGCTAAGTAAAAGAGAGCGATTTTTTATTTTTATTTTTTTAAGCAGGGAAAAAGAAAGAGTGAACATGTGGAATTTGTTGAGGGTAGAGGAGGAGTTTGGGTGGTCTTGCTAGTAAAATCAGCCATGTGGCAAAAGTATCAGGTGGGCCCACATATGTTGACTGTGATTTGCCGATTTTGGTTTCGTGGACTTTACGATCCAATGTCTTGATTGGTCATTTCACCAACGTTTGATCAAAGATATAGGTGTGAGTGTATCGATTGCTTTTCTTGTTTCTTTCCCTCCCATTTTCTGATGTATTGCGTTTTGTTAAGAGTGGGTGTTCAAAGTTCAAACTCGGAGGTTGTGATTTTGTTTGGTTTCGAAAATAAAAAAAAAAGGAGTAAATTACCCTTCCTATTCTATAATTTACTCGTTTTTTATTTAATTTATTATCATGATAAATTATTTATGTTGGATTTATGTGTGGTCTTACACTAGTGTGTCTGGAAGTGATTATTTTTTTAATAGTGTTTAGGATTTTTATTTTTTTTTATTGAATCATGCAAAAGACTTCATTTTGGCTTATTTTATTTTCTTGTTGAGTATTTATTTTTTGAATTTATGCAAAACAAAATATTACACTATGAAAAGGGTAATAAAAATACAAGTAGAAAAAAAAAATGGTGATGGCATTGTCTTTAATAGCACACTTGCCTTATGTCATTGTTTTAAAAACTTTAGCGTGTTTGGCATTGTGATAGCTTTTGTAGTTATGGTTTGAAAAAATCAGTTTAATAAAAAGTATTTTTTGTGAGGTTTATTTCAAAAAAAGTCAGTGTTTGATTAAAACTGTAGTTAAAAAAAAACAATTTCTTGTGTTTGGTTAAAACTGTGGTTGAAATTGTGGTCAAAAATAATAGTTTCTTGTGTTTGGTTAATATGCTTTGTGTTTTAGGTTTGATTTTAGAATTACTTAAAAGGACATATATATACACATATATAATTGCAAAACATAGGTGTTTTGTAATTATGATTACATAACGAAATGAAAAATCCTTATACATTAATGTACTCTTTCATTGTTCCATCAAACTATTTGCAATTCCATCGCGTACAAAATTGCGATGAACAATATCAGGTAGAAAGTCATCTGGAATTAAATTGGGATTGCGATCATACTCAGAAAAAACCGCATCATCTTGCGATCTCCTTCTAATATAGTTATGTAGTGCCATTGATGCAACTACAATCTCAACTTGTGTTTTGTATGGATAAGCAGGCATGTTTTGCAAAATTTTCCACCTTTGTTTCCATACCCCAAAAGAACACTCGATCACGTTACGTAGTGATGAGTGTGCACGGTTAAACACTTCTTTCCGACCACTTGGTTGTCCACGACGCCTAAATTCTTAGAAGTGATACCTCTCGCCTTTGTAGGGACCCAAATACCCATACTCATTTGGATATCCAGCATCAACCAAATAGTATTTTCCTGCAAATAATAACAACATGGTAATTTTTAACAAAACTAAAAAAACAAGTTATATTTCTTCAATTACCAAATCTTCAATTTATTCAAAATTACAACCTTATGGAGGTTTTGGAAATTTTATATTGCTATTGTCAATAGCCTCAAGAAAAATACGCGTATCGTGTGCACTACCTTCCCATCCTGCCCACACAAACATGAATTGCATGTCGAAACTACAAGCGGCCATGACATTTTGTGTTGGTACACCTTTTCTTCCAATAAATGGAATTTGATTTTCAGATGATATGCAGGCACGAACATGTGTGCCATCAATTGCACCGACACAATTCTACAAGCCACAAAAACATTAAGTACTCATAAACATTTATAACATATTTCATACTCATTTAAACAACTTAATTAAACTTAATTAAACAAAAATTCATCTTACCTTGAAATGTGGCATAAATCTTGGATTCATAGCAATTTCTCTTGGTGTGCTCGTAAATTGTGGATCTACTGGTTTTATAACTTCCACGGCAAACAAACATAATGATTTAAGCACTTCTTTAAAACATCTACTAACAGTTTCACCTGAATGCTGAAATCTTTCCTGCACTTGTCTATTTGACACCCCAACTGCTATTGTAAATAGAAACATTGCCACCTTTTCAATAACGCTTATTCTTCTTGACGGTTTTAAGCTATGATGCGTTTCTAATTCAGTGCACAGACTCAACAAAGTGGTTGCGTCCATCCTGAACATGTTAACACTTTATTTCCAATGACTTCTTAAAACCTCATTCAACCAACGCATGCATGTGTTGTACGAAACCATACATGGTTCTTTATACATATAATTAATATAATACATGTTTATAGCTCCAGCTGTGCATATAATTGATTTTTTCATATCAAATTGTCTCCTTAAAATAAATTCATCGTCATCATCACTGTCATTGTCACCGTCATCATCATCATCATCATCATTATGTCGTCAGCGTCGTTTCCATCACCGTCATCTCTGGCACCAGCAATTGAGGCACCACTACCTTCACAACTAGGATAATTAATGTGGTCTACAATGCGGTTCATTACATTATCATAATTGCCATTGAAATCCCCATTAAATATGTCATTAAACCATGAATCATCCATAACTTCAATTACATGTAAACAAAAAAAAATTATATGTTGTTAATAAAAATATTTAAATAATTAAATATCATTCAATAAAAAAGAACATATACCGAAAATTGGTGCGACATAATTTTTTCCATACCTGTAAAGCCAACAAAAACAGAGTGTTCCACTTGATTGTATAAAATGCAGTTGAGGTTTGTTATGAAGAAAAATAGTTCATTGAAAGTTATTATACAA
>Ga0307507_10011213_pt1 | contig 11371 bp, 8 predicted proteins | sample 7_EM_MG_FD_207223 | JGI IMG/M metagenome (GOLD analysis project Ga0307507, IMG submission 207223) | Populus trichocarpa ectomycorrhiza microbial communities from riparian zone in the Pacific Northwest, United States - 7_EM | ecosystem: Host-associated > Plants > Roots > Unclassified | place...
ATTATATATCTCTAGAACAACTTGTTATTTTATTATCCTTATCTTTAAATTATGTTAAATGTTTGTTTATTTGAAGATAAATGCACCTTCTAATCTATTGATGCTAATTAATTATGCTAGTACATATGTTAATGTGATATTTTCTTGTTAATTATGCTAGCAAATTATTAATGTGATATTTTATGTCAAAAGAACCATATTAATGTGTGTTTCTGTTCTTGACCCGGGTTGACCCGGGTCAACCCACAAGACCCGTGACTCAGTCATTTTACCGGATCAACTACCGGGTCGGGTCTGATAACTATGGTTTGAATCAAGAAATATAACATAGAGGTTAGATTTGTAAGTGTCAAGTTGTTTCTAGTAGTTAATTTAGTATGAGCAATGTTATTATTTGTAACTATTATCTTGTTCACATCGAACAAATAAAGTAAAACAATGTATTTCCAACTATTAATTATTAAGCAAAATGCAAGAACATAAATATGTTAAATAAATTCATAAGACAGCTTTGCTAACAACAGTATAACATTCATATTGTGAAAAACAAAACAACAAATCATTAACAATAAAGCATTTTTAGCAAAAACAACACCTTAATAACAATTATCCACATATATTACATCCATATTGTAATAAAAAAACATTAACAATTAAATAGAAATAACATATCGCTTAAAGTCAGAAGTCTTCTTCTATATTCTTTAATCAATAAAATTACTTTGGGTAAAGTGTTAAAATGATATAAATGTACAAGTTTGTAATTTAAAAGAACATCAATGTAGATTGTTTTTATTAAACTAATATAATTATCAACATATTTAATAGAATCACATGTGTGCGTGTTGAGGGTTGAGAAGAGGATGCACCAACATGATTTTTGCCACCCTACTATCTCTTGAGCCTTTCATTGATTCCCTTTGATCTCTTTTCAATTATGGATACTCTACCACCACTTTCCACCTGTAATTTGTTTAGGAGTATCTCTTTGGCATGTCTTAAGATTTTAGTCATATAACTTGTAGATGTTGCATCTAAATATGGAATATCTTTTTTCTTATAGTACCATATCTTCTCTTTTTTCTTCATTTTCTATCTTTCCTGGTCTCCCCACACTCATTTTAAGGTTTAGAAGTAGAAAAATTACATGTCCTTCATTGTGATCTAGATCAATTTTTAGTAAAAAGTGCACACTTAAAAATATATCTTCCTAAATGTTTCAACGGTGTAGTATGCATAACATACATCTTATAACTCAACTCTTTTGTGATGTACATAATGGACCATATGTTTACATGGAATCCTAGTCATTATCCCCCCACCACAAAGGCATTGTCTTTTCTCCAAATCAATACAAAGTTTAGTTTGGCCTTCATAGATTTCATATTCATCAAAACTAGATAGAATCATTCTCGTATATTTTGTATTCACTATACAACTTTTCTAACATAGGGTGTTGTATTGTTTCACAACTTACAGCCTGAGCAAATCGATCATGAAACCTAGCTATAAGTTTCATCATAATTTTCTTTAGTAACATAACAATTGTCATACTCCTGTAATTCTAAACTCAGCTTTTAAATGATTTCGCCAAGTTATTAGCTATATTCATATATAAATCATCGTCATGTGTCATTATTTTCAGACTCAACAATAACATAATTAATAAGAAAAATCTATTATTGCCATTTAAGCAACTGTCGATAATATGACTCCTTCATATGGACCATTGAGATAACATCTTTCTATCCCAATGAATGACCTACATCAATTAACAAAGCTATCATTCATCACTTTCAAACAAATATAAACTCATTGAAACTTTCATGGTGAATACACTTTTGAATTGTAATAAGGGTTAAACCCTAAAAACAAATTAGAACCTAGATTATATTGCTTCAACAACTAGATATATCTAGAGAGTCTCTTAAAAGATTTATTGTGACTTCCTTAAAAAACTTTTTCTCATTGTTCCTAGCTTTTCATAATTGCATTGAGTGTGGTTTAATCCCAAACTTATGTTCTAGAAATGTACTAAAGGCTTTATTTAAAATGTTTGGGTCACCATTAATTATTGGTAACAATTTATTTGCTATCTATGTTGAATCAGTAACTTTTATATTTGTAGGCCAAAAGCAACTATGTTTCTATCTTAAAGACTTCACCATAGATGTGTTAGTACTTGGAAGGAGAGAAACATATACTCGTCAAGCACAACCATCACCAATACATGTTGCTACAACCTTCTCTTTCTAATTAATATATTTTTAAGGTGATATTTATGCTTCATTTCATACTATCTTAACACATCTTTGAAGTGATTGACATTGGTGAAAACATGAGATTTTTTATACTTAATGAATTTATCAACCACAACCCAAAAGTAATAACACTTTATTTACTCTACTCATATTCATCAAAATTCAAATCTTTTAACCCAAAAGTAGTAACATTTTATTGCTTTTTCTAACTTCTTCATCATATGAAGAAAAATATTTAGTTCCAGGTACCCTATTATTATTAGGCTTGCCTGAATAACATAAGGCTTTCTCAATGTTAAAGGATCAATATTAGTATCAACATCAATATTTATATGAATATCTTCTTTGCGTTCTTGTTCATCCATACTTAATATCTGTAATGTTGAGGCATCATCAACAATCTTATTCTTTCTATCATCCCTTATTTGAAAGCCATTAAAGTCTACGTCATATACTTGTTTGTATATGAACAATGTCATAACCCAATTCTAGGTTATTCCCCAAAAATCAATTTTTTTTTCAAAATGAAAATCAAAAAATAAAATAAAGGCTGGCAATGTGGAGAAAGCAGATCAAGAAAGACTGCAAAAATAGGCAAAAATCAAGCTGCAATTTTTGGAGGAAATTCAAGGCCTAATTGTACCCCATTATGCCCAAAAATGAAGGAAAAAAAATGCAAATTCAAGGTCAAATTAAATTATTATTGGACGAATTTGCATAAAAATTAAGTCCAATGACATAATTAAATTTTTAATAGGCCAATTTGATTTAATCATGGGCCAAATTAAATTTTAATTATGTTTAAGAATTAATTTGGGTCCAATTTAAGGATTTAATTAAGTGCAAGGACTTAATTATACTTTAAATGGGTCAAATTAATTTTATTTGGGGCTTAATTGGTGAAAAATTAAGTTTAGGAGCCTAATTTGGGCTTAATTGAGAATATTGGAATTTTAAGAGACCAAATTTAATTTTTACCAAGTTAATTGATTGAAATTAGGGGCCAAATTGCAAGAAAATTGAAGTTTTGGGGTCAATTAGGGGTTAAATTGACAAAATTCAAAGCCAAGAACCAATCTGCAAAAGGCGCCAAACTATAGGGGTTTAATTGACAAAATCCGGGGGTCAAATTGAAGAAATTGAAAGTTTAATGGTCCATTAGGGACAAAATTACATAAATCCGAGGCTAAGGACCATATTGCAAAAGGCGTGTAAATCCAGGGCTGAAGTTGAAGTTACGACGGGACCAAATTGCATTAAATCAGAAGTTTAGGGTCCGTTAGGGATTCTATTGACAGAAATTGAAAGCTTGAGGACTAAATTGAAAATAGGCAAAAATCCCTAATTTTAATCCAAAACGACGCCGTTTCCGCTTAAAAAAAAAAAAGGGACCAGACGACGTGTCGTCTGGTCACTGTTCATTGTCTTCCCCGATTTTTGCCCGAAAATGACAGCTCAGGGAGCTACTTTTAAGGTGCATTTAATGCCTCATAAGTCCACCAAAATTGACAAATCATGCACCAAAATGGTCATCTGAACTCCCTCTAGCACCGTGTATCGTCCGTTCAGGCGTTTTAACATGCAAACGGCTCCAATGACTGGCATAAAGTGGCCTCCTCGGGTAGCCTTGGACTGTCAAATTTGACAGTTCGAGGTGCACACTTTGAACCAACGGTTGGGATGCTTACCAACCAAACCAAAGGCCACGATTTGGCACCATTAAAGACAAAATGTTCCTCTTCCACCTCCTATAAATAGAGCTGCATTTCATGGCCTAAGGGAGGAGAAATTGGGGTCCAAAGTCGGCGAAAAACCAGTCCCTCTGCCCCCGTTTCTGCAGTTTTTCTTTCCCTCTCTCTCTCTTCGTCGATCCAGCCACCAACCAAAGACACCACCAGCTTCTTCATCATCAGCTCCACCACAGGAAGCCAACATAACCACCCACCGACCACCAAGAGCCACCGTCGGTTTCTCTCTCCTCTCTGCAGCCCCTCCCGTTTTCTTCTTCTTCTTTTGCTTCCTCTGCCACCGGCCACCATCTCTACCACGGCCTCAGCCACCGTCCTCACGCCAGCCGCTCCCCGTCTCGACCAGCGAGGCCTCTATCGGCGTCAAATAGCGCCGTCTCTTCATTGCTGCCAACCAGGTTGCTGCGTGCAGAACGAATTCTCGTTCTGCATGCAGCATGATTAAGTAGCATGGTTGTTGGGTTGGGCCAACAACCATGCAGGCCAGGGCCAGACCCCTGGCCCAAAAAAAAGGATATGTTGGGCCGAGATCGGCCCAGCCAAAAGTTCCTAGGCTTGGCCCAGTTATCTAGGCCGGCCCAGCCCACTTGTTTTAATAATATTTAATTAATACATTATATTATATTATATATATATATATATTTAAAAAAAAGAAAAAAAATTCCAAAAAATTTTCAAAAATCTTTAAAAAAAATGTGTGATTTTCTCAAATATTTTTCTACCAGTTTTGCATAATATCGGGTTGTATATTTACACTGTAAAATACAAATCCGGTATTAAAATACCCGGTTTTCTCCGAAATATTTCAAAAAAAAAATTCAAAACATTTTCAAAAAATTTCAAAAACTTTTAAGTCAATTTCCATTTTCAAAAAAAAAAACATTTTGTTTTCATACGGCCAAATCCTAAAAATTTTCCAAGCATGTTTTCATTAAAAGATTGCATCTTTTTCATGTTTTGAAAATCCAAAAAATGAATATCATAACCAGTTTATGATCATCCATTAGGGTTTGGCCAAAATGTCAAAAACCTTTTTCCAATCTTTTTTTTTTCCTAGGATCCAGATGTAGACTTTAATATTTGTGAGGTGTAAAATTACATGATAAAATACACTCTCAAGTATTAAAGATACAAGGTGTAAAAATACGATGCTAAAATTCAGACTTTAGAACGGTTAGGATTTAACCCGATAAGGTAGAGACTCTCTCATGAAGATAAATCTACCTTGAGCCTTAGAAAAGACCAACGAATAGAACCCGACTTAGAAAAAAAACAATCAAACAACAATGTAGCTTAACTTAGGTAGGGTGCACTGGGGGTGATGAGTCTTCCCTTTGCACAACCAGTCTCTTACTCAGACTCTCGCAGACCATAGGTTCCTAGTGACCATAATACTAAGTGGCGACTCCTAAACATTAATCATAATTTTATGTTTAAATCAAAAACCCTTTCCAACACACAACACCTCACACAGAAGGCACGACAAAGAGCCTCCGACGTCGCCAGACGACGTCGCGGCGCTCGCACCCCCGCAACAACCACTATGATAAAATGATACAATAGTTATAAGTGCCGACATCATTATCTCCAAGCTTCATGATATTCAAAGCTTATTTCAATTCCAGAGGAGTTGAAACTGGTTGTTTGCAAGATATATTTACATTTTATTTTGTTTTGTTTCGGAGCTTATATGTTATTTAAGTAGTAGTGGGATTGGATTTTTTTTTTTGTTTTTTGTTTGATTAAGTGTTAACTTTTGATACGACGAACTCTTTAACAATGTTATTCGAACATAGATCTAATCAAACTATTGAATTTCTATGTACTGGTTTAAGTAGTGGAACATTGGTCAAACAACTGGATCGAAAGTATTATAATATAAATATGTTTTCCAACACTAAAATTATAAAACTAGAAATGATAAAGTGGTATTTGCATAATTTATTAAGGTGAAGGTATCAAATTTGAAAAAAAAAAATTTCACTTTGTTGACGGCTCAATGTCGTGTCCTCCATCTCATGTTTCTGACAGTTTTGTTGGTTCTTCCTCTATAATCAACCCTTCTTTTCTTCGTTGGAAGCAACATGATCAACTTATTTTAAGTGCATTACTGTCCTCTCTTTCCATGGTGTATGCTTTTATTGCATTAGAATTTCCAAACAATGAACGTGGCTTGATTTGCATAATTCCTCGAAAGATTAGGGAACATATTGTTAGAATTTATTATCAGCTGGGAGTTAATGAAATTTAGAGTTTATAAGAGTTATAATATTTTAAAAGGGCTTGTAAGACTATATAAAAACACCTTAAATATTCAAAAAATATATAAGAAAAATAATAAGAGGAGTTGTTGTGTTTAGCAAAACCTACTTGAATTTTGAGCTTCATTACTTTCTTCAATAAACTTTTGAGCTTCATTACAACAACAGCTAAAATGGTGTGGAAAAATCACAGTAGATTAAGAGATTTTTTACTGTGGATTATAATAATCATTTCACTTTCACTTTCTCATCTTTTCACAAGCAGATAAATGTTTCTTTGACTTTCTTTTTCTTTCCCAGCAAGTGGGCGGTGCCCGCACCATTAAAAAGACATGTAAGACACTTTCCGGTGGCCAAATCTGGCCATCTGCTGTCCAACTAGATGCGCAGCCACACTTTCTTCCACATGGTGTGGCACATGTACACTAATAATGATTAGATTGCCACTGGTGATCAATTGTTTGTGTTTTTTCTTTCTTTTCTCTCTCCTGACAACTAAAATGCACAATTATCTTCTTTGTTTGTTGTTTGTCAAATTAAGCATGTTTGTCATACCCAATCATCTTGGGTCTGGCATGGTTACCAGACCCAAGCGGCTTGGGTCTGACAACCATGTGCAAGTGTACTATGGACTAAGACACAATCCACTGTAGACTTGCACAATGAATTCTCCAAGCTCTGAAGGCTTGGGATGAGGCTAATGTTGTCTTTTTATATAAAGTTAAACTATCATTTTGCTCTTTGGTTGAAAAAATTAAAGCCCCAGTTATAGAGGTATTTTAGTATTTTTCATGGGCTCGTTGGTCATTAAACTTTTGAGCGGGGGTATGGTAGTCTTTTCATGTTTATTTGCATGGTAAAAATATTATTCTACCTCCAAGGTTAACAAAATTAAAACCTGTTACCCATATGTTTTTTTTACCTTTCACAAATTGTTTAATAGTTAAAATATATTTTTAACCTTGGAAAATATAAAAAATAAGCTTTGCATATGCGAGTATTTTTGTTTTTTCACACTGTTTTTTGTGTAATTTTCTATAATCATTGAGGCATTTTGGTATTGTTTTATTATTTTTAAAGTCAAAAAGTTGTGTCTGACCCATATTTACTTAGGTCTGACAAACATACTAGACCCAACTTACTCGGGTGCCAGATCCAAGGCGCATGAGTCTGGCAACCCTGTGCAAGTATACTGTGGACCAAGACACAGTCCACTGTAGACTTGCACCGTGAATTTTCCAAGCTCTGAAGGCATGAGATGGGGCTAATGTTGTCTTTTCACATAAAGTTAAATTATCATTTTGCCCTTTAGTTGAAAAAATTGAAGCCCTTGTTGTGGGGGTATTTCAGTATTTTTGTCCTTTCACACTATTTTTTGTATATTGTTTTTGTAATCATGGAGGGAATTTTGATATTTTGATATTGTTTTACTATTCAGATCCAAGGCGCTTGGACTTGTGCTTAGATCTGGCATAGTTATTAAACCCACGTGATATAAGTTTGACAAAAAATTAAGTGAATTTTTAAAAATTTATTTATTTTATTAGATTTAATAAAACTATTAAAATATTTTTTATATCTGAAAAAAAGATGATATTAATTCGCAGCGGAACTCAGCACAATTAACTATTATCTCATTAATGTCATATCGTTTTCAGTCTCTTTGTATCCATATAGGCAATGTACTTGTGCACAGAGTTGGAAAGACTATACCTAAAGTCAAATGATTTTTTTCCCGTAAACCACCATGATAAAATGGTATAATATAGTTGTAAGTGCCCTCGCCATTATCTCACCCTGCATGATATTCAAAGCCTGGTTTGAACTCCATGATAAAACTTCAATTCCAAACGAATTGAAATTGGATGTAATATATATATATATATATTCACATTTTGTTAATTGTTTGATTGAGAAGGAATTTCTGCAGACCTTTTTTGCAATGTAAATCTGAAAAGTGGAATAGTGTGGTTGAATCATTTGATCAATAACATGTAATAAATGTACCAAATTAATTTGAAACCTTGTAAAATGTGTTTTTTTGTTCTTTTTTATGTAATTAGATCAATGTCAAACTCAATTGTCCAACCAATCATAAATTTTCAGATTTTATTGAGTTAGAAAATTTTGATCAAGCATGATCTAAACTTAAATTCGACCTCCATTGCATCAAGCTAGATCAGTAATTAGATGACTAAATCATTGGATTTTCAATCCTACCAAGTTGATACAATCTAGGTTTAATATCATATCAAAATACATGCATAAGAGCCCTTTCCATGCCAGTATAAATTTCCTCCTCCTCCTCCTCCTCCTCCTCTTTATGCCCCCCTTTTCTAGCCTTTTTCTCGTAAACCAAACACTATCCATATATAGTATTATCTTTAGGTAACATCATAAGATTTTAGATAGCTGAACCCAATCAAATATACATTTTTCCTTTTGGCATTTAGATAGCTGCTGCGTAGTAAATGCTAAAATGGAGGGATTAAACCAATAATTAAAGTCTTAGATTTTTTTTAAATGTAATCGCAAAAGATACCTTGTCGCCCGTCGTATTTTTTTTGAAAAAAATATTCCATATGATGTGTCATATGGGATTTTTAAGATTTCAGTCATTGTGATGACGAAAAAACAAAATATATATTTTTTTATTCAAAAACCAAGTTTTGACCCAAAACAATTAGAAAATAGCACAAACATCTTTACAAACCCATAAAATGGCTTTTAAAAAACCATTAAAAAATCTAAAATCCGAAATCAAAATTCTTTTTTAGTCTAAATCTGGTTTTAGGCCATTTCAGAATAAAAAAATGAAACTCTCCTCGCAAAATGAAACCCTTAGACACCACAATCAACCATTTAATGGTCGAAATCAGTGAAATCATTGAGTTTCTCTTTCTATTGTTAGATTCTAGCGATCTCTCTCTCTTTTCTTTCTCAAACGAGAGACTAAAAAATAACAAAAATATTTTTTTTTTTTTATCAAAGTTGAATTGAAAAAATATTGAAAAACTGACTATATATATATATATATATATATTTTTGTAAAGTTTAAGGATAAAAATAAATATTTTATATGAAGTTCGAAACCATAAGCCTTTCCTATTTGGATCTCTTTCATTTAATTTTGTTCTTTATCATTAATTTTGAGTTCAAAAAAGATAAAAGTTATAGATCACAGGGAATGATCTTGTTAGGCTCAAAACTTCTAGGGTCCAAAACCATGATCTTCATTTTAAATGTGAATCGTACGTTTAAAACACAGGCCAGTATGGACGCTAACTTCATTTGTATCTTAAGCTTTGAGGTGGGCTTCATGACCATCATAACTTGGAACCAAAGTTTTTATAGTATTAATTTCAAGTAGTGGGTACACGAAGAACATCAACCCCTGGCCCATGACAAAGTATAGCCATAATGGATACACAAGAAGAAGTAAAACAAATTAACACACAACATATTCTCTAGAAAAGGGAAAGAACTAAGAAGAAAGAAGAAAATTCTCTAGGAGAACAAAACACAAGATATCCTATATAAAAATGCTTCATTCTAGCCACTTGAAGATCCCTCGTGCAGTTCGACACTTGAAGATCCCTCGTGCAGTTATTCTTTAATTATGCTTTCAAGCCCACACATGTATACTCTGTAAGTTGCAGCACAACCTGCAATCATCAAACACAGAAGACAAACTATGAATTAATATTTTTCTAATTAACTGAACATCTAGTCAAAATCAAGAAAAAATTATATATATGTATATAGCAGAATTCTGAAGATTGAAGCTAGGCAGTACCTAATTATATTATTAGGAAGGACACTTGAACCCTTCAGGTGGGGTCTTGCCACAGTCAACAAGGAGCTCAAGAGCGATGGGTAGAATAAGATTGATGTTGAGAAGCTTAGCCTTGATAACGGTGCAAAGACATACAGCAGCATCCAAGTCTACAAGACCTTCCAGCAGTGGGCAGCATTCATCCTTGGCACTACTGCCAATACCAATGTGGATTAGTCCACCTAGGACATCCACACATGCGCCTAACTTGAGAGTGTCAATGGGGCAAGTCTCTTGCTTCGGTGGTGTTGGTGGTGGCTTCACGATTGGTGGTGTTGGTATTACTGGAGGAGGAGGGCATGGTTTTTCAGGTTTTGGTGGCTTCACGACTGGTGGTTTTGGTGTTACTGGAGGCTTTGGTGGCTTCACGATTGGTGGCGGCTTTACTTTGGGAGGTTTTACTGGTGGCTTAGGGTGAGGTGGGGAAGGGCAAGAGGGACAGGCAATTGAAGTAAGCAAAGCGCCCAAGCTCAAAAGAAGGATCACGAGATTAGCCACAGCAAACTTAGCCATCGTGTCTCCTTACTTAACTGAGTTCTCAAGTGAATATGAAGCTTAAGTCATGCATCCTATCCTTCTTATAGACATGGTAGATCTAAGATTCATGCTCATATTATTTTCAGTCCAATATTTTATTGTGACTAATTTTGTCATTATTGATTGACTTAACAGACACCACTGCTTTGCGCTAGTAATCGTGATTGTTCAAATAGTTTCATTATCAATATCAAATTGGATTTTGGGGCGAATAAAATGGCATTGGTGTTACGAACATTTCAATTATTTTCGTCGCCAATTATCAAATTGGATTTTGGGACAAGGAAATCAAAAAACACGGTTTTTGGATGGAGGACATTTTAACCTTTAGTGCCTTGTTGTGCTCGTTATTGGCTAAGGCTGCTACAAACCACTCGTGGAAAAGAAACAATTGATGGTAAGAATTAATGTATCAATTTTCAAGTATTGAGATTAAATATCTTTTATCTAGTTTGAAACAAAGTTATTAAAACAGTATCTATCCATCACCCAGTTAAGACTTCGTCTATAAGTTGTACAGTTAACTCGAATCAATTCAAAATAATTTTATTTTAATTTTATTTTAAAAAAATAAATAATTGTTTTGAAAATTTTTATAAATTAAATTGGATTTTAATTGGGTTAATAAGGTTAAGAATTAATCAAATTAATTCTCATTTAATTTAATTTAAAATATGATACTTGCTAAGTTGTGAATCCATTGGTTATCAAATTGATTAGTTGGGTTTG
>Ga0307507_10011214_pt1 | contig 11371 bp, 9 predicted proteins | sample 7_EM_MG_FD_207223 | JGI IMG/M metagenome (GOLD analysis project Ga0307507, IMG submission 207223) | Populus trichocarpa ectomycorrhiza microbial communities from riparian zone in the Pacific Northwest, United States - 7_EM | ecosystem: Host-associated > Plants > Roots > Unclassified | place...
TATAAATCACATACTTTACCTCTAGTTTATTCACTGAGATGCTTAGAAGAAATGAGTTTTTTGAGATCACTGTGAAGAATAAGAGCTATTATTTCTTAGAATAAAAAAAGAGAAGATATTATGAAGTTTCAGTTGGGTGGAAATTATTTTTGTAGAGGGGGTTTGCAGTGCAGTGTGTCTGGAAGCGATGGGTTGCAATGCCGGCGCGGGTGATCGGTTAATTTTGTCCACGTACAATCCTAGTAAAACCACTACCTACAACTGCTCTCTACAACTGCTCTGATGTCTCTTCTGAGCTTCTTTGGCTTCAAATGCAATGCTGTCAACTTTTTCTGCTGCACATGGCACGTCACGCGCACCTCGGGGTGTAATGAGGTTCAGCACAAAGAGGCCCCAATTACCTCACAACCAAGGCCACAGAAGCCCATGAATTCAAATCCTAGAGGTACACCTCTCCGTTAAGCTTGCCCTCAATTCCGAAGCAGCCCTAATAACCCATGTTTAGATTGAGTTTGTATGCTTAGCACCACGGGGGATCTCGGACAAGAGCTTCTCCTCCTACGCCGGTTTTTCTGCCCATCCTTTGGGTTCTTTTGTTCATCCTTGGGGAGTGAAAGGGGGTTTGGCCGGAGTTTCTCTGATGATTAAAAATATCCAAGACCATGTCGAGCGAACTGTGGTGAACACGAATGATCCCAGTGTCGAGAATTGTTTCTTCCTCAGTGTTTTTTTTCTTGTATGTGGAGTAGTTCTTGCCCGCGAGCTAAGTAATGGTACAACGGGCGTCAAATTTTGGTGTGTTCTTTTCGTTGATCAGCATCGTGGCCGACGTACAGTACTCGTACACGGTGATGATGTTTTAGGAGCCCGTTTTCTGCCAAGAAGCACAGACAAATATGGGCTGAATCGAACAAGCCCAGATTTGCGCACAGTAGAGTACATTATATCATAGGAGGGGCACAACTCCCCCCCCCTAATACGGTAACTTACTCGGACGCAAATTAAGTGCTCGTGACGACGCCCGCCCTCATTAACAATCGTCCCTTATCATCAACCATCAACAAGTGAAAAGTAGCACAACCCCTTGATGGGAAAAATAATAATATTTGTTCTGTGAGATAACCTCTGAGCAGAAGTTTTTTTTTAAAAAAAAAAATCTGGTGTTCTGGTTGTTGGCAAGATCCTAGTATCATACCGGTATGAATCGTATGATGGTTAACGAGGGACGATCGTTATCGCGCCCTTATTTTGAACCCTTGGTTTGCGCCCAGTACAGTACTCATTCTTTCCTCCTTTCTATGCCCTAAAGCGAATCCTTGATATCATACTTTATTTGTTTCTCTTTCGCAAGATTATACTTCTTCGTACTCTCCGTATGCCCTTCCTTATCCACCGGAGTATCTAATACTAGAATTTTATTGAAAAAAAATCGAATTATACAAGCAAGCTAAGATAGCAAAATACTGGTCTCTCAATATGCCACTTTTATGGTATACGGGTAGGTGCCTTTTATTCAATGTCTTTCTCAATAGAGAAAAAAACCACTACTAATTTTCCCGGCTTTCACCACCGCGAGCTCCTACCAGCACGTGATCAACGGGCTCTAAGCTAAGCATTTCTGTCCCCATACACGCCCGTGTTTCTTTTGGGTATACTACGTGTAACTCGGCGGGCACAGGTCTTCTGGAAGTACTAGGGCTGACTTAAGAATTTCGCGGTCATGATGATGGGGTCGCCCCTCTACTTACTAGTGTTGGCTGAGGACAGACGTAAACAAAATGGAGTGATTTGTGCGAATGAGAGTATAATATCCAGGAAAGAGATAGAAAGTAGCTATAACATAAACAGAATAAATAGCGAAAAAAATATTCCGGGTCCAGCCACATGACATAAAATTTCGCAGTCTATTTGTAATATCAGGGAGGAATGACCTTGGAGTGGGTTTGCTTCTTGGGTTAATAGCGGCGGGCATAGTGCCTCTCTTTGCAAAATGCCGGCAAACATCCAAGTTCAAAATTCATACAAAACGGGAACTCTCTTGGTTTACCTATAAAAATATGCAGGGGTAGGGTAAGTGCTCACCATCTCTTCTCTGTTTGCCCCCACTTCAATTGGTTGTGCTAGTACTGCACGGTACTGCTATCGGTCCGAGTTTTGGGCTTTGGCTCCTTGGTGATACAGTGGGCTCAGCTGAGTAAGCAATAGCGGATTTAACAGATTTTTACGGCATATGAGGGGTCCAAAGTTAAGTATAGAGCAAAGGGGTGGATATTTGTAGTGCCCTCCAGAGGGTGAGTAGGTGGCTCCCAGCAAGGATGCAAGAGGGGAAATGATCGTTCTCAGCCTTTATTACATGGCGAGAGTGAGGCTGGAATCCCCGTAATCGGCTGAGATGGATTTGATGCCAGAGAAATCCCTCACTAATTTTGCTCAGTGGATTGAAAGTTTTCTGAATCCCTAGCCCCGCCCAACGCTCCTAGAGCAAACACCAAACCTTTGGCCAGAGGCTGGTCAAGCCCTGAGGTAAGGTTCCAAGATTCTGTCGAGAAATGCCAGAAAGGGGAGATGAAGTGTTTACTCAATACCACCCTTGCTCTCGAGCATTCTCTCCCCGGACTTTGATCATGGTGGTTTATGGTAGATGAGGGAGTGATACCACTTAAATCGAGTTTAATGCTAACCTCTGACATAGCATAAATAGTCCTCTCTACCCCTCATCAACCTTGCGCATCGTGGTAAATGAAGCTGTAATTAACATGATTGATTAGTGAATCTCAGTCAGCGGCTTACACCTCCGGGCAGAGCATGGGGGGTACCATACCCGTCCACACAACTAACTACGGTGTCACCGATAGTCACTCGCCTGGCTAGTGAAAATGAAAGTTGAATTGGTTAAATATTTGAGATGAGAGGGAGGTGGGATGACATCATAGATTCCAAAAGAGCACCTAATACTTGATTATTATTAATGGGGGAAGGGGAGTGGGGAGTCCAGGAAACAGAGTGTCCAAGCACAGCCATGCTTCTGCATGAATCCGCAGCAAACAACCACGCCACAGTCTAACCTTTATTACCCTACCGACCAGGTACGCACAAAGGCGAGCTTTCTAAAAGCGAAACCTTTATGTAGCAATGAGTCACCTGCCACATTGTTGCGGCTCTGGTGCCAATGTCCAGGGGTTATCGAGCTCGTTGCCAATCACTACCCCAGTGCTCATGGATTTTGTCCCTGCCCAGAGCACTTCTTGTGCTGAGCTGTTACTTGCATTGATCTGTTTGGCACTCCTAGGGAGTGCCCTCTTCAAAGGTCGCTTAGTGTCTTTCGAAGTAGCGGGAACCTTGGCTATGTTATCAGTACTCATGATATTACCGGTATCATAAATCTTGCGGTGGGGTCCAAACTAGGGTAAGCGGGCTCCTTTGGCTCACACTTGAGACCACAGCAATCGAAATACCCGCGCCGGTACCCGTAGCTACCCAACCTACTACACGGGCCATAGAAAAATTTACGTTGCCTACTGTAGGTAAACGCCATCTACTTTGCTGCACTTTCCCCCACTATCAAGCCCCCCTTAACGGTCGGCATCGTTTCAGCCTGTTAGATGGACGTCTACGTAAACGGGCCCTTATTATTTCCCAATTTTCACACGACAAATTTCTCTCGGCACGTGATCAACAGGCGCTAAGCTACGTCCCTCTCTATTCAATGCACCCCAGCGTTCCTTTTCGAGCATACTGCTTGTAAATCAGCCCAGGCCTTCTGTAAGTACCAGCACCAAATTAAGAATTTTTCGGTCATGATGATGATGTCTCTTCTGTTGATTGGTGTTCGCACCGGACAAATGCCAACAAAATGAAATGATTTGTCCGAATGGGATAATATAATAACCAATCGTTCGTAAAAACAGATTCAGGAAAGAAATAGAAAGTAACTATAACATAAACGGAATAAATCGCGAAAAACTATTCCAGGTCCAGCCACATGGCACGAAATTTCGCAGTCTATTGATAATATCAGGGAAGAATGATCCTAGGGTGGGTTTGCTTCTTGGGTTAATGGCGGCGGGCACACTGCCTCTCTTTACAAAATGCCGGCAAATGCCAAAGTCCAAATTCCATATAAAACGAGAGTTTTCTTGGTTTACCTATTAGAATGTGGGGGTGGGGTAAGTACTCGCCATCTCTTCTTTTTTTTGTCACCACTTCAATTGGCTATGCTAGTACCGCACGGTACTGCTGTCGGTCCGAGCTTCGAGCAAGTGGTTAGTATGAAGCAGTAACTAACCCTAAACCTATCAACATTCTAGAAAGTCTAGAGATCCATTGTGAAGGAGCCTTGTGGGCACTTGAACTACCTGTGTATTATAGACCAGAAAATGCATCACGCCGCTCAAACGCCTTCTACATGAAATACATAGTATTTTGTCCCCATCATTCACCATCCAGCAACACACTCTGATAGGGTGCGTGGAGTGAGTGACAGCCGCCAAGCCTTTTCGTTTCATCTCACAATTTATAAGGGAATTGCTTCTATAATGTCGCTCGATTTATTGGATCTGGCTTCTAGGAGACCTGTGGGAAAATAGTTGTCCAAAATAAGGCATAACGATTGTTGGGCATGTCATGAGCTAGCCTAACGCGAAGCGGTCCTCTCCAAACCTCTGTACGCGAGTCTGGAAGAAACGCTCCAGGGATAACAGTAGGGGGGCAAGGAACAAGGAGAACCAAAATCTGATGATCGCCGCTAGATTTCTTGTAAATTATTCTAGCGTTGGTGGTGACTGGTGGTAACGTACCTAAGGGCATACCGAAATATACGACATGATGAAATATACGACATAATGAAATATTTTCGTGAGCGACACAAAACCGCAGTCAAGATTTTCCTGCGTAGTTGCTTCTTCCCTAGTAAGACATTTCCCACACTCACTAAATATTTCGTGATGCCGAATATTTCGGTATGCCTTCAGGTACGTTCCCCGTTAAAACCCAGTAACCATATGTCACCTGCCCATGCAATGGCCAGTGGCCAGGGTCGATTGTAGCAGGGGTCAGAAGGACAGTGGGTTAAGGTTTGAAAGGGATGATTGAGAGAGGAGAATGTGATTTTAGAATGAAATAGTAAAATTGAATGAGCGAGAAAGACAAGAAGGAAAAAGTGAAAGGGGGAAGAGTGAAAGTGTGGAAGAGTGAAATGTGGAAGAGTGAAATGTGGAAGAGTGAAATGTGGAAGGGTGAAAGTGTGGAGGTGTGGGAGGTGTGGTTGGGGTGAAAAAACATACCCGTGCCGGGGATCGTGTTCTTCCACCCTCACTTGGGATTTGTTGTGACACAAAAAGGTGCAAATGTCAACAAGGCGTGAGCACTATTTCCTGCACTTTTTGTGGAAGAAGATGATTGGCCTATTTGCCAGAACAGACAGGGATATATTTGGCTGGTTAACCCTGAATAACTGTTCTATAACTTTTTTCACTTTTGTTTTAACGGGGTGTGGAGGGAGGCTGGCGGATTTCGAATCTGGCTAAAGCTGTGCTTTAGTCGCCCTCTAAAAAAACTACAGAGGAAGCCTATAAGATTTTGATAATGTATATTTAAAAGTATTCTTCATACTAACCCTTCCTTCCTCCTCCAGCTCCTCTCTCTTTCTTTCCCTTCCTTTCCTCGTAAGCCCCAAACATCCGAAATCTCCCAGCCCTACAAACCTTGAGCGGTACTCGAGTATACAAAATTAGGTTCCAAGTTCCCTCTGTCCGTACACCCAAGACCCCCCCATTTCCTCCATCTATATACTCAATATCTAACCATGGCTTCTTAGTGAAATCACTATCCAGAGCTGCTCAAATGTCTCTTCTGAGTATCCTTGGCTTCAAATGCAACGCCGTCAACTTTTTCTGCTGCACATGGCACATCACTCGTACCTTGGAGCGCACCGAGGCCCGAGAGGCTCCAATCACTACACAACCAACACCGCAGGAGCCTATGAGTGCAAAGCCTAGAGGTACATCCCTCCGTTAAGCTTGCTCTTAATCCTTAAGCAATCCTATTAACTCATGTTTAGATTAAGTTTCTATGCTTAGCGGTAGGGGGATTTTGGACAAGAGCTTCTTCTACATTGGTTTTTCTGTTCGCTCCCAGGGAGCGAGAGGGGGGTTGCCGGAGTTTCTCTAGTGATTAAATACGTTCAAGATTATGTCAAGCCTTAGGAAATTGTGATGAACAGAAATGATCCTAGGATCGAGAATTGTTTCTTCCGTAGTGCTTCTTGACTTGTATATCATGGTGAGAATACAGCTCCTTTCCAATAGCCCGGTACACATTATTTTTTCCCTGCTATGCTCATATTCTTGTTGCCCTCAAGCGAATCCCGACATTGTACTTTTTTCGCGAGATTGTACTTGTTCCCTATACTCTCAGTGACCTAGCCCCATCACCGAAGTGGGCTAGTAGTGGACTTTGTTGAAGTCGAATTATACAAGCAAGCTATAATAGTAAAATACCGGTCTTGCCTGAGATGCCGCTTTTATGGTAGACCTTTGGTAGACCTTGTGAAGGATTAGCGAAGCTTTGAAAGGTATGAGGCTGCAGGTTGAAATTGTGGAATGGACAGGACGGCGGCGGACGACCCTCTTATTATGTACTTGTCCCAGGCAACAAGTGACCGAAAATTTAGTGGAAAAACAGGGATAATACAGGGGTAGAACAGGGATATTGCAAGGATCTTTCCGAGATAGACAAGACATAGTCTGGAGGCCTGTTTGGGCTGTTAACTGGGGCGATCTGGGTGAGAATTACCCAAAGTGGCGTTTAACCCCCAATTTTCGGTCACTTCTGGCCTGGGACAAGTAGACTATGCAATGCAGTGCCAAGCCATTTCCTATTCCAGCGAACCGGTGTGGATGAGGGCATTAGTGTAGGGTAGTTTAGCAGTCAGGAGAGCGTTTGGGTGCGCACTAAACACCTATCTTGTATATAGCTTGGCATGCAGAGTTTCCTGCATATAAGCCACCTCTTTCTTTCCTTAGTTAGAAAAGCACGCGAACGCCCAGGCAAACACCAATAGAGATCGTTTCCTTCCTATTCCAAGTGGGTGCAGCACTTCCTCTTTTACTATATCCTTGTTCCATCTGTTTAGCACGATACCCTCAGAGCATTTCCCCATCCAGTTATTATTCGGTATAGCAGAGAGGCAGAACTACACGCACCAGGTGGGATACGGCTCGGTCGACCACACCATCCTACTAAGGGAATTATATCATTTACTCCCACACCGGTAACACCAAACTGTGTTCTCTCAACGGCGCGCCGAGAAATAGGCTAATTAGCCTTCGCGCGACCAAGAAACCACCCGATTACTCAAGAGAAATTTATACATCACTCCTTTGCCCTTATTCCTTTCTTGGTACCCACTTTTCACCCTGATGCTCTCTAGCTTTTACAAGCCATCTCCGTAGAGCTGACGAACAAAGGGGACAGTTGGCAGTACACCAAAAATCTAGTAGCAAACATCAAATTTAGTAGGGGTGCTCGTTCCACCCTCCTGTGCAGGCAACATGTCCTCTGACCTCGTTCGCCTCCATAACACAAATTATGATATTATCAGACCTTAGGCAGTGAAGGATATAAGCCTTGCAGCTGGGTCACCCGTTTTTGGCTGGGTTAAGTTTGGACTAGGTTCGACTGAGTGGGAGAACATTAAGTAGAGGTGGTTCGTGAAAGGCCAGAAATTTACTAAAGCAACCTGGAAACTTAATAACGTGGATGTCTATGGTTTTGATGGTAGAGAGGGCTTTCCCGAACCGCCCCGTCGCTTGAAATATAAGGGACGATCTGTCTGACTAACTTGGCAAGGTGAGCTGAGCGGTCTGAGCTGCGTGTGTACTTTACCTTGGGCACACTGGTTTGACCGGGAGATCATTGGAAGTCATGACAATAGTGGGAGGAAGGATAGGTGTTCCACTTCCTATCACTCATATTTTCCACTTGCGCCCAAAATTTCAATTCATTCACGAACCAATAGCATACAAGACGACATTAACGAATTCAGAACACACCTCCTCCATATGCATTGGGGATGCCGGAGAAACCCCTTAGCTTACTAGTAGAAATCATATCTACAAGTCCGAATCACTGTAGATCAATTCCATCGACTATTACTCTTATGGATTCCCCGGGTAGAGTTTCGTTCCGGCTGGGTCAGGTATAGTACCAGTACTCGAGTAGGTAAATTAGTCTAGGTTCGGGTTAGCTTCGGACCACTCAAGTAGGCTAGTGTTCAACATTTTAAATTAGGCTAGATATCAGTGGCTAAGGGGATAAATTTTTGAGGGAAACCACGCTACGGTAGTCTTCAGGCAGACAACCCCGATACTGGTATGCTACTCAAGAGGCCGCTTCTATCTCTGGCTTTCGGCGGTTCCTCTGGCCGGCTATCCCTTGCCCCTCACCAACGACGAACTGATGCCCGGAAATACCCCAAGCCCCCAGCTACAGTTGCTTGCAGTTAGAGGGTTGTCCGCAGGGCAGACAAGTGCAGGAGGTTGCAGTAGCCTTTTCCCCTTCATAAATTTCTTAACGTATCATACTTCATGGCATCCTGCACTAAGAAGCGCCTCTACAATGAAATTTTTGCCATGTATAATGTATTATAATAGGCTTTCTGTCGCCCATTAGCCTTTCGCTGATCCCCACTAAACTTCTCGTTCCCCCAAAGTTTTCAGTAGCGTTCCTAGTATGCTACACGATGCCGTGTTTTGAGCAACTAGTTGGTCTGAAGTATGATAGCGTAAAAACTGGAATAATTGGACCTCACGCTAGGACGTTGGGATCACCTCTCCTAGTAAGGTCTATCTTTCTTTTCTTTTTATTTGTCTCAGTGGAGGGCTGAAAGACAGTATTTTCGCTGTGTTTTTTCCCCCTAATTCAAAGGAGGGAATCATAGACCTCTTAGCGTGAGGTCCAATTATTCGAGTTTTTACTTGTATGGTAGTAACTAACCCTAAACCTATCAACCTTTTTAGCAAAAGATAATTTTCTACAAAATTTATGGATTTATTGTGAAGAACTCCTGTGGACATTCGAACTATCTATGTGTTATAGATTAGAAAATGCATCATGCCGCCTAAACACCTTTAATGTGAGATACGTAGTATTTCATCGCCATCATTCACAGTGGAGCAACGCACTCTGACAGGATGCATGGAGTGAGCGACAGTCGCCAAATCTTTCACTTCGTCTCACAGCTTACAGGGGAATTGCTTCCGTAGCATCACTCTATTTATTGAGCCTGGCTTCTAGAAGACATGTGGGAAAATAACTGCCCAAAATACACCATAGTGGTTGTTGCGAGTCGGCATAGTGCAAAGTGGTCCTTTCCAAACCATACGTAGGCCATTGTGGGAGGCACGCCTCGGGAGGTTCCCTACTTGTGGATATAACAGCGGGGGGGCAATGAACAGGAGGGACCAAATTTGATAATTGCGGCTAGATTTTTGGCGTATCGTTCCCCCTCCGTTCAGTGTCATAACTGTTATGCCCACATTACGAGCGCAGCCGATAGATATATTAGTCACGTGAAATTAAGACCTAAAGCGGCAGGGTAGCAACAGGCAAGACAAGAAGAATATCATCATCGCAACGTTACTACTACCAAGCAATTTTCTCGAGAGCCCTCTTACGAGGCATACCATATACCAATGATCAGGCGACCTTTGCTCTTTTGCTTGTTCTTTTTTTCTTTTTCTTCTCTGCTTTGCTGCAGTGCAAATCACTTTCTCTGTGGTTCTCTAGTTGCAACTTGCCGCCTCTGCTTATCTTATCACACGTGACTAACATATCTATCGGTCACCCTCCTACCGACACAGCACTGTGCTCGCGGGGTTAGTAAAAAGCTAGAAACCTATTTCTGCCGATCCCATACAAGGGCCATGCTTTCCGATTTTCAACCACTCCCCTGAGTACAGCCTCCGGTTAAAGGCCGGAAAGCGAGACGAAGGGTTTCGGAGTTTTGATTGAAGGTTTTGGTGGCTCGAGCTCATTGATACCCTTTTTCCTGACACTTGGTTTCGTTTTTTTTCCCTTGTCTCTTTCTGCAAGCACCGCAAGATCTCGTGAGGTCCATTATAAGGCTATCACGGGGGTCAACCTACAAGCCTAGGGTAGGTCTACAGTAGCTTAGCAAGTTAATAGAATAGCGAATGCCAGTTGATGAGATCTAATATGGCTGATCTTATACTACAGAGTAGGAAAATACTAATCCTTCTCAAGAGCTTTGTCCCTAAATCCAGAGATCACAAGGCCGGCAGGGAATGTGGATTTCACTAGATTTTACGGTACCGAGGCTGCCAAGGCAATTTCTGGTATAGTACTCGAGTACAAACGCTGTCGTAGGAACCGGTGCTTCACACGCGGGCTAGTGTGTCGACATCGGAGTAAGCTGGTGCAGTTCTGTGACCCGGCCAGCTGGGAAAGAATGTCGGTGGTAGTAGTGCGAGACTGGTGGGATGGCGATAATTATTATGATGACAGTGGTGATGAGTAGGGCAGTAGTAGATGAAGAGGGGTCCAGAGGTAAAATTCCTAAAGACGGGGCGGGGAAAGGTGATTTGCCGAAGGGGAAACACGAGATAGTATAGGTGGTGGCGGCCATGGTGGTGGTGTGGGTGGGGGGTGGTAGGAAGAAGAGGAGCATGAGCGGAAGGGAGGAGCACTGCAGCTTCATCCCGCTGGGAAAGTCGTCAAGGAGGCCCAGCCTAAGTCTTATCAAATCTTGCTATAGGGTCTTCACAAACTAGGATTGGCGGGCTCCTTCGGCTCACATGCTGAGACCACCGCGATCGAAACACCGGTACCGGTAGCTACCTAACATCCACGCGTGCCAGGGATAATGAACCCGAACATTTGAGTCCGAATTTAGTATGGGTGCTCAGATATGCAAGACAATTCGCTATTCAGGACAAACTTTTACCCTCCGCATTCGGGGCTCGTTATCCCAGGCATAGATGCGTGTGCTGGAACACCTACCGATACAGCCTCTCATGGGGTCGTCCAGAATGTCAGCCGCCGGTGACGAACAGGGATCAGTAGCAGGTATTTTTTTGTTACCCTACTTTGGCTGGCCAAATACCCCTGTGCATCACAGCCTACTCGAGTAGTACCGTATTATTTCGAAGATAACCAGCACGGTCGGGCCGATGGTGCATAAGAAGTATAAAGTATGAGTAGCAGAATTGAACGACTTGAATGCAACCAGGCCATATGAGGGTACGTTGATGGGATTCTCGAGGGGCCAAGCACCACTCATACCTCATGCTTTTTATGCACATACTTCTTATGCACCACCACTCATGCCTCATACTTCTTACGCACATACTTC
>Ga0307507_10011217_pt1 | contig 11368 bp, 4 predicted proteins | sample 7_EM_MG_FD_207223 | JGI IMG/M metagenome (GOLD analysis project Ga0307507, IMG submission 207223) | Populus trichocarpa ectomycorrhiza microbial communities from riparian zone in the Pacific Northwest, United States - 7_EM | ecosystem: Host-associated > Plants > Roots > Unclassified | place...
AATAAGAGAAAGAATAAAAGGATACTGGTAAATAAGTCCGTAGTCTCTATCCTTCTCCCTTCGTAAATTCGGTCCAAAACACCTCCGCCTTAGGGTCGCCGTGATAACTAGGACAGGGTTCTATGTTAAAGTAGAAGTTTAAAGCTTCCTGATTTTCGTTATCTTCAGTATTGTTATTACTGCCCTCAAAATTGGAGATATATTGACGTATTCTTTGGTCCCTTTTGTCCTTTATATGGTTTATAGACCAACATCCAGATTTACTGCATACAAAGCACTTTTTGCCCTTATTACGGTATTAACGATTAGGGGGGTAATGTTGGTTAGAGGAGTAGTATCGTCGGTCGGTATAGAATGATTTAATCTCTGGTTCTTGTTTACCGTACGTCGCGATTGAGGATTTAATGTCGCTAATAAGGCCGGCAAGGGTAGTAGTGGGTCGAAAGCAGGCTGGTTTGCAAGCTGGTACGTCTTGGCACGCAGTAAGGAGCTTATTATAGAATGTTGTGTTATTTTAAAGGTCCTTTGCTAACCCACGTTATAGCTGCCACATCTTGTCAATTAATACCTGAAATGCTTGGCCTGTATTAAGTCCTTTTTAAGTAGTAACTTGTTTAAGCGTAATTGTATTCCACTTTGATAGGATATTACGTTTGTATTCGTCGCCTTCAAAGTATAATTTAAGGCCTATGTATACGTTCTTAAGGTTAAGATCTTTAAGGTGGGTGAAGTAGTATTTGAGGGCAAGGCCGCGGAGTATAGTTGGAATAGCAATGATATAGGCCTGCTTAGGGACGCCGGCTCGGAGGCAGTAGTTTTGGAAGATCTCAAACTTAAAATCAAAGTTATCTTGTTCGCCAGAGTATTTGACTTCGTCTGTGTAGAGCCTAGCTAAGTTGGTGATCTCTCTTCCGAAGCTTCCTTGTAGGGCAGGCTGGTCTGTAGCTTGGGTGATTTGTGCTAGAGTCTGGGGGGTAGTTGCTGGGGTAGGGTCGTCGGTAGGGTTGTCGGTAGGGCCGTCGGTAGGGCCGTCGGTAGGGTCGTTGGTAGGGCCGTCGGTAGGGTCGTCGGTAGGGTCGTCAGTAGGGTCGTTAGTAGGGTCGTCGGTAGGCCATTTTGAGGGAGTTGGTTTGAGAATAGTTCCTAAGAGGCTGTCTGCAATTGACTTCCTTGCCTCCTTCCGTACGTATACTCTATTTTTACAGAGGTAATCCCTGATCTCCTTTAATTGATCCTTGCCAAGGTTATTAAGTATATCCCTTGTAAACGACTTAAAATCGTTAATAAAGCTCTCCCATAGGTCGAATCCCTTCCATCCCTTCTCCTTGTATATCGATAAACGCCAATTAACAAATGCCTTGATTTCCTTGATGTTAGTTACGGTCGCATTAATTCCAGTCTCCCATTTTTTAGTCTCCCATTTTTTAGTATTTGACGCGGAGGTAGCTATTATATTAGTATTTATTGCGGAGGTAGCCGTCTTTTGGTTCCATAGTTGATTTAACAGTTAGACTAGAAGCGTGGAAACACCCATAAACTAGTTGCTCTAAAGGCGTAATAGACGTAGGTCAGAAGCGCGAGTAACCTCACAAACTGGCCTTTAGGCTTAGCAAGCAATACCTTAATTCTTAGCCTTTGACAAGAGGTCTAGAGAATCAGACAGTGCCTCTCTTCGTTATACCTTGCTGATCTGTGCGGCACTAATCAGTGTTAGAATTACGGTGGGGGGGGGGTTTTTCGTTTTAATTGATTTCTTCTTGTTCTTTCCTTCTACTTCTACAGGTGGAATTTAATGGATCTCCTAAGCTCGCTTAGCTCACGTGGTTAACCCAATTGGTTACAAGTAACTGTGTCTACTATATTACAGAACCTTATTCAGACAGGTAATCTAAACTAGAAAATAATAGTACAAGGATATTATACTCGCTAAATATAAAATATAAAATAATCAATTATACTATTAATAGAAGATAGTAGTTCCAAATTCTAAACCCTTATAATTTAAGATACTTAAATTTATATACAACTCCCCTATAGTAGGACATCCTGGCCATACAAAAACCTATAAGATCGTTTAATAAGTATATTACTAGCCTATAATGCACAACTATATATAAAAATACGTTTAAGTATATAGGATGTGCGTATATGGAAAGACCTCTTATATAAAGAAGTAAGGAGTACTTTAACTACTACCAATTCTAATACAAAGATGGCGCGATATCTTAATTAACTTTATAGTTAACTTGCCTAATAGTAATAGGTTTACGAATATTATAATAGTCGTTAACTGCCTTATAAAAATGCGACATATAATTCCTATGGACTTAATTAATGCAATATTAGTAGCCAAATATTTTATTAAATATGTCTTTAAGCTATACAGACTTTCTAACTTAATAATATCTAACTATAGAAGCCAGTTTGTTTCGGACTTCTAGTAAGCTCTATATAAACAATTAAGCATTTAAATATAACTCTTAACTATATTTTATTTAGAGATAAATGGCTAAACTAAAATTGTAAACGTGATTATAGAATAATACTTATAAATATACTACTCCTACCTATAAGACAACTAGGAAAAATGGCTGCCTTTAGCTAAGTTTACTGTAAATAATATAATAAACGTATTAATAGATATAATACTATTTTACGCAACCTATGGACAAGACCCTTAACTTGGATTTAAACTATAACCTAATATTAATATAATAGGACCCACAATTAAATGGATCTAGTTAATTAACATATATAACTTCGCCGATTAAATAAAGCAGTTAATAAAACTATTACAAAGTAAATTAATATACGCTTAAATATTATAGGAATGGCATGCAAACAAAGGACAAGCTCCCGTATAGGACTTTAAAGAAGGTAATATGGCCTACCTAAATACACAAAACCTAAAGACTTAACGGCCCTTAAAGAAACTTAATTGGAAGTTTGCAGGCCTATACTAAATTAAGAAGAAACTAAGCCTATACGCCTATAAGCTTAAACTGCCAACTAAGATAAAAATACACCTAACGTTTTACGTAAGCTTATTGCAACCTTTAAAAGACAATTCTATAACTCGCGAAGTGCCGCCGCCACCTCCTATAATTATTAATAATAGTAACGGTTCTTACTTTATTAACTTAATTAATAATATACAATAGAAAATATAATCTAAATAATTTAAACTTCTTATTAAGTGGAAAGGATATAAAATACGAACCTAGGAAACCTACAAATAGATTAAGGCTGATGCGCCTTCCCTAGTAAAAGAATTCTATAAAGACTATCCTTCGTGGCCTGCTTTAGCTAAATGGACATAATACAAAGGCAAATAACTACCACCTAACACGAATATATAAAACACAATAATAGGAAACTCGAATTTAAAAAGAACTTAAAAATTATTATAACGTTTATAACATGGTTATATAATACGTAAGATGTTAAGGAACTTTGACCACCGGTTAAAGTTATCTAATTAGTTAGATTTGCCTTGCTAAAACCACCACCTAGCACTAAAATACAACTCGTAATAAAATTATAAATTCTTAACTAAGTTAAATTATTTTAACCCTTTAGCTAAAGGGGGGGGGTACTGTAACGGGACTAGCCTAGTTATAGTAGGAATGTCTTAATAAAACACTTAATAGATAAATTCCGACGCTTTAATTAAATTCTGCTAAATTCTGCTAAGTTAATCAAATTCTGCTAAATTCCGCTAACTTAATTAGTTTCTACTAGTTTCCACCAAATTCCACTAATGTAATGGATTTTAGTTAAAACCTATTAAAATCCACGTAGGCTTATGCCTATGCGTCTACTACTAAGACCCTAAATATTTAGTTACATGTTTTTTATATTCCCTTCTCTTCTTTACGTAACGTCTTGTACTCTGCAAGAGCTATATACCCTTAGATTAGATAGAATTTATATTTATTCCTTTAAATCTTCCCCAAAGCCTCTTCGCGCCCTCATAATTAGAGGTAAGTTTTTAATAATATTAGCGCTAGTATATCCGCTACTAGTATTATAACCTTCCTTAGAGTGTTTAGCTAATCCTATCTTCTAGTAGTTAAGCGTCTTATATCCGTTAATAAGCCCTAGTCTATAAAGCAGTAATAGAACCTAATATTTTACACTATTATGGGACTCCTCCGTAATACCTTACACACGTTCACCTGTTTCCACCTATGTAGCAAGAAGAGACCGACTATGAGATGGCAATTTGATGGTAATCTACGGCAATCTGATGGCAATCTGCCGCATTCTGCTATATTCTGCCAAGTCCACCAAATCCTGCCAAGTTCTGCTAGGACCGCTACTTGAATCCTATTCTGCTCTATATATGTGTTGACTAAGCAACTAAACTAGCAATATATACCCTTTCTTCCCGTTTCCTTACCTTATCTTCTTACGCAACGTCTTGACTTTATTACACAGTTTATATATATAGCTTAATAATATCTACTTCGCTATATATTATTACCACTTATACTTACTCTGTGACACTACATTGCGTTAAAATCTACACTCCGCCCTGCCCTGTTTAAAATGCAGAACGACCTTGAAGCCCCTATAACAGCCGCCGACATTATGTCCGTACTCTGGGAATAATTGGCAGATATGCAAAAGTCCTTTATAGACGCCCTCGCATAAAACTAAGCTGCTATAGCTTAATAGCAAGCTGAACAAGAAGCACGGTACTAGAAAACAATTAAGGCCCTCCAAAAAGAAATCCGTACCCTTAAGATGTCCACGCTAAGCCCTTAAGACCAGTTACTATTACTAGAAGCTAATACGCGGAATGTAAGCCCTAAACCAGCAATAGTTATCCCACTAGTAGAACTGACTACTACACTATAATAATCTAAACAATTACTAGACCCTCCGATATTTACTAGTAAACAATAAGAACTCCGATTATTCCTAAGCCGGCTTAAAAATAAGCTAACTGGTAATGCTAACCGCTACCTAACTAAAGCTAACCAACTCTGTTATGCCCTAAGTTGACTAGGAGGAGATGCAGCTGACCTTATTAAACCTCTTTAACTAAACTTAGTATTAAGCCTAATTGTACTTCTTAAAGCTATATATGGTGACCTGAACTGCCAAGCTACTACTTAGAGAAAGATAAACTATATAACTTAAGGAATAAAAAGCTTTCTAGTATACTTCTCTAAATTTAACTATTATGTAAAAGAAATAGGCTGGAATGACTCCGCACTAATTAATAGCCTTATTAAATCCCTAAGTCCTAAACTGAAAACCTCCCTAATAGGTGTAGACCTACTGGGAGCCCTTAATGCCTCCGCAAACGTTATCAATAAACGGTATAATGATATACTATGTCTAACACTGAAGTCCGCTCCTTAATATAATATAACAACCCCGCAAATGTCTACTAAGCTATTGTCTTAGCCTAAGCACCCTAACGCCATGGATATCGACACTAGAACCCTAGGATACGCCCTACTAGGGTCCTCTAAATAAGAACGACGCACTAAGCTAGGCCTCTGTTTTAAGTGTAAAAGTAGCTCCTATTTCTCTAACCACTGCTCCGTCCCCCTGCCCCAACGCGAATTATAAACGGCTAACACTAGCAGCTGTTTACTATATTAATCCTCTAGTTACCGTCCCCAATCTCCACCTAGTTCTAGCCTTGTATCCAGTAAGCACCACTTACGAGGACGAAGCTATAACTGATATACTATAAGAACTCCACCCTGATTGCCTCTAAAAGGAAGGTCCCGGAGCTAAGTCGCTCTTTAGGATGGCGCTGCCTTAGGATCTCATTGAATGCTTTAGATGTTATGAACTCTAACTCTTAGGATTACAGTATAACTGTCAACTGTCGTCTTTGGCAGAATAATTAATAGGTTAATGCTTGAGTCCTAATTAATATAGGAGCCAGTGGTATAGGATTTATTAATAAGATCTTTATGTAAGATAATAGTTTTACTTTAACCCCCCTTAACCGGCATATTAATGTATTTGGATTTGATGGCAAACGCACTGTCTTAGGCTGTATTACCTACATAGTATTCCTGAGACTCTAATACCTAAACTATAAAGAACTGATTAGGCTTTTTATTACCACCCTAGGTTACTTAGTAATCCTTGGACAACCCTAGATGAAGCTATATAAGGTAACTATTAATTAGAACAACCTTAAGCTTCTATTTACCGCCTCTTGTTGTAAGCAGAAGTGTCTTATAACCCGCTACTTAGACCCCAAACCAAAATCTAGAAAATCTACTAAGATCTACCAGTCTAAGATTTCTACTGACGTCCACTAAGAACCCAGAAATAATATATAACCATACAAACTAACTTTGACTGCTATACCCCGAACCAAGTAGAAGCTTAAGCTTAATATATAAAAGTACTAAAAGAACTGGTACTCTACTATAAAAAGGATACTTAAAGAACCTGAACCTAAATCTAATACTAACTCCGTACCTAATACTAAACTTAAACCTAAATAAGAAACCATATAAGAAACTAAGGACAATTTAAATTTGCTTAATACCTTAGATATTTATATAATTGGAGCTACCCTATTAGCATGACTTGCTAAGAAACCTAAATATACGATCTTCGCTGTTATAATGGCCAATATTGAAAAGGCCTTAGTACTAAAGAAATACACTAACCCTGCCATGAAAGTACTAGTATGCTACTATAATAACCTAGAAGTATTTTTACGAAAGGAAGCTAATAAACTAGCAGAACACCAACTATATAACTATAAGATCGTACTCGAAGAAGGAAAATAGCTAGGATTTGGACCCTTATATAGAATGTCCCAAAACGAACTCTAAGTGCTGTGGAAGTACTTGGACGAACACCTAAGTAAAGGATTTATTAGAGCAAGCTCTTTGCCTATAGCTATACCTATAATCTTTGTTAAGAAACCTAGCGGCGGTCTGCGCTTCTATATAGACTACTAAGCTCTTAACGCTATTACTATTAAGAATTGGTACCCGCTCCTATTAATTTAAAAGACACTAAACTAATTAAGTAAGGCTTGCTACTATATAAAACTTAACCTTATCCACGCATTTAACCGCCTCTGTATTATAAAAGGAGATAAATGGCTTACCGCATTCCGTACTAGATATGGACTGTTTAAATACTTAGTAACGCCGTTTGGCCTTATAAATGCCCTAAGTTTATTCTAACACTTTGTAAATAATACTTTATAACCTTACCTGGACGTTTTCTATACTGCTTATATTGATGACATTCTAGTATATAGCAATAACCTGGCTAAATATAAGAAATACGTTAACCTTGTCCTAGAAGCCCTACGTGGAGCTAGACTATAATTAGATATAGATAAATATAAGTTCTATAAAATGGAAGTTCTATACCTCGGACTTATTATCTCTATAGACGGTATATAAATAGACCTAAAGAAGATTAAAGTAATTATAAACTAGTAAGAACCTAAGAACGTTAAAGATGTAAGAGCCTTTATAGGATTTGCTAATTTCTATTAACGGTTTATTGATAACTTCTCCGCCCTGGTTTCACCTCTTGTGGCTCTAATATAAAAGGACAAAGCCTTTATCTTTGATAAGGAATGTAAGAAGGCCTTTGCCTATCTAAAAGTTATGTTTACTACCGTACCTATACTTTAACACTTTGACCTAAACTGAAAGAGTATTATAGAAGCTAATTTATCTAACTACGTCACTAGAGGCATTCTGTCTTAGTATAATAAGGAAGGAGTACTGTATCTAGTAGCATACTTCTTAAAACGATTAAGTTTAGCTAAATGTAACTATGAGATCTACAATAAGGAATTGTTAGCCATTATTAGATGTTTTAAATAATGGTAACCCGAACTAGAAGGTACTGGATTTCCGATTAAGGTTTTTAGCGACTATAAGAATCTATAGTACTTTATAACTATAAAACAGCTAAGTTATTGTTAAGCCCGCTAGTTAGAATATCTGTCTTGTTTCTAATTCTCAATTACGTACCGCCTAGGCGTTTAAGGTTAAAAACCTAATACCCTAACTTAACGTTTATAAGATATAATAGCATAGGAAGAAGCACGCGCCTACTATAATTAAACGCTGCTTCGCCCTGAATTATTTAATCCCCTAGCTAAAGACCTTATGGTATACATCCTTAAAATAACTAATTAATTGATTGAGTAGATTATAGTTGATAAATACCTAAATGACAAGTTTATCCAAAAGACACTTAAGTTAATTTAAGATGGCGTTAGACGCTCTAAAAAGATCTCTCTAAGTAAATGTGAAGCTTGTGGAGAATGCTTGTACTACTAGAACCGCCTAGTTATACCTAACTATAACGAACTTAAGCTTAAGCTCCTTAAACACGTATATAATCTACCAGTAGCCGGCTACCTAGGCCGAGGAAAAACCCTAGAGCTGCTTTAATGGGAGTACTACTAGCTAAACATATATGATATAATACAAAGGTACGTCTCTAGCTGTCACACCTACCAACAAGCTAAAGCCTTGTATAAGAAGTATAACGGCTTTCTAAAGCCACTGCCTGTTCCGGACCGAAGATGGAAGGATATCTTAATTAACTTCGTTGTTAATCTCCCCGTAAGTAAAGGCTGTGCGAATATTATAGTAGTTATAGACTGACTATTTAAAATAAGATACTTGATCGCCTGCCCTAATATATTAATACCTGCTATTGCCCAACTGTTTCTGGATCACGTATAGAAACTCTATGGACTTCCTAAAATAATTGTCTTTAATAGAGGCCGCCAGTTTATCTTAGCGTTTTGGGAAGAACTAACTACCCAACTCCGTATTAAAGCGCTATTGTCTATAGTATATTACCCGGAAACGGACGGTTAAACGGAACGTGCAAATGCTATAATAGAATAGTATATTCGGATATATACGTTGTATTTGTAGGACAACTGGATGGACTGGCTTGCATTTACTGAGTTTACTGTAAATAACTCCGTCTTAGAAACTACAAAGGTCTCCCTATTTTTGGCTAATTACGGCTAGCACCTGTAAATGGGTTTTAAACCCTTTAGTAATATTCCTTGCCTAGCTTATTAGGCCTTATAAGTTACAAAAGCAAACGAATTTGTAAAGAAGATGGAAGAACTATAAGAGTTCCTTACTAATAAAATGACATAGGCCTAGTCTGTCTATAAAGCCACAGCAAATAAGAACTGAACCCTAGCACCGGCTTACTAAATTAGTAACTTTATCTGGCTAGATATAAGAAATCTAAACACGAAACAACCTACTAAGAAACTTAACTGGAAGAACGCTAGCCCTTATAAGGTTGAAAAAGTTGTCTCTCCTTATGCCTACTAACTAAAGCTCCCTAATACGGTTAAAATCTACCCTGTATTCTATACGTCAGTCCTCCACCCTGCCGCCCCTATATTAGACGCCCTACCTGGACAGATCTAAGACCCTCCCCCACTAGTTAAAGTGGATGGTGAGGATGAATACCTCGTCGAAAGAGTTAACAACATTAAGTATAATAAACGGAAACACAAATATATGTATCTTACGAAATGGAGAGGCTTTATTAAGCCCTTATGGGAACCCGTTGACTCTGTAGGACTTATATAAGCCGCAGAAGACTTTTATGAACTCTACCTAGAACTACCTCAGCCCCATCTTGCAGAAGCTCGAGTTTAAAGGGGGGGTACTATTATGGGACTCCTCCATAATACCTTATATACGTCCACCTGTTTCTACCTACGTAGCAAGAAGAGACTAACCACGAGATGGCAATCTAACGGTAATCTACGGCAATCTGACGGCAATCTGCCGCATTCTGCTATATTCTGCTAAGTCTACCAAATCCTGCTAAGTTCTGCTAGGACCGCTACTTGAATCCTATTCTGCTCCGTATATGTGTTGACCAAGCAACCAAACTAGCGATATATACCCTTTCTTCCTATTTCCTTACCTTCTCTTCTTACGCAACGTCTTGACTTTATTACACAGTTTATGTACATAGCTTAATAATATCTACTTCGCTATATATTATCACCACTTGTACTCACTCCGTGACATACACCTATACCTTAAGATAAAGACTAAGAAGCTAAGTAAAATAGTTAGTGGAGTTTTAAGCGCGGCCTAATAAAAGGATAGATATAAGAAAAATAACCCGCCCTAGATACGGATTTTATAATTTATTACTTCTTAATTATGCCAATAATCCTTCTATTAGTTAGTAAAGTAGAGGGGCATATTAGCTAATTACTTTATAACCCTATAAGAGTTAAATGTCTTTAAACTCTAGATCTAACTAATGTTAGCAACTTAGTCAATTAAGGTATAAGTACGGCAAGAGGGTCGCGCAAGCCTATATAATTAGATTGTTTATAAATAAGGATCTAAAGCTAAAGAAAGGAAACAAGAAGAATGGAAGCACTACTTAAAGTTATATACAATCTTCTAGTTACATAATAGCAACTTACCGCAACTTGCCATTATATAATAGCAGTTTATAGCAATCTAACGGCAATTTGCCAGTGCTGTAATATAACCCCCCCCCCCCTCTCTCCAAAAAAGCCTGCCCTTAGGCTTTATATGTCCGTATTACCCCCACAGGGCATTCTTGTCTTTATGCTCTACTAATAATTTATCGTCTTTGCTATGCTAGCACTCCATCCACTTATCTAAGTACTTTAGCGGTCTAGGTTTGTTAGGATAACGGCTATAGAACTCTTATAACTTATAGGGGCTACCTATAAAATTCTATATAGGATACTAGGTAGGGTCTGGATTATATCCTTTCCAACTTATACGGTACCTTAGTATTCCTTATACAAGTTTATAGGCTAGTATTTCTTTAATTTCCTATTTGTTGTTACCATTAACTTAAATTAGCAGGGGTGGTTTATTCTTTTATCTAGGTAATAAGTTGTTTATAGCTTTCCGTAGCTTATCTAGTAAGAATTTAGGGTGGACCTTAATCAAATCCGGGAGCTTTACTTTATATAAGTTGCCTCTCTTCTTAAGAACTTCGTATAGTCCTACTATTTAATAGTCTAGCTTACAGCTAGGCCACTCTATCATTGGGAAAATATTGTCCCTTGTAAATGACCTCAGCTGCTAGAAGTTGGCGTCGTTGGCGGGCCATTAAGGGCATTAACCAACTCGACAAACTAGCCTATGTCGAGTTCATTTGACGCGCAGCCTGCGCGCAACCTACGCATTTGGCAACCACAATTGTATTTAGAGCTATTTACCTCTTTTATACTAATAGTATATTTTAAATAAATAAAAGCTACTTTAAAGCTATTTATAAGGCTAGCAAAATAAATAATATTATTTTAGATAATTTAATATAATATAGCGATGGTTCTCTTCTACCTATCTACCTATTGACTTAC
>Ga0307507_10011218_pt1 | contig 11367 bp, 4 predicted proteins | sample 7_EM_MG_FD_207223 | JGI IMG/M metagenome (GOLD analysis project Ga0307507, IMG submission 207223) | Populus trichocarpa ectomycorrhiza microbial communities from riparian zone in the Pacific Northwest, United States - 7_EM | ecosystem: Host-associated > Plants > Roots > Unclassified | place...
AATCAATTTAATTTAATTCAAAATTAAAATTTCATTAAAAAAAGCTAAAATTAACAAAGAATGATAAATAAAAAGACTTGAGATAACTCATGTCATTTTAAAAATTAGTGAAAAATCATATAGAAAGATAATAAAAAAGTAATGGAGCCCAATCTCCAATTAAATAAATGTTGAAGGATGAAACTGAAGAAATAAGAGCTTAAAAAACAAGCAAACCAGGGCAAATCTTCTAAATCTAAGTTAATCTTCTAAACTCACAATCCATGAAATTCTAGTCCGGGCTCAATTAAGAAGCTCAATTCCTAGTCAATTTATGTTGAAGGATGAAATTGAAAAAAAAATCAATTTAAAAATTTTTCCGAAGTAAAAATAATGAGGAAAAAATATTATAGGAAAAAAATTGAAGGAAAAAGAAATCATAAAAAAGTTAATTTTAAAAATTATCTCAAATAAAACAAATCGAAATAAAAGGAATAGGGGCTAAATCTAATAGATAAGAAATTAAAGGGGGATGAAATTGAAAAAAAAATATAATTTTATAAATTATTTTAAATAAAACAAATAGTAATAAAAAGAACGAAGGCCATCTTTGATGGAAGAACAAATTGAATAACTACTTTGAAAATTTGGATGGTCATGTGCAAAAAAACATCATCGGCGCCAAATCGGAGGTCTGTTAGCCACACACACTGAGACAATTTGAACACCACTATGAAAGCCGTGGTTAGGCCATTAGATGATGCCACACACGCTCTTTTTAAAAACATGGCATATCCCACTTTTGGTTTTTAAAGAGTATTTTATATTTATTCATAAATCAAATTGTTGCTTAGTCAACTTCATCATAACTAAAAAACCAGAATGAAAAATATAAAAAATTCCTTGGATGCTAACTCAAAATGTTTTGTTTTTAAATGTAATTTAGTTATTTTAATATACTTTAAAAAGTAAAAATTTAAAAAAGCCCCTAGAAACCAGATAAATAAGTTTATCTTTTACGAGTAATTTAGTCATTTTACCGTGTTGTCCTTGTTCAATCTAGTAATGACTAATAAACCTTGCGAAAAGATTGTATTAGCCTCAATAGCCAGACCATTGTTTTTTTGTTAAGAAGAACAAAATAGTCATTACATTGTTTCATTCCATAGTGTTTTATATTAGTGTTCACAGTGGAACACTAATTTATTTTAGCTTTTTGTTAATAAAGTCAAAGCTAAAATTTTCGCTTAAAATACTCAAAACGTAAAAAAGAACAACGTTTGGGCTTACTAGTCCATTGGCCCGCGCTCCGTCGCGGGTCGGAACAATTTGTTAAAAATGTAAAAAAAAAATGTTAAGAGTTTTTTTTTACAATGTTATTAAACCTGGTCAAATGGATCAATCTTGAAACTTTCAACTCATTGTTTGTTTAACTTAAGTTTCCAATTAAACTGCATGAGAGCTAACCCGAATTAAATCGATTGATTTAATGGGTCCAAATGCAATCTTGATGACTACTAAAAACATGACTTAACTTAAAAAAAAATTAAAAGAATGAGGGTTAAAATTAAAATAAAAAAAAAATTAAAGGGAAACAATAAATTTTCAATTTGAGAGTTAAATTGAAAAGAATAAAAACATTAACAAAAGAAAAGAAATGAGGTTCAAAATGAAAAAAAAAACACAATATAAACTTGGATTGAAGGGTAAAATTTAAAAACAAATTTATAGAAGGGTCAAGGTAAAAAATAAAAAATCTAAAAAATAAGAATAAGTTGAAAACATCAATACATGATAAGAAAAAAATGAACTTGTAGAATTTTCCAATGTGTTTTTTTACATAAAAAACCCTAAATGTAAATTAAAAAACTTATTCATATATATAACTAAATAAATCAAGAACCTTTCTGTAAAGAAATTAAAAAAAATAATCATTAATAATAAATAAAAACAAAATTAAAAAAAACAAGAGACAATATAGATCTGAGTATTTAATATCGCAATACGAGTCATTTATCTATTGCGTTTAATGAATTTGTTTATTAAAATAAATTTGTAATAGAAATCGACACGCATGTAAAATTTATTAAATAAAAAAAAGACATACTATACAAGATTGCACATATTAAAAATATTATCAAAATAATTACTTTTTTATTTTTAAAAATAAATTTAATATATAAAAAATATAAAACAATTACAAATGAATCATACTAACCTCTTCAAAAATTAAACACATCCAATATAATTAAAAAAAATAACTATTTAAAAAGAATAAATAAAAAAAATCATAAAGAAGTAAAATACAAATATAAAAAATTGTTTTAAAAAAGACATGTAAAAAAAGGTTTAAATTAAAAAAAGCAAATCTATGAAAACCTAAAAAAAAAAATGAGGTCAAGTGCTATGAATAAAGGGCTCGTGTGCACCCCGGGGGGGTTGCCAAATTTAGTTTGACGACGCGACGTTCACCTCAGCATACGACTCGTCATCCAGAATCTCCATATTTTAGTTATTGTGGTGGTTGGAAAAATAGAGTGATTGTTTTTTTTTTCTTTTGAAAACTCATTTTCAACCTAAAACACATAGAAAACATCTTATAAACCTTGTTAAATCAATCTATAATATTCAAAAGCGCAAAAAATCGCTTTAGAACCCAAAATTAACCTGAAACCCAAAATCTTCCCGTACTCAGATCTATTTTTAGACACTTTCAAGGTAAAAAAAACACCCAATTTGAACTCCACTCATTATATGAAACCATTGAGAACAAAAATCTACTATTTTGATGGTCAGAATCGTCGCAACAACTTTCTTTCTAGGCCAGAATGAGAAGGCTCAAAGTAAAAATACCATTTTAAGCCATAAGCCCAAGCCCATTAAATATATACATAAAGATGATAGAGTTTGGTCCTTTAAAGTTTGGTGCAAACAATGTTTTCAAAGGATAAAAAAAACCAAATAACAAAAAAAAAAAAAACCTTTTTGGCTTTTAATAAAAAATCCAAAGTGAGATTTTTTAAAAAACATTGAGACTTCTATGTATTGAATTGATTTGAGTAATCTTGGGTTAACTCGTTAAACCGATTGACTAGGTCATAGACTTCATTAGGTTTAATAAATTTTTTATTATTTAATTATATGATATAAAAAATTTGAAGAACAATTTCAAAATTAAAAAAAATTAAATAAAAAATTCAACAAATAATCAATGAAAGAAGGCCAAACCAAGTGTAAGGCCCTGAGTGGCCTAACATGCCTGACTTTAAGAAAAGCCTAAGAGTGTAGGCTTGGGAAAACCCCATTTGTCTATACCATTTTTATTAATAAATTATTTAAAATATCATTAAAAAATTTTAACCACCATCATTTTACACCACTATTATTAATCATTATCTTTATCTCCAATCTTGTTTTTATTATGAACATCGTCGATATCATGTTATCATATTATCTTCCTAATATACTATCATCACTGTATTTGTTTACATCATGACATTGTGAATTATTTTAGGAGTCATCATATTTTTGTTTTCTAATTCATGGTTAGAATTAACTTCTATTCCAACTTTTTAAGAATAACAATATAACATTAATCACATATATAATCTTCCTTTTCTTTTGTTCATAGTATATTAACTTATTTTTCAAGTGAACCTGTATTTTATTTTAAAAATAAACAGTCTCTTCTCGAAGAAATATTATTTTAAATAATAATAATAATAACCAATTAACCATGCAATGTGTGGGCTACAAACAAGTAATTCAATAGTCAAACAGCAAGAAAATGGGACTTAGATAAACTCAGCATAACCAAATGAAGAAAGAAAAGACAACACCAGTTTTTGGCAAAACCAACAAACCTCGGTCATAAGTTAGGTTTTTCCGGTGCTATTTCTCATCACAACCGTTTGATGCTATGATCTGCTGAAAGTCTCATTGAGCTAAAAGATAAAAAGAGTCCCAGGAACAAATATCAAAGCCTAGTATTTGGTTGTCATGCTACCTATTCTCCCTGGTCAATTTATACCACCACTTTTTTTCTTTTTTTATTTTTTTTTTAAATAAACACCACTAAAATCCCTATTTTCTCCTTTTACAAACAAAGACAAACCTTTTTCTTTCTTTCTTTCTTCTTGTTTATTTTGGTGTGTGTATATATATATATATAATTTTTTTTATAGAGAGAGAGTGTGAAATTTTATTTTTCTCATTTAGGCAGAGAAATAGTAAGGTAAAAAAAGAAGAAGCCACACCCAACCATCAAAAAAAAAAGAGAGAGGAGAGGCGAATGGGAGAGAGCTCTCTTTCAATGGTTGAACTATTATTATTAGTACAAAATACATCTCTCATTTAAGAAATGAAAATGTCGAGGATGGGTTTTGGTGGGTTTCTAATATTGAGTTGAAAGATGCGATTTTTTTTTTAATTCTCACTGACTGAATGGTTGATTTGACTGGGTCTGAGAGTTAATCTGGTCTATTTGATTTCTGATCGTCTAAACAAAATGAACGGTGGCGATGAAGTCGCTGAAGCTCCGGCAAGTCCACCACAGCCTCTAGAGTGGAAATTCTCTCAGGTATTCGGTGAACGAACAGCTGGTGAAGAAGTACAAGAAGGTAATATGTTATTCATTTGGATCCACATAATATTTGGTTTGGGTTTTGCTAATTAGGGTTGGTTTTTGGGTTTTGGATCCGAAATGGATCGGGGGTCATTCAGATATTGTGTTTTGGTTTGTGGGTCAATGAGTTTTTTTTTTGTTGTTGTCATTTGAACAATTAGAGTGACTGATTCCCATTTGTGAGATACTTTAATTAATCGAGTAGTGGGTCAATGAATATTTTTTTGTTGTGATTTGAACTAGTAGAGTTACTGATTCCAATTTTTTTATACGGTAATTAATCGAGCAGTAGTAGTAGTAGTCTAGTGAGCTTGGTGAAGTGAGTGGAGAACTTAATGGTTATAGTTTGGATCTTAATGATACTGTATAACCAATGGTTGATATGTCTGATTTAGTGAAATGTGTTGATTTTTATGTTTATGTGGATAGTAATTTCTTCGGTTGATAGTTGATACATTTTACATATGCATACATGTGAGTAGGGCAGGTTCAGCGATAGACTTATGTTTTGTTGTTTTGTCTTCTTATTCATAGTTCAAGAACAGCGTTTGTAGAGATCTGGAGAGACTTCTTTAGAGTTGAATAGAGCTTTAGTTTTTTTAGTTTTATTTTTGCGTCAATGTCCCTGGATGTTGCTTGATTTGGATAGGTTTGAGATTAAACTGAATGGATTTTTCTGCATCGTTTCCAAACTTGTGGAAATTAAAATAAAGTGTTTCTCAGATATGGAGGAGTTTTACTAGAAAGAAACCCCATAGAAGACATGTCATTGGTGGTTTGTCAAGAGATATCACAATATAATGAGTTATTGAATTTGGATACAATCTGATGATGGCGAGATGGATGAAATTCCAGAAAAAAGGAACATGTATATAATTTTTAAAGCTCGAGAGGGTATGAAAAGAGGCAGGTTGTGGGGATCCTGTGTCCCATTCATTGCTGAAGTGGAATGAAATCTTTGAACATGAAGAAGGATTATTAGAAGTTATTTAAATTAAGATGAAATGAAGGAGCAATCCAGTTATGTTTCCACTGAAGCAGGATTTTGGGAAATAACATTTGGAACAGTCTTGACTTGCATCTTTGCATGAACTGTAGCTTTGAAGAGTGCAATGTTTTCCATGACGGTTGCATGTCTAAAACTCATTACATTGCAGATGAGATGATGGAGCTATAAGAATAAATATAATGACCAGTAGCAAGTGCCAAAGCTGACTGCCAGCAGTTGGGATGTCAAGGTTTATGACTTTGAGGTAATTCGGTAAAGAGTGACCTTGAGAAATGGATGTTTCCTTTTGATAGTTTCTTCTATTGAGGACTTGATGTAGAAGATAGGATTGTATATCCTTATTTAAACAAGGAACAGAGAGTCTTGTTCAGTGCTCAGGGAGTATGGACTTACGCTGACAATTTGTTGCTGAAAGTATGTATTTCTACCTAAGAAATCACTATAATTTCTCTAGGAGGATTCCATCACAGAGTGGTCTTCAAAGCTACTTTATTTCATTTGGAAAAGATTGATGTTGATTCTAGCATGACTTCATCAGACGAGACTTTTTCGAGAAACTTACCTTTGATGTCTCCTTTTGGTTCAAGAAGGATGGAGTTGCAGAATTGTGCCATCACTGTTATACTTTGAGTATTTGATTGTTATTGCCCTTGTGAATTTTCTGTTTGGTGCTCAGGGAAATAGAATGGCTGTTTGTTTGGTTGTAAAGTACAACTGTATGTGGTGGAGTCTTGAGTTTGGTAATCTGTTGCCGGAACAAATGAATTTTAGCAAAAGATTCTGCAACATTGGGAGAAAAGGTTAAATTATTTCTTAGATTATCTTTTGTTTATGCAAACAAATGCTTACCATACTGTGTACCTCCAGCAAGTGCAAAGGGCTATCCATCCTAGGAGTTGTGTTGGTGTCCTATTGGATCCTGTTCCAATCTGCTGCTCATCGAGAGCCCGTAGCTTCTTTCTTTATCTGGGCATCAATGATAACGATTTTGGTTTTTCTTATTCTTATTTTCATGCTGCATATGTTCTTTGCTTATGTGTTTGTTCATTTGTTTGTTATGCCTCTTTTCAACAAGATCATATATTTCGTTTTTGCTACATAATATTCTTCACAGCTGTATGGCAGGACATGTGATAAAATTCCTCAAATCTTGTTTTGTGTTTCTTTCCGCAGTTGATATTATTTCAGCTATTGAATTTGATAGATCTGGTGATCATCTTGCTACTGGTGACCGTGGAGGCCGCGTGGTTCTCTTTGAGAGGACTGACACTAAGGATGTGTGTTCTTTCTTCCTTTTATAGCTTCACCTGTAAAATCCAATATTGATATGCTTTTATTAATTGTTTCTTGTTAGTGGATTTATTGTCCTGCTAGCGGCAGCATCATGATGATTTTGTTCTCTAATGTGTAGCATGGCGGATCCAGAAGGGATCTGGAGAGGATGGGTTACCCAATTAGTAGGCACCCCGAGTTTCGTTATAAAACAGAATTTCAGAGCCATGAACCTGAGGTATTCTTTTCTGTCTTTTATTCCTGGCTTGATTTCAGATGCATTTTTTCAGACCACGCTTCGAACATTCACTGTTGTGTGTTCAATTTTTTTTGTGGTCAGTTTGACTATCTCAAGAGCTTAGAAATAGAGGAGAAAATCAACAAAATCAGATGGTGCCAAACAGCCAATGGTGCTCTCTTTCTCCTATCTACTAATGATAAAACCATCAAGTATTGGAAGGTAGGAAAGGAACCTTATCTTGAAGCTTGATGAAAGACCTTGCACTTTTCATTTATCATGTCTGCTTGCGAGCTCATTACAGCATTTTCAACTACCTAGTTTGTTATTGAGCTACCTGGCCAGTGGCCAGGATGCTTGTTGTGTACACATGGCATATTGAGAGAATACATATAATCACTTTTTAAGTTGATCTGCTTTGAGGCAATGTTTATCAAAGTTCTTAATTAAGTTTTGGTTTGTCTTTGAATTTGTCCATTCAATAAAGCATGCATGCAACAGTGTCTAGATATAGCTTAAATGGGAGTATGTATATCAAACTGTGCTTGGCATGCTATGGTGCCTCCTTGATGTGTCAAGTGCATATAGGTTGGTACTGATTTGCTGCTTTATAGAAACACTGCAACTTAGTGCATGATATAGAACTATATTATTGACCCTGTAATTAGTCTGGGTGTTGCTTTAGAGAGGTTGAATGGGTAGCAGGCATCACCAGGAATATATGCAGATGGATTTTCATAATCTGTGCTCAAATGTGGGCTTCTAATCATGACCCTGTAATTAGTCTGGGTGTTGCTTTAGAGAGGTTGAATGGGTAGCAGGCATCACCAGGAATATATGCAGATGGATTTTCATAATCTGTGCTCAAATGTGGGCTTCTAATCATGATGGCTAGATGTATCAAAAGAGACATTTGTGGGATATCTCATATATCAACACATTGTCCTTACTGCTTCAAGTGATATTTTTATTGATTTTTGATCTATGGTTGCTACATTCTTGTCCACTTATTTATTTGATATTTTTTTATGAGAATTGTACAGGTCCAAGAAAAGAAGGTGAAGAAAATTTCTGAGATGAATGTGGACCCTTCAAAAGCTGTAGGAAATGGTGGCGTTGCCAGTTCAAGTAATTCAAGTATTGGTAAACAATATCTTGCAAATGGAGGAGACAAGTCACACAATTTACCAAGCAATGACTTGAGCATTTCACCTGGGGGTTTTCCATCATTGCGTTTACCTGTGGTAATTTTAGTTAAACAAGTCTTTTTTTTCCTCTGTGAATTGGTTGTGTTTTTGAAATAAGTAAAATTATCTCCAGTTTTCTCATATTTTTTGAAAAAATCGAAAATAAACGTGCTAATACCTAAAAGAGCAGGAAGTGCAATTTTTTTAATGGATTGGTTCCCCTATGTAACTTTTAATATAGAATTTTTCATTACTTTAAAACCTGGTCAATTGATTTGCTAATGTATAAATGGAAGTCAAACCTTGTTTTTCTCACTTCAAATGTACCATGTAGGAAAGGGCCATTCATGAAAAATCACAGGAGAGAAAAGAAATAACAGGCCTTAAGACTTTAAAATGGAAAGATGAATACACAGTAGAACAGACCATATGAAAAAGCTTGGCATCTTACGAAACAGACTGTTATTCAATGATAACCAAAATCCACAATGCTCAAAAAACTGAAGGAAATCCTAACAATTAGATCACATAACAGCTGAAGACCAAATGAAATCTAAAGCAACTAAACACTCTGAAAGAATTTTCACATATCTCCACTTTTCACATATGACCATGATTATACATCATATGAATATTGCTTTCTTAATGGTCTCCTTGTCCAAGGAACAATGCTTTCAATTGATTATGTAAGCTTTCTATGTTATTGGTGCAGTGTTTTATGCAATGTGGTTCCTGAATGAAATTTAGATGAAGTTGGTTCCCCCTGTTCCTTCTATGTGTGCCTTTTAATATATATTTTTTTAAAATATATGAGACAGGAATCTAATCCTAGAAGTCCTTTTATTTTCCCGTTTCAGGCAGGATTAGGGGGAATATTGGTGTGGGTGGTGTTGTTAAAAGGAAATTTTTTTCTGAAATGCTTGTATCATCTTATGTGGATCTAACTCTTATGTGACCCTTAGGTGACTAGCAACGAGACAAGCTTGATGGCTAGATGTCGAAGGGTGTATGCCCATGCGCATGACTATCATATTAATTCAATTTCAAACAACAGGTTATTCCTTTTCTTTTATGGTTGTTTGGAACTTTTATTTGCATTTGGTTTCAGTAGGTGTTGCTCTTCTAAAGTTTCTGTAATTGTTTGGTTCTTGGGTTCATTATTGTACTATGATAAACTTCAATACTTTGTCTACACATGTACATTATTTTCTCTTTCCTTATTGACGATGGAAATCCATCATTACTACTTGGAATCCACAGATTTTCTCTTAAGAAAAAGTGACGTTGTGATAAAAGAGCAGCAGCAGTTGTGTTGTTTATTTTATTGTTGTGTGCTTGTAGCACATTTGGTCTGTAAGGTGCTCTTTTCCTTGTAATGTTACGAGTCCCATGGACTAAATAGGGGACGGAGATGGAGACTGACAAGAATTGGTTTAGTGTACTTTATTTTTTATTTGGAATGCTTTGACCAATGAAAATAACAGTGTTGTGGCTCATATTTTTTAAGATAGACAATATAAGAATGAGAATAGTACAGAGGAACAATTAGGAGAATAAGATATCCTCTGAAGTTGAAGAAACAAAATAAAGAAACATGCCAAGGGTGCACTCAATCTTGCTGAGTACAGCCAAAAAAAATCATTTTAAGCCTCCTGATACCCCATAAAAAAAAGTGTAAACCATAATTCTATCCCATTACAGTTGCCTCAAAATGAAATGATCTTTGAAGATTCTAGGAACCCTTCTGCAGGCTAGGAAAGTTGGTGTTTATTCTCAAAGCGGTGAGCTAATTATCTCACACATTAAATCAGAGGACATTTGAGCTATAAATGCTGTTAGGATTTAGTGCCTTTATGCTGGTGGCTGGCCTTAGTTTTTTTCTTTCTTAATTTTACCTTTTTTCATGTGTTAAATTTGTCATTTTTGAAGAACAAAATTGCACTGTGCATGTGAATTGCTTGGTTTTGGCTAGTGCTTTGTGTTTTAGTTGCCTCTGTTGTGCTAGAAGTTGCATATTGTGGGTTTCTAGACTTGCTAGTTTTGTTCATTGCCTCTATCTGGAACACATAATGAGAGATTGTACTGGAGCATTTCTCTTGGTTTTTTCTAGCTTGTCTGATATTGGTATGGTTTTATTGAAATTTCACTAATCTTCCTACACTGTGATATATTCCAGTGATGGTGAAACTTTTATATCAGCTGATGACCTCCGAATAAATCTTTGGAATTTGGAAATCAGCAACCAAAGTTTCAATATTTGTGATGTCAAACCTGCAAATATGGAGGATTTAACTGGTAAGCCTCTTGGTCTCTGATGCTGATTGTATTAATTATATAAATTTGTGTGATCCACGTACTTTTGATCAAATTTTGAGAATTCTGGTTTTTATGTTTTACTTTCTGGAACTCACTTGGCATCCCCGTTTGAATTCGTGAATAGTTACTGGACAATATATACTGTCAGCTTTTCCCCCCTATGGTTGAGTAATTGATTGTTTCAACCAGTGTTGTCAAAGGCGAAAGACACCAAAAGGCGCTGAGCCTGTAAAATGCCCGAGGCGCTAGGTGCATACCTAGGCACTCGCCCGAATGAACCAAGGCGATATGCTATAAATTAAAAAAAATAATATTATATTATATTATATAAATCTAAAATATATATATCTTCCCAATTAAGATTACATCATTAGAAAATCAAAGGAAAATATAAAATACCATAACATGGTCATATAAAGTCATATTTTTCACCCTTAAAAAAAAAGATAATTTAAAGTAGTAAGTAGCCAAATAGATTAAAAAGAAAAATTAAATGTCATCATCATTATTCGTTAATCTTCAAAAACATCTCCATGCGTGCTTTCCTCTCCTGCACTTGAATCCTCCATATCCTTCATTTCATGATTATAATCGAAATCCTCATCTCTCAAACTATATTGCAGTTGTTTAGAAAAAAATAAAGTATTAACTGTACAGATGTGTTGTTCTTCGACTCATTGTTGAAAAAAGAAAGTGTGGTTGGTGTTTCTCTTCTAAGGGTGCTTTTGTTTGCCCGAAAAGT
>Ga0307507_10011219_pt1 | contig 11367 bp, 7 predicted proteins | sample 7_EM_MG_FD_207223 | JGI IMG/M metagenome (GOLD analysis project Ga0307507, IMG submission 207223) | Populus trichocarpa ectomycorrhiza microbial communities from riparian zone in the Pacific Northwest, United States - 7_EM | ecosystem: Host-associated > Plants > Roots > Unclassified | place...
GGTTTAGATGCTTCGGAACATAATTTGGACTCGTTTCTTCACGAAACCTGTTTGCTAGCAGAATTCAGTTGTCATCTTTGAAAAATCATATCTCCCTCATATGAAATAGTTTTTGGTTGAAATTTGGAGCATTTATATGAATTTGAGTCAGCAATCCAAAACAATTGAGTTTGTATCAATTGGACTTTTGTAGCTCCGGATATTCAAGTCGGAATGGCTGAAGGTCAACACTGGCAGATTACGAGATTTGACTTTGAAGGCTGCGATTTCCATGCTCTTCCTTATTTTATTTTCTTGCCTTAGATTTCCGGAAAGGTATGGATGTTAGATTTTTAATGCCACTAGAATCACTTCATTTCAACCTCTAGAACTCACGCTCTGCACAAAACATCGACTGAAGGTCAAATCTGCTAATTATCTCCAATTTACTCCTTTTTGCATCTTTCATTCAAAAGTGCCTTCAAAACATAAAATAAAGAATATCAAGGCATTTTATATATAAAACATAGGAAAAACACTAGTTAAATGTGGGTGAAACTATCGAATAATATGGTTGCATCAATGTACACACTAGTACCATGATCGTGCTATGCCACGGGTTGGAAAACAAATCTTGGCATTAAAAAAAATCAGAAGATCACAAATGTGTTTTAAAAAAGCAATAAAAAGTCAGGATTTGGGTCATAAACTCGACTAGATTGAATAAGCTTGTCTTATCTTACGACATCAGATGCGTCGAACAAAGAAACAAAAAGAGTGATCATGGTAAAAAAAAATGTTAATTAAAAAGAAAAAAATAGCAAAAATACATTTCGATATAACCGAGAGTATCACAAAGGAAATAAAAAATTAAAGGGGAAGAAATGAACCAAGTGCGCTTGCCGGCACGTAACCCATATATGAGGCTATGACAAATTGTTTAAAAAGAAAACCTCAAAGAAAGATAGAATGCAAAGTGTCGAAGGATAAAAAAGGTCAATATTACCCGAGTCAAACTTTCAAACTCTTCACCTTGGTTATAAGCCCAATATAACTCTACTAATGATAATCAACCCAATATGAAATGATGAAATTAAAAAAAATATTTAATTTGATAAAAGACCCTAAAAAAGGAAATTAGTAATATAAAAGAATGAGGAAAAAATGCTAAACAAAAAAATTAGGGTAAAAATAACATTGATTGATTCAAGGGTAAATTTTTTTAAAAAAAAGCATTTTACAAAAGAAATCAAGTCAAGAATCTAAAATAAAAAGAAAGAGGATCAAATCTCAAACCAAAGCAAAATAAAAGGAAAAATAACATTTCAATGTTAGAGGACGAAAATAAGAAAAAAAAACAATTGATAAAAGGCCCCAAAACAAAACAAAAATAGTAATATAAATTAAATAATGAGGACTAAATGTTAAACAAAAAACTAAGAGGGTAAATAACATTCATAAATTCAATAGTGAAATTGAAAAAATCAAACATTTCACAAAGGAACTCAAAACAAAAACCCAAAATTAAAAGAAAAGGAATTAAATCTAAAATCAAAACAAAATAAGAAAAATAACATTTCAAAGTTAGAGGATGAAAATAAAATTTTTTTTGATAAAAGGCCCCAATATATATATATATATAAAGAATGAGGACAAAATACTAAACAAAGAAATAAAGGGAAAATAACATTCATTTATTCAAGGGTGAAATTGAAAAAAAAATCAAACATTTCACAAAAAAAATCAAAACATAAACCCAGAATCAAAAGAAAGTGGATCAAAACTAAAACTATGACAAAATAATAAGAAAAATAACATTTCAATCAAATGTGAAATTGAAAACAAACTTTTTAAAGTGTACAAAAGAAATTAATATAAATATCATACAATCTAAAACAAGAGGACTGATCAAATATCAAGACAAAACAAGAGCACAACATGGATGTTCTAATTCGACAACATGTTTTCTAAGGCAAAACAAGAATAAAAAAAAGAACATGTTGTTGGAGCCAAACTGCCTAACAGACCACCACACGCGCCACCTCATTTGAAAGAGGACGTCGTGATCTTTCTAATGCTACTGTGGATGGACAATTTCCACCACCTAAATCCTCCACATGTGCCATTTGAAGTGTGCAGAGTGGCCTAACATGCTAGTGCATGCACAGAACGCGCTAGCAGACTTCTTTTTTAAAATATTATTTTAAAAAAAAACAAAAGATCACAATGAAAAGATGAATAAGTCTTTATACCCTAATTTAAAAATTTTTGATTGAATGAGTAACCAAGTAAATTTACTGTAGACTTTCAAAGCAAAAGATGAACTCGTCTCTGTCTTGTTAAACAATCCAAAGCAATAAAGAGAAATACAAAAAAATAAGAAAGAAGGACACTAGGGTTTCATTGATACTACATAATGCAATCAAATACTCAAAAGAAATAAGTTTTACAATAAACAAAGAAAATGAAAAGACTATTCTACCCTTAATAAATAGTAAAACAAAATAACCCTATATTTCTTAACATCTTCCCTCAAACTCATGATGCGGCAACTACAAGCATCAAGATTTTTTCAACTAGAAAACCAAAGCGAGAAATAGAATGCGACTTAGTAAAGAAATTTGCAATCTGTAGAGAAGAAGAAACAAAGGGTAAAGTAATAGTGTCATTCTTAAGATGATGATGAATAAGATGACAATCGATCTCAATGTGCTTAGTTCGTTAATGAAAAACTGAGTTGTGAGCAATCTAAATAAAACTCTGGTTATCACAATATATAGGAGTGGGATGAGAAATAATGTATTGTTTCTTGCTCTTTCAATAAATAAGAGAATCACCCAAAAAGATATAGAAACCTGTAACAGACTTTTGATCTGTGAGATCACTGTTATGATCAGCATCAGAGTATGCATACTACTCCAAGAAAAAGGTGGATGAAAGTAAAAGACTTTGAAAGACTGTACCTCGAAGATATCGCAAAATACAAAGAATAGATGCTCAATAAACAGTAGTAGAAGAAGAAACAACAAATTGACTAACAACATAAATAACATATGCAATATCTAGATGAGTAATAATGAGATATACCAAGCTCCTGACAATAGTATGGTATAAAGTAGGATCTGATAAAAGTAAATCATCAGAAGAAAAATATTTTGTGTTAACCTCAATGAGAGTATTTATAGTTTTATTATCAGTAAGTCTAGCCTACTCAAGAATATCTACAATATATTTTGACTAAGAAAGAAGATAACCTCTGGGTGAGTAGGCTACCTCAATACCCAAGAAATATCGTAGATAACTCAAATCCTTTATTTCAAATTGTCTAGCTAACTATGTCTTCAAAACTGAAATACCATCAATATCATCATCAATAATAATCATGTCATCAATATATAAAGATAAAATGATATGACATGCATCAATATATTTAAAGATCATATAATGCTTTCTTAAGCTTGCAAACATACCTAGAATCATGCGAAACACCAAGAAGGGGCACCGTATAAAATTCTTTTTGAAGATCTCCATTCAAGAAGGCATTTTTAACATCAAGTTGAGAGATATTCCACTGAAAAACCGAAGCTACTACAATGAGAGTATGAATAGTAGTTATTTTTGTAATATGAACAAATGTCTCCTTAGAATCCATACCATACTGTTGAGAGTATCATTTTATAACCAACCTAGCTTTGTATCGCTCAATAGATCCATCAAAATTAGTTTTGATCTTATATACTCAATGACAACCAACAACACTCTTACTAGGAAGTAAATGAATCAAATCTCAAGCATTTATCTTTTACAAAGATGAAAGTTCTTCATTCATATCGTGCTACCAAAGAGGATTAAGAATTGCCTTTTTATAAGAAGAGGGCTCAGATAGATAATGAATAGAAGCTTAAAAAGAAGTAAAAGATGAAGAATAACAAGAATAGGCAAAATCTAGTAACTTTGTAGACTTAAGAATGCATATAGATTGATGTAGATATGGATCCACAATCTCAGATGAAACTTAAAAGACCCTAGAAAAAAAGAGAGCTTCAAGTGTACCAGATAGTAAAGTGTCAGTACTTGCATAATGACAGTACAAATTGGTCGAGTAGAATATAAAGGTAACGAGGCAAGAACATGAGAAGGGGAATTTGAAGTACTAGGAACCTGAGATGATAAACCATCAGAATCCTTACAAAAGGGATCTATACGAATAAGATCAAATCTAGTCAAGTTATGAGTAGTGGATGGAATAGGAAAGAAAGGTATATGCTCAAGACAAACAACATGACGGGACACATAAAGTTTCTAAGTTATTAGATCAAAACAATGATACCTTTTTTTACCTTCACCATAACTAAGAAAGACACAAATAGCATATCAAGAAGACAACTTACTACGTTCTATATTAGGATGAAAAATGAAACAAGTACAACCAAAAACTCTAAAGAAATAATAATTAAAGGCATTCCTATACAACTTTTCATAAAGAGAAAAACCTGAAATATGAAAAGATGAAATTGTATTAATCAAACCTATAGCAGTAAGAATAGTTTCACCCTAAAACACACTAAGAACAAAAGTAGACAACAAGAGAGAATTAGTAGTTTCAATAATGTGCCTATGTTCTCTTTTAGCAACACCATTTTGCTCAGGAGTATATGTACATAAAATTCGGTGAATAGTTTCATCTAGGGCAAGCAACTCAAAAAAATTATTAGATGTGTATTTCCCACCTAAATCACACTTAAAACATTTGATAACAGCATAATATTAAGTTCTGACAAGAGCGTGAAAGACTGTATATATCTCAAAGAATTTAGAACAACGTTTCATTAAATAAATCTAACAATAACTAGTATGATCATCAATAAAAAAAACATATTATCGAGACCCTTCTTTTGTGGCAACAGGAAAAGGTCTCCATACATTAGAATGAATTAAATTAAATGGAGAAAAAGAAACAGAAATACTTCGATTAAAAGGTAAAGTAGAAAATTTTGTTAGTTTACATCTACTATAACTAGAAATATTACAAGTTTTTAAATTTTCTAAAGCTCTTATGGATGCTGAAAATCTTAAACGAGAAGACAAAATATGACCTAGATGAGAATGTCATAAATAAAAAGTAGAAATAGAAGAACTCAAACAGAAAAAGACAAATCAACACTAGTATCAGCAGCAATTGACACTTTTAACTCATCCAAAATATATTGTCCTTTTTTTTTTTACAGTCTGTCCCAATTAGCTTGAGACTGCAGATCCTGCACACAATATAAAAAAGAGGAAAATATGACTAAATAATTACTAAAATCACATAACTGACCAACAGAAGCAAGATTCAATGTAAGTTTAGGGATAAGAGAAACACTAGGGAGAGACAAATGAGGTGTGACAAGAGAACCTATTTGCTAAAGGCATAGGAGTGTCATCAGCAGTCATGATAGGAATAAAAGATGAAGGAGTCATAGAAGCAAAAGATAAAGACTCTGGAGACGTATGATGTGAAGCACAAGAATCCAAGATCCATTCAGAACGTGACATACCTGAAAAACTATGAGGTAATTAACCTACAGAAGAAGAAGCAAACATAAGTTATGGCTGTAAGGAGAGAAACTTCTGAAATTGCTCAGTCATAGTACTAGGATCGGTGAAAGAACCTGATAAAACTACTACTGCAGTATTAGACTGTGGTGGTTTGTAACCCTGAGATGGTCTATAAGTATTAGATTATGACTGGTTGTCAGGCTTCCAAGCTTGAGATTGCTGGTGCGATTGATTATTATGTCTCAACTTAGGACACTAAGCCTTCCAATGACCTTTCTACTTATATAAATTGCACTCGTCGAAGGCAACTCTTGTGAAAGACTTATTTTGATTATTAAAGAGTAGCTTAGAAAGTAATGGTAGCACATAAGGATTATAAGTAGAAATAATTTCCTTTTCAAAATAAAATTGAAGACATATTTCTTCAACCAATAACTTATTGACAACTGAGTCAACAGAAGAAAGTGGAGAATGATGCAAAATTGAACCTTTAAGTCCTTCAAAATCACTGTGAAGTGCTATTAAAAACTGTATCAATCATTGTTGCTCTCTACGAGCAATATATGCATCACATGCCTTTAGTTTTACCAATTCTGTAAGAGTTAATTGATCTGAAAGATCTGTCATAGTAAAAAAAAACTCATGAATACTCATATTCTTCTAATGAAAAACTCATATATCATTCTCTAATTGATACTGCTTTACAAAATTTAATTGAGTGAATAACATTTGCAGACGATCCTAGATCTCATTTGTTGTCTCATACTACACCAACTGTGTACCTATGGAATGCTCAATAGAATCGTTAATCTAAGTAATAATTTTTGCATTGTTTGCTTCTCAGACATCTATCAAAGCAGCATAACCCTCACCAGTATTCTTAGGTTTCATAGAAGTTTCACTTATAACATATCCCTACATACTAAAGTGAATCATCTCTTTTAGTAGCTATAATCAACAAAAAAAGAAAACAAAACGTAAAATAAAGGAAAACAAAATACTGGATTGTAGAAACTAGATGGATACCCTCTCAAAATTATACGTTTTCTTTGATAAAATACCTCATTTCCCTTCTTAAAATTATATAGTCACTCCAAAAAAAAAAAGGAGAATGATGCAAAATTAAACCTCTAAGTTGATTCGCAAAAGTTGTGTTTAAAATTAAGCCTCGTCCCATGAAACCTGGCTCTAATACCATGTTACACAATCCAAAGAAATAAAGAGAAATACAAAAAAAATAAGAAAGGATGATGTTAAGGTTTCATTGATAATGCATAATGCAATCAAATACTCAAAAGGAATAAGTTTAACCTAAATACAAAGAGACTATATATAAGTTTTTTGAGAATGAAAAAATAATTATTATATTATTCTCATCCGAATAATGATTTCACCACCCAATTTTTTATTTTTTAATGTCAATATTAACTGACAAATTGCTGAAAGATTTCACCACGGCGTGTGTAAACATGGTCTATAATCTCAAGATCAATTATGATAATTGCAATAACTTTAATTTCTTCATCAATCAACCACAAATTTCCCTTAGTATGATGTTGTTCTAGGTAAAATAATAATATTTCAGCAATGTGCCATTGTTATTACATCTATAAGAAGACTAGCAATTCATCGTATACTAGAGCTCAAAAAACTAAAGGAAAAAAAAAAGTAGTAGACTATAAGTTATCGTGGCACATGAAAATGATATGGTAAACAGAAAACAAGAAAATACTTAAATGGTTATGGAGTCAACACGTTATGATCTCGGTTGGAGGTCAAAGAAAAACTAAGTAAATTAGTGGAACGAGGCATGTCAACCACAGATTTTTTAGGGTAGATATATTAAGATTTGTGCGATTTCGATTTGTTTATGAAACCAAGTAATCATATAATACCACACGTACACACTTCATTAATTTCATTGGCTGTGGTCATGTGTTGAGAAGCGTGTTCAATCGGTGGATTTCAACGCATTCGCCGCCGGGAAAGAAGATCCCTAACACGTTCGCCGGCGATCTAGCCTTCATGGACAAGCAATTAGCTAGCTAGTGTTATCACGTGTGGCAAATGGTTAGTCGCCCGAACCCAATAATACTCCTAGCTAGCTAGTAGATGGACCCTGGTTTTTGCATGGTTTTACGTCATACGTCAGAAAAATCGCCTATATAGTATGATTTACAAAAAAAGATGGAGGTTATTTTTTTCTGATTGAAAAAATAATTCTGAAATGCAAACTTTTACCAGCTACACACCTGCTTTGGCATAAATAGTTACAAATTCCAATGTCCATATTTTATCATAAATAAATCTTAAAGGGACGAGTTCTTAGGTGAATAGATCATGCATGCATCAAGGTTTACATTAGCCTAAGAATCCAAGGGATCAGTGACCATAAGCTGAAGAATATTATATTCGGAGTTGATTCAAATTTCGAAGTTAAAATGTAGAGGCCAGGCTTTTATAATGTGAATTAGTTAAAGTATATTCAGTTCTTGTAATTATAATTATGGTGGTTGTTGTTTTTTGAAGTGTTTTTTTATATAAATATATTAAAATAATATTGTTTTTTATTTTTTAAAATTTATTTTTGAGATTAGCATATGAAAATTATAAAAAAAAAATTTATAATTTTAAAAATATGATTTGATCTTATCTGATCGCATAAATAAACAACTAACATGAGAATCTAGAGTTCCATTAAGAATCACTAATCATTCTACTCAATTAATAGCATAAGAACTCGGTTGCCCTTACAAAGCGTTGAGGCATCACTTTCCTTATATTGTGGAATATTTTTATCACAAGCTAACAGTATAAAATACCCTCCCTCCACCTCCCTTACTGACACTCTTGTAGACACACTCCCACCTTTTTGAGAGAATGGCCAGTTCTTTACTCAAGCTTGCAGCCATTCTCTCCCTAGTCTTTTCCATCCTCCTAGCCTTGAACACTCAGATAACCTTATCATCCGATATAGAAGACGATGACGAAGAGTATGTTCTTGACACCCCACTAGAAGGTTTCAGATCAAGAAGCCGTTTCTTGGCAAGTGTGATAAAGAAAGGTGCACGATGCAACGCTGAGCGTAATAACATATGCAATGGCGTTTCAGCTAACAAGGGCACGGGCCTACTTTATTGTTGCAAGAAACATTGCCGGAATGTTCTTGGAGACAAGAACAACTGTGGAATGTGTGGTAACAAGTGCAAATTTGCAGAGTCTTGCTGCAATGGAAGATGTACAAATATCATTTCCAACGTTAATCATTGTGGAAAGTGCAACAAGAAGTGTGCTCCGGGGGTTAGATGCCAGTATGGAACATGTGGGTATGCTTAAATGTATTTAATGGTACAAAGCACAAGTGTTCTTGGGCATCACAGTTGAAGTTAACAATAAATGGAAGTTTTTTACAATTAGAGACTAGTTTATATGGTTTTGGCAGTATTTTCTTTTGCTTTATTTTCACAAAGGGAATTAGTGGGTGCATGTTTTGTACTTAAATCGTTTGAATTTCTCCAGTTGAGTATACAAAATCATCAGTTTGTGCCACCAATAAAGAAAGCCTGTATGGAGGTGATTCTCTGGTCTTCGAGATCGTTTATCCATACGTATGTAGTTACCATAATTCAAAGTTCAAACCAGAGGGAACATTGATGTTTGATAATTGATAATTTCATTTGCCATTATTTTCCTGGTTTTTGCTTGATATTTCACTTTCCCCCCCCCTCCTATCTTTTGAATGAACTGTTTCCATTGTCTGCCCCGCCTCCCCATTTGGCAGACTACTATTAATATTCACTTTTGCCCAAGGTTTTCAGGTTTTGAGTTTGCAAGTAGCATGTATGGGAAAGGGAAAAGGACAGGGAAAACCATGCATGTATGGTATTTTGCCATCAATGAATCCTGGAACAGCACAAGAGTTGATGTATTATTCATCCAGGAGTTAGAATATGTAAATGATTATCGTGTAAAATTGCAGTATATCAATAAAATATCAAGCTGAGCACTCATAATCCATCTTAGAAACATCTTGGACAGAGAGTCTCCAATTTTAATAATACATCTTGCATGCTATTCCTGAAACATTCTGCTTTTTATTGTAACAGATCACCACCGCCAAACCCATTCTGGCAAGAAATGTTTCCATTGAATGCATCTGCTAAAGCTAGCAAATTCCCCATGAACAGATATATTTTATTTTTGGTATGCTCCTGTTATGGATTTCACTCCAAAGACTTATCAAACATGATTAATTGTTTCAAAGCCAGGAGCAACTGGAGCTCGAAGATATTGATTGATAACTTAAAAATATAAACGAAATCGATCATGCATCGCTCAGTACTACACGCACATACACATCTAGAAATATAGCTTTCATACACGGCTCTCGCACTTAATTTCAACAGGTAAATAATTTGTAACAAGGATAAACAGAATTTAAAACTTGGAGACACTGAAGAGAGACTTGAAATTAGAAAATTACCATCCAAGGAGCGCATATATCATGGCATGATACCGTTAGAACTCATCAACAAAATTGCAAAAAATAAATAAGGTGAACATCTCACTTCTTGGAATAGGGGAAAATGCATATATTTCCTCGGTATTCAAAACATCCTCGAGAGAATTAAAGAAGGCCTTCATCAAAATGTGGTAGACGGTAATCATTGTAGCTCTTTTGTTTCATCAGTAGATCTCTAACTCTTTGGTTTCAAGAGTCCTGGCTCTTGGAAATTTTGTAATAGGAATTTTCAATATTTCCTATTGCATAAAAATTCATTATCAGTACGACAAAATAAACAAAGCAAGCCATTATAAAAAACCTACCACCCCAGCTGACATGTTTGGATTGCTAAATTTTGTCAAATTGGCTGAATGAACTCCCTTCATAAGAATTTCTTTCATTAAATAAGAAGAACATTCCATAAAATCTGCTACTATTAACTATAATCTCGGCCTAATTATAGAAAGTTAATTACACTATGATTATACAAATATTTACAATTGTTTTCTTGACATAAATAACAAATATGTATATGGAAACTAATGATTCTACTGAAAAGGACCATGCTAACATCCTCCCTCAAATTGATGTTGGGTGATCAAGAAGCATCAATTTGCCAACTAGAAACTAATGGCGTTGACGAGTCATTGATTTGGTAAACACATCAGCGATTTGAAGGTCGATGGAGATATGTGGAAGAGAAATAACGTGAGTATCCACGGCTTCTCGAATAGAATGACAATTCACTTTGGTATGCTTGGTACGCTCATGGAAAACAGGATTGGTAGCAATCTGAATAGCACTCGTGTTGTCAGCATGAAGAAGAGTAGGAGTAGTCTGGGGAAATCCAATTTCTGCAAGCAGTCCACGAAGCCAAACAACCTCAGAGCAAGCAGTTGACATGGCTCTATATTCATACTCAGTCGAAGATTTGAAAACACGATCTTGTTTCTTACTCTTCCAAGATATCAAGGAATCACCAAAAAACATACACCAACCTGTGACAGAGCGACATGTATCAGGACAACCTGCCCAATCGACATCACTAAAAGCAACAAGGCGGATAGAAGAACCAGCAGGGTAGAATAGGCCATGGCTAGAAGAGCCAAGTAGATATCGAATGATGCGACGAACAACTACCAAATATAAATGACGAGGAGATTGCATAAATTGACTGACTTGCTGAACTGCAAAAGAGATATCAGGCCGAGTAATAGTAAGATAATTCAAGCTGCCAACTAATTGCCGATATAGAGTTGGATTAGGCAGAAGATCCCCGTCATCACGCCGAAACTTGACATTCACCTCCAAATGAGTATCCACCGGAGAAGAATCTTGAAGAC
>Ga0307507_10011221_pt1 | contig 11364 bp, 8 predicted proteins | sample 7_EM_MG_FD_207223 | JGI IMG/M metagenome (GOLD analysis project Ga0307507, IMG submission 207223) | Populus trichocarpa ectomycorrhiza microbial communities from riparian zone in the Pacific Northwest, United States - 7_EM | ecosystem: Host-associated > Plants > Roots > Unclassified | place...
CTCGCCGCGCCAGAGTGAGCGTCGCGGCGCGCGCCACCCGCATGAAGGCGGGAATGCCGAGCACGCCGAGAATGCAGGTCAGGTTGAGGATGGACTGGCCGACAAAGGCGGTGACCGCGAGCGCCAGGATCAGCGGCGGAAACGCCAGCAGCACGTCCATGCTGCCCACCACCAGCGTCTCGAACCGGCCGCGGACATAGCCGGCGAGCAGGCCGAGCGCGCCGCCGATGACGAGCCCGATCAACGGCGCGCCGAGCCCGACCACCAGCGATATCCGCGCGCCGTAGATCAACCGCGCCAGTTCGTCGCGGCCGAGCCCGTCGGTGCCGAGCCAGTGCTCAGCCGAGACCGGCGCCCGCCGCTCCAGCATGTCCATGTCGGTCGGGCTCGGCAGCGGCAGAATGTCGGCCAGGATCGCGACCGCGAACACCAGTGCCATCCAACCGATCGCGATCCAGAACAGCAGGCCGAGCCGGCGCGACTGCGGCGCGGAGGTTGCGGCAACATCCTCCCGGATTGCGAGTTCAAGCGTGGCCATGGCGAATCCGCGGATCGAGAACGGCGTAGAGCAGATCGACGATGAAGTTCACCATCACGAAGCCCGCGGCGACCAGCAGCACCGCGCCCTGCAGGATGATCAGATCGCGGGTATAGATCGCGCCGACCAGAAGCCGGCCGATGCCCGGCAGCGCGAAGATGGTCTCGACGATCAGCGCGCCGCCGATCAGGCGGCCGATATTGATGCCGGTGACCGTGACCAGCGTCAGCGAGGATGGTTTCAAGGCGTGCACGAACAGGATGCGCGAGGCTTTCAATCCCTTGGCCTTGGCGAGCGCGATATAATCCTCCTGCAGGGTTGCGATCATGTCGGAGCGCAGCACGCGCATGATCCCCGGCCATTCGGCGAGCGCCAGGGTCAGCGCCGGCAGCACCAGGAAGCGCAGGTTGCCGATCGGGTCTTCGGCGAACGGCACGTAGCCGGTCGCCGGCAGCAGGTGGAGCTCGACTGCGAACAGATAGATCAGCAGGATGGCGGAGAGGAAGGTCGGCACCGACAGCATGCCGAAGGCCGTTCCCGTCATGAAACGGTCGAACGCGCCGCCGCTCTTCGCCGCGCACGCGATCGCGAGCGGCACGCCGATGACGAGCCCGGTGATCTCCGCCAGCAGCATCAGTTCGATCGACACCGGCAACCGTTCGGCGACGGCCTGCAACACGGTCTGACCGGTGCGGAATGAGCGGCCGAAATCGCCCTGCAGCACGTGGCCGAGCCAGCCGAGATAGCGCCACCAGATCGGCTGGTCGAGTCCCATGTCGTGGCGCAGCGCTGCAACGTTCTCCGGCGTCGCCTGATCGCCAAGGACGACGTAGGCGAGATCGCCGGGCAACAATGACGCGATCAGGAACGTCAGCAAGGTGACAGCGAGCAGGACCGGCAGCAGATAGAGCAGTCGTCGGGCGACGAAGCCGAACATGAGGGTCTATTCCACCCAGACGTCGGAGACGTCGATCACCCCGCCGTAGATCTTGGGCAGGCCTTTCAGTTTGGCGTTTGAGATCGCGTAGTAGGTATTCTGGAAGGTCCAGAACCAGATCGCTTCCTTGTTGATCAGGCGGGTGATCGCGCAGTAGTCCTCGGTGCGCTTGGCCACGTCGGCCGTGGTCCGCGCATGCTCGAGCAGGCGATCGAGTTCCGGGTCGGAATAATTCGCGAGCGCCACCGGGCTGCCGGTGTGGAAGTTGGCGTACATCTGCGGATCGGGATCGGCGAGATCGACGATCCGCCACGGCGTCACTTGGAACTGGCGCATGAAGGCGCGCGGAACGATGGTGGCCTGGTCGATCTGTTCGATTTCCATGTTGGCCCCGGCCCGCTTCCAGAGCTGCTGCAGCACCTGGCCGACGGCGCGTCCGCGCGGGGTCGCGGTGGCGATCATCTTGAAATCGACCGGCTTGCCGTAGTCCTTGAGCAAGGCCTTGGCCTTCTCGACGTCTTCAGGCAGCGCGCCGTCATCCTTGCACTTGACCCAGGAACCATCGCCGTAAGGGTTGCTGGCGGGACGCGCAAGACCGTTGGTAATCGCCTGCGAAAACTTTTTGCGGTCGAGCGCCATCACCATCGCCTGGCGCACACGCACATCGTCGAATGGCGCCACCTTGGTGTTGAAGGCGTAGACCTGCGCCCCCGACCCCGAATAGGTGTGCACCTTCAGCTTCGGATCCTTTTGCGCCTTCTGGATATTGTCGGCATCGTATTCGTCGTCCCAGACGATATCGGCTTCGCCCGATTGCAAGGACGCAAACCGCGATTGCGCGTCCGGCAGCGGCTTCAGCACGATGCGGTCGAGATACGGATGGCCCTTGTTCCAGTAGTCGGGATTCTTTTCCAGGACCATGCGGTCGCCGGCGGCCCATGATTTCAGGATGTAGGGGCCGGTGCCGACGGGATTGCGGTTGTAGTCGTCGCCCTTGGTCTTCCATGCGGTCGGCGAGTGGATGACAAAGTTCGAGCTTTGCAGGGTTATGACCGCTGGAAAGTTCACCGAAGGATCGTTGAAATTAAAGATCAGCGTCAATTCATCCGGCGCCTGCACATCGTGGATTGCGGAAACATAGAAGGCGCAACGGCACTTGTTGGCGGGGTCCTTCTGCCGGTCGAAGTTCTCCTTCACGGCCTGCGCGTTGAACGGCGTGCCGTCATGGAACTTGACGCCGGGCCGCAGCTTGAAGGTCCAGGTCTTGAAGTCGTCGGAATGCGTCCATGACAGCGCCAGCTTGGGCTGCGGCTCGCCCTTGTCGTCGAGCGTGGTCAGCGTATCGAAGATCGCCGCCGCCGCGGTCTCCGCCGAGGTGTCGTAGACACCGACCTTGAGGGGATCAAAACCGGGAATGTCGAGTTCGAGCCCAACCGTGATGCTGCCGCCCTGCTTCTGGGCGCTGGCTGGACCAGTCCACAATCCGCCAGCAAATACCGCCGCAAGGAATATCGGCGCGAGCGCGCGCAAGCAGATTGCCGCCTTCATCGGTCTGTCCTCCCAATTGCCGTCCGTCCGGTATTCCGGATCGTTGCCGTCAGTCGGATCAGCATGGCCGGAAACGCGTGAGCCGGCAAGACGCAAGACGCTGCACCTCGTCGGCGTCATTGCGCGCGCGACGCGAAAAGGCTGATCGAGACGCTTGAACGTCTCCCATCTCCCACCTCGAAGAGATGCCCTCAGCTTTCTCTCGCCGGCGCAATCGACATGGCGGTCCGCGCCGGATCCTCTTCCCGACTCGGGCCGAATTGGGCGAGGTGCTCGACAAGCATTCGTGCTGCCGCCGAGAGGCCAAGCGGATCGCGCGTCACGACCTTCAATTCCCGATAAGCCCAATCGTCCGTGAGCGGGATTGCCCTGATATCCATTCCTGACGCGATCGCGTCGAACGCGTGATCGGGTATCAAACCCACGCCGAGACCGCATTGGACCATGCGACAAATGGCGTCAAAGCTCGGCACGTTGATGCGCAGGTTCACGGTCTTGCCGGCCTCGGCGGCCGCGACGCGCGAACGCGTGTAGATCGCGCTGTCCGCGTGGAACCCGATATGATCGAAATCCAGACTCTCCACGAAATCGATGGAGGTCCTTGACGCCAGTGGGTGATCCCAGGGCACCGCGAGCGCCAACCGGTCACTGCGATAGGGACGGACGAAGAGGTCACGGCTATCGGTCGTTGAAACACAGATGCCGACGTCGCCATAGCCGTCCTCGACGGCCTTGACGACACCGGCGCTCAGCTTCTCCTCGAGATGGATCTTGACCTGACGATGCGTGGCGAAAAACGCCGGCAGGTCGTCGGGCAGGAATTCAACGATGGCGGATACGTTGGCGAGCATTCGGACGTGCCCCCTGATCCCCATCCGGTATTCGTCGAGTTCCGCGCCCATCTTCTCGACGCTTGCCAGCATCGATCGGGCGTGATGCAGAAGGGATTCCCCGGCCGGCGCCAGCATCATGCCTTTCGGGTGCCGCACGAAGAGGCTGGTGCCAAGCGCCTCCTCGAGTTCAACCAGGCGTTTGCTCACGGCGCTGAGGGCCATATTCTCCCGCGACGCCGCGCGCGTCAGTGTTCCCTCCTCGCAGACAGCGACAAACAGCTGCAGGGATGTCAGATCGATGCGTCGAATGAGATGGTTGATTTGTCGCATGATCAAATTCGCATAAGGAGCAGCCGTTGCGGTCCAGTCCGCAAGGCGCCGTGCAAAGACCGGATCGCGGCCCGGCTACTCGACGGGCCATCTGGCGCGTCCCGCCTGAACTAAGCCCGATCGGGCACGACCCGGTCAAGGCTGCGGCACCCTTCTCGGTACGCGAAAGCCGCCTTTCCCAAATACAATTGGCCGGCATCGACGGCTCCGGTCATCATCCGCAATCGACAGCAGGGCTGTGATGGCGGACGTGGGCCGGAGAGGCAAGATCAATATGGCCCAAATCACCGAAACGGGCGGGCTGACGGTTTCGAGCCGGACCGAAGACACATTCGGACCAGCGGCATCCGCCACCGGCCATATCATCGGTGTCTTGCTGGCGGCGGTAGCCGCTGTGGCGTTCTCGCTTCGCGCGGTCTTTGTCAAGCTCGCCTATGAGGACATGAGCGATCCCGTCACGCTGCTTGCGCTTCGGATGATATTCTCATTGCCGTTCTTCGTGGTGGCGGCTGCATTGCATCACCGTTCTCGCGATAGCCAAACTCTCCCGGCGATCACCTCGCGGGATGGATGGCTTCTCGTGGCACTCGGCTTCGTGGGCTATTATCTCTCGAGTTTTCTCGACATGTTCGGCCTGCAGTTCGTCGCCGCCGGCGTCGGCCGCCTGCTGCTGTTCATCTACCCGACGATCGTGGTGATCCTGTCCGCGGTCGTGCTCGGAAAGCGGATGTCACGGAGAGACCTGGTCGCTCTGGCCATCACCTATGCCGGAGTCGCCCTCGTCCTGTCGAACCAGTTGGACCGGAGGAGCGAGGATTTCTGGCTCGGCGCCACGCTCGTCATGCTCAGCGCGGTCAGCTTCTCCGTGTATCTCGTCGGAAGCGGCGAAGTCGTCGTCAGGCTTGGCACCATCCGCTTCACCGCCTATGCGACGGCCGCGGCCAGCCTGTTTTGCATTCTGCAGTTCTTCGCGCTGCGGCCGTTGAGTGCTCTGGTGCTGCCCGTGCGGGTGTACGTGCTCGCCATCGCCATGGCGCTCATCAGCACCGTCATGCCGATCTTCATGATGGCCGAGGCGTTGCGCAGGATCGGCGCAAGCCGTGTGGCCATGATCAGCGCGTTGGGACCGGTCGCAACAGTTGTTGCCGGGTATCTTGGCCTCGATGAGAAGATGACCCTGCTGCAGACAGCGGGCGGCTTTCTGGTGGTGCTGGGCGTGCTGGTCGTGGCCGCCCGCGCGCGCTGAGACGCCGGGCGGCATCACGACCTGTCGCGACCATACGCGCCTCGTCAGTGTCAGATCGCGAATGATTAGAGCGGGATGACTTTGGTTTGAATCGGTCTGTCGGCTGGCTCGGTCCACCTCGCCCCGCTCGCGGGGAGAGTCGAAATTCGCGCAAGCGAATTTCGGGTGAGGGCGACTGACCGCGTAGTCGGTGTTTGTGGAAACGGCCCCTCACCCCAACCCTCTCCCCGCAAGCGGGGCGAGGGAGTGCACCTGCCGTGCTGCGCCGGATCAACTTGATTTCATCATGCTCTAGCCGGACAGCGCCGCAATCTCGTCCTTCGACAATCCGGCCTCCTTCAGCAGCGCGCGCGTGTGCTCGCCGAGCGTGGCCATCCGCTTGGCCGCGCCGACCTTGGCCTCCGACATCCGAAACGGCTGGTTGAGGACATTGAACGTTCCGCCTTCGTCCTCGACCCCGCTCAGCGCGCGCCGGTGCGAGATCTGGGGATCCTTCAAGGCCTCGTTCACGGTGCGATAGGCCGAGCAGGGAACGCCTTCGGCGTTCAGGGCTTCCAGACATCTGGCCGTCGTGACCGTGCGCGACCAGATCTCGACGCCGTCCATCAGGGCGGCCCAGTTGCCGCGCCGGTCGGAATATTTCGCAAACCGCGGATCGGTCACCCATTCCGGATGGCCGATCACCTGCATCAGGCCCTGAAAGGTCTTTTCGCTGGCGACCGCGGCCATCACATAGCCGTCCGACGTTTCGATCGGGCCGAACATCGGGCGCTGGGTCGGCTCGACCACGAATTGCGACCACTGGATCTCGTTGAGCGTCAGGCTCAGCATCGATTCCAGCATCGAGACGTCGATATGCTGGCCGCGATGGGTCCTCTCGCGTTGATACAGGGCGGATGCGATCGCACCGAAGGCATAGGTGCCGGTGACCACATCGGCGTGATAGATGCCACAATAGTCCGGCCGGCTGCGGCCGGGCTGATAGGCGAGATGCGCCATGTCATAGCCGGAAGCGGCGTGAATCACCGGTGCATAGGCCGGAAGTTCCGCCGATGGACCGGTCTGGCCGTATCCCGAGATCGAGCAATAGACCAGTCTTGGATTGATCTCGTGGAGCGCCGCGTAGTCCAGCTTCAAGCGCCGCATCACGCCGGGTCGAAAGTTCTCCACCAGAACATCCGTGCGCACGACCAGCCGGCGCACGGCCTCCATCCCCTCCGGCGACTTCAGGTCGAGCACCAGACTCTTCTTGCCGACATTGAGCTGACCAAACGCCGTGCTGCAGCCGTTGCGCACCGGCGGGCGGGTTCGCATCGTCTCGCCCTCGGCGGTTTCGATCTTGATGACCTCGGCGCCCATATCGGCCAGTATCCGCGCACAATGCGGGCCGGCGATCGTGGTGGAAAAGTCGAGGACGCGCAGGCCTTCGAAGGTCCCCGTCAACTTCCTCTCATCAAGATTCGTCATTGCCATTCCGAGATGTCCCCCTCGTTCCCGCGGCGGAAGCAAGTTCCCCCGGGCTGAGCCTTCGCGCGAGCATAGTGTGAGGCGGTTTGGCAGGAAAGCCTCCCCGCCGCGATGCTGGTCGCAGCATCTGCCCGTTCAAAGAACGACTGGACCCTTTCTTGCATAGCACTCCGGGCAGAGCTGGATGAGGGCGTCGCTTGAGAGTTCTCTTTGTGACTGCGGAGATGGACGACTTCGTCCGCGTCGGCGGATTGGCCGCCGTTTCTGCCGCCCTGCCCCGGGCGCTGATCTCCAGAACCGATGTCCGCGTGATGCTGCCGGGTTATCGCGACGTCGTCGAGCAACTCATCCATATCGAGATTGTCGGCCACTGCGCAGCCTTGGCGGAGATGCCGGCCTGCACGCTCGGACGCGCCGCGACCCGGGACGGCCTGCCGGTCTACGTGCTGCTCTGCCCGCAGCTTTATGACCGGCCGGGAAATCCTTACGGCGACGAGAGCGGCGATGACTGGCCCGACAACGACATTCGCTTCGCCCGATTTGCATCCGCGGCGGCTCAGCTCGCCGCAGGCAGGTTGGACAGAAATTGGGCAGCCGACGTGGTCCACGCCAACGACTGGCAGGCCGCCCTGGTGCCGGCCTATCTGGCCTGGAGCGGCGCCAGGGTGCCGTCCATCCTGACCATCCACAACCTCGCCTATCAGGGCCTCTTCCCGCGCGACTCGCTGCGACGTATCGGCGCGCCGGAGGCCTCCTTCCACATCGACGGCGTGGAGTTCTACGATCAGCTGTCCTTCTTGAAAGGCGGCATTGTCTACGCGTCGCATCTGACCACCGTCAGCACCACCTATGCGCGGGAGATCACCACCGCCGAACTCGGTTGCGGAATGGAAGGCCTGTTGCGGATCAGATCCGACGCCAATCAGCTGACCGGGATCCTGAACGGCATCGACGAAAGCTGGGACCCGCGGACCGATCCACAGCTCGCCCAGCCCTTTGGCGCCGGCGACTGGATCGGCAAGCGCGCCAATGCCGACTATGTCCGCAAGCAGTTCGGGCTGGCGCTGTCGCGCGGTCCGATCTTCGGCATCGTCGCGCGCCTGGTGCATCAGAAGGGGATCGATCTCGTGCTCTCTGCGGCCGACGAGATCATCGATGCCGGCGGCCAGATCGTGGTCACCGGCTCGGGCGAGCCCGGCATCGAGCAGGCGCTGGTCGATGCGCACCGCCGCAGACCGGACGCGATCGGAGTGGCGATCGGCTTCAACGACGGCCAGGCGCGCCGGATCTTCGCCGGCAGCGATTTCACCCTGATGCCGTCGCGATTCGAGCCGTGCGGGCTGAGCCAGATGTATGCGCAGCGATTCGGATCACTGCCGATCGGGCATGCCACGGGTGGGCTGACCGAGACCATCAGCGACGGCGAGACCGGCTTCCTGTTCAAGGAGCCCTCGACCGAGTCCTTCCTCGGCGGCATCCGCCGCGCCTTCGCGGCCTTCATGGCGGAGGACCGCCTCAACACCATGCGCCGCAGCGCCATGGCGCGGTCCTTCAGCTGGGACCTGTCGGCCGCCTGCTACAGCGCGCTGTATCGCAAGACCGTATCACCCTGAGCGATCTCGTCTCCTATTCCGCAGCCGACATCAATTCGACCTGCTCGTGAAGAACGACGCCGCTCAGCGGATCGAATTCGCCGACCCATGGCTTGCGTTCGAGCACGGCCTTGGTGTGCGCGTAGCCCGCGTCCCAGCGCTGCATGATGCCACCGGGGCTGAAGTCGATATCCTTGGTGTGGGTCTCGCGCTCGAGCTGCGGCGCCAGCAGACGGACCACATGCATGCGGGTTTGGCAGCCGTAACCAGCCAGTTCCCGCACGGCCGCGCTGTTGCGTTCGGCCTCCGGCAGACGCGAGGCGAGCTGGTTGATGACATGACGCAGCCGGTGCGCCTGCTGCTGGCGCGCGATGTGGCTGGCGATGCGGCTGGAATATTGCACGTCCTTGTGGCGGTTGAGCACGTCCCCCATCGTGGTCGGCTCCGACCCCATCGGGTTCCACAAATGCACCGCGAAGATCAGCGAATTCTGTCGCGGATTGTCGTCGAACACCACCTCGGTCGGCGTATTGGACAGAATGCCGCCATCCCAATAGAGCTCGCCGTCGATGCGTACGGCCGGAAACGCCGGCGGCAGCGCGCCGGAGGCCATGATGTGCTTGGCATTGAGTGCGCCGTCGCGGCTGTCGAAATAGTGCATCTGACTGGTCCGCACATGCGCCGCGCCGACGGTGAGCCGCGGTGTGCAGCGATTGAGGAGATCGAAGTCGACCAGTTCGGTCAGCGTCCGCTCCAGCGGCGCCGTCGAATAATAGCCGGCATTCTCGGCGCCGAGCGGATAGGAATCGCCCGCATGCGCCAAAGCGTTGGGCCGGAAGAAACCGGGAATGCCGTGGGTGATCGTCGACCAATAGGACAGCCGCTCGTTGAAGTCCGGGAACGCTGAGCGGAAATCCCACACCGGGTTCTGCTCCATTCGCTTCCAGAACTCCCGCAAGCGCGGCAGCCGGGCCTGCGGCGCATTGCCCGCGAGCAGGCTGGCATTGATGGCCCCGATCGACGTGCCGATGATCCAGTCCGGCTCGATGCCGGCTTCCTGCAGCGCCTGATAGACTCCGGCCTGATAGGACCCGAGCGCGCCGCCGCCCTGCAGCACGAGGACGACCTGGCCGGGCAGGCTTCGGCCAAGAGACTTGAGACTGTCGGAGGAATTGACGCCCTGCATCTTGTTCATGTCCTGCTCCAGTCGGAACCTGAGTGGTATCGGGTTGATATACGCGAGGCGAACGAAGCTTGTTACGCGGCCCGGTGTCCAAGCGGGCCGTCAGGGATAACCTGCAGGGCGAGCGGCATTTAGGGAAATGCCCTTTGGCTTCCGAAACCATAGGGCGCCGCTATCGCCGATTTGGTGCCATTGCCGGACCAATCGGGTAAGGTCGAGGCTAGCCGATTGGAGCGCAAGACAATGGAGATGCATCAGGTCCGGTATTTCCTTGCCGTCGCGCGGCTCTTGAACTTCACGCGCGCCGCCGACGACTGCAACGTGACGCAGCCTTCGCTGACGCGCGCGATCAAGCAGCTCGAAGCCGAACTCGGCGGCGATCTGTTCCGGCGCGAGCGGCCGGCGGCGCAACTGACCGAACTCGGCCAGCGCATGCACCCGTTGCTGAAGCAGTGCTATGAGTCCGCCGTCGGCGCGCGTTCGCTGGCGTCTTCGTTCAAGAGCGGCGAAATCGGCGCGCTGCGACTGGCGCTGTCCCATTCGATCGACCTGACGCTGCTGATCCCCCACCTCGACGCGATCAGGCGCCAGTTCAACCGGCTCGAATTCAAGTTCCTGCGCGGCAGCAGCCGCGAGGTGGCCGAGATGCTGAAAAGGGGCGAGGCCGAACTCGGCATTGCCAGCGAAATCGACGAGGACTGGGACCGGCTCGACACCTGGCCGCTGTTTACCGAGAGCTTTCACCTCGTCATCAACCGGCAGCATCGTCTCGCAGACCGCGACAGGATCGACGTCGAGGATCTGCGCTCCGAGCAGCTAATGTCGCGCAAATATTGCGAAGGCTCGGATCAACTCAACACGTCGCTGCGGGAGAACGGAATCGACGTCGACCGCAATCACGAGATCGCCTCGGAACGCGACCTGATCGAGCTCGTGGAGGCCGATATCGGCATTGCGGTCATGCCCCTCACCTCGCCGATCCCCTCGACCCTGAAGCGCGCCCCCGTCGGCGGCCTGGACGCCCGCCGCACGGTTCAGCTCTACAGTGTCGCTGGCCGCGAACGCACCGCGGTCGCATCGGCCATCATGCGCATGCTGCGGGGCGCGGACTGGCAGCAATTCCTGAATCGGGACGAGAGCGCGGACTAACTGTTCCGCTCCGCGCTCGTAAGCGCGGCCACGAGATCATCGATCTCCATCCGTCGGCGAAAATCCGGATCGACGAACCGCGCCTTGACCAGACCGTCGCGCCCGACCACGAAGGCCGCTGGGATCGGCAGCATCCAGCCGTCATTGCCGTGAAAACTAGCCATGTTCTGGTACGACAGGAGCTGCTGGATTTCGCTGCCGAGCCAGATCGCGAGATTGAGCGACAGGGCGTAGCCGTTGTCGAGGTCGGTCAGGACCGGGAACGGCGCGCCGGAGTCGACCTTGAATTGTCGGGTGAACGCCTGGAGCTCCGGCATGATCGCAACGGTGTGGCCACCTGCAGCCTTGATGCGGTCTTGAGCCTGAATCACGGCCCTGACATTGAGCCGGCAATAGGGGCACCAGTGGCCGCGAAAAAACATCACCGCGAGCGGCCCCGCAGCTAGAAGCGAATCCAGGCTGACCAGGCGACCACCCTCGTCCGGCAGCAAGAAAGGCGGCATCACGTCACCCGGACGCGGCGCGTTTTTACCACCTCCGT
>Ga0307507_10011222_pt1 | contig 11362 bp, 10 predicted proteins | sample 7_EM_MG_FD_207223 | JGI IMG/M metagenome (GOLD analysis project Ga0307507, IMG submission 207223) | Populus trichocarpa ectomycorrhiza microbial communities from riparian zone in the Pacific Northwest, United States - 7_EM | ecosystem: Host-associated > Plants > Roots > Unclassified | place...
GGGGTGTCCGGGCCAGCTTACGCGCACCACGACTATTCCCCACAGCCCACTGGACATCCTGCAAGCCCAGGAGCAGGTAAGGCACCGCGGGGGTGACAGGCGTGCACATAGAGGGTCGAACCCGGAACGGGGGCGGAATAAATCACACGGTTGACCACAGCAACTAGACCCTCAAGTGCCACCCATGTATTTTTAAACCACTGGCGGACGGCTGCAACCTTTGTGCGCCAACAAAAACGACGCGTTTTTTTAGTTTCTAAATTTTAACATGTGGTCCATCCAACACATAAATCAGTCTTGATCGGAAAAAAAAATATATAAAAGAATGGATGATATGTCGTTTCCAGTTAAAAATTCAGGTCAACATCCAGTTTCTCAAATATTCAACTCTTTTTTAAATCTCTTTTTAGTTAATGTGATGTTGTTTTTATACTTTTAAAAGAATTATTTTTTGGTTGACTTTATCTACCTGCGATCAAACTATAACTATATTCTTGAATAAAATTGCAAAACTATATATTTAGTACTGGATCTATCCAACAAACCTACCCAATATATGTTTTAAAACTAGAATAGCATGCATCTTGATGATACTTTCCAGCCAATTATGCTGCCGTGATCCAGTTTCTTTTCATTGATGTGGTCATTCACGATGTCATGAAGGTTCACTTCATCAGAATCTACGCATGCTTGATCATGCCTACAATGTTATTCTTGACCAACCCGACCCAGATTAGCAATTAGATTCAAAGCCCGATGATTTAGAGCCTAAGATTGAGAGAGATTGTTGGGTGAAAGAGATAACAATGGATTGTGTTTTTTTTTTTTTTTTCTTTCCATGAGGTGCTGGGGAATGTAATAGTAATTGTTAGGTTTTTAAAGTGTTTTATTTTTTGGAAGTTTATCAAAATAATATATTTTTTAAAAATTATTTTTTAATATTAACACATAAAAAGATCAGAAAACACAAAAAAAATTAATTTAAAGCAAATAAAAAAATATTTTTTAAAAGCGAAAATAAACAGGCTCTTAGACCCCTACACTGCCGTGCACTTATTAAAAACATGAAATTTGGGATGTATCCATGTGAACAAATATATATATTTAAATTTTTTTATATGATGTTTTATTATGTTGTTTAAATTTAAATTCAAATTGAGTAAATATAATTTAATATATGGTACAAATGATAATAATTTATTAATTTATTTCTGCCACTTGATCCAAATAATTGTATTTAAGATAATGAGATTAGGCAGATAAAAGTATTCTGATCAACAAAAACAATGTAATCTATTCATTTAAATATATATACATATGTTACTAAATAATTATATGATTAAAGCACTCTCATGATTAGTTTAATGGGTTGAACTAGCTAATCCATAATCTAAATTGGTATATGTTAATGAAAAAAATTGACTTTTCATGTCCCAATAAAAAACATTAAGTTAATTCACGTCCTAATGGATTAGGGTAAAACTTAATAAAAAAATTATAGATCTTGTCCTATATTATATTTAAATTAATTCTTGTCCTAATAGATTAATTTTTTTTGAATAAAACATAATTAAAAATTAAATTTTTTTAACTGAATCAGACTCGGTTCAATACATTTAGTTTTGAACCGGACTCGATCCGGTCGAAACAATGGCCAGAACAATGAAGTCACTCTCCACTTTCCGCAAACCTGCGGTTTAAAGAAAAAGCAGATGGATCCCACATGAACAATAATATGTTGTTGAGCCTTATCAAACATTCAACATGTGCGGTTTGCTTTAACAGTAAAAACTACTGCATGCGTAAACAAACGGCTACTGGGTCGACCTAACTAACCCATAATCTAAATTGGTATATATTAATGAAAAAACGTGAAAAAAATTGACTTATTATGTCCAATAAAAAACATTAAGTTAATTCACGTCCTAATGGATTAGGGTAAAACAATCTATAATTTTTTTATTAAAATAATATCACTTTTTTTTTAATGAACTCAGATCTTGTCCTGTATTAAGCCCAGTCAGGTTTTAAAATAAAAATAAAAAGAATGAAAGTTATCTTTTCATCATTCATTGATTGGTGTGCTGCTCTCTCCGTCAACATGCCCCGTTGAACGATCCTTCACGAGTGTGTAAGTTTACAAATCTACGTACTCTATTCATTTATATATTTATTTTTTATTTTTTTATGTTCCTAAATAATTATATGACTAACGCATTAAGGTACATATATTGTTAAAATATTTTAAATCACCTTTATAAAATTTATTCAGTCAGCTCACATGTAACTAAACTAATTTAAATTAATAAAAAAAATAGGAAAACAATTTACCTAATCTATCTCCATCAAGAATCCAAATTGATCAGCGAATTAATTAAATAAACTTGCATCTATTTTCAGATAAAAATCAAGTTTTAAAATAAATAAATAAATAAATATTTTTATCATTAAAATAGTATTTGAAAATATAGTAAAAGTTGTTTTTATTTTAAGATTTAGCAAGGATTAGATTTTTTTTAAAAAAATATCTTTTTATCATTAAGATGGTATTTAAGATTGAGGTGAAGATTGTTTTTCAAAACATTTATAAATTAATATTTTTTATTTTTTTAAAAAAATTATTTTTAATATTAAAATATCACAACAATAAAAAAAAATTAAAAATAAAACTTTTTAAAAGTATATTTTCACCGCAAAAAGAAAGACGCCTGGGCTCTCATTGTCAACTTGGCCCTTTGAACGATCCTTCACGAGGGTGGACGTTTACAACAAAACAACCACCTCCATCTTATTTCTCCTCGACTCCTCTTCTTTATAAGCCACCCAACCACACTACACAAAACCTCCTCCTCCTTCTTCTTTCCATCTTTTTCTGGACTCTTGGTTTTAACGCTTGTTAAATGGCTGAGGATCACGTTCCATGCAAGTCTCGTTTGTTTCATTTCTCTTAAAAGTTGTTGCTTTCTTGATTGATCAATACTGTGTTTCTTGTTTCTTTGTTTTCGTGTTCTTTTCAATGATTTTTTATCCGGGCTTGAGCAGGTTTTGTGTTTTTCTCTCCCCTTTTTTTTTAATCTTTGTGTGTATGATTCTTGATGTTGGGTTTCTTGTTTTATCTTTAATAGATCTTTCTTTACGCCTCTTTAGTTTGTTCTCTATGTTTTTAGTCTTGTAGAAAGATCTTCTTTTTTATCTTGTTCAATGAAGTTGGTATATACTATCTTATAGTGCTTTACAGGGGCCACCTCTGAAAATGATAGGATTGAATTTTTGAATTTATCAATGAGTATTGATTTGTGATCTAATCAAGATTGCAACTTTGTGTTAAATTACAGCTAGTTAGAATTATTTCAATTTGAATCTGATTTAAAGAGAACTTCTTTTCATGGGAATAGCATAGGGAGTTATGGTGTTACTATTGGCTCCAATTTGGTGAGTGTTATTGCATTTATTTGTATGTGGATTGTTCTGATATCAAGCAATTGGAAATGTGTAGGTGATTCTAATGATCATGCATCGAATATGAAAGGAGCGAACGACTCGCTAGTTGTTTGTTTTGGGGAAATGTTGATTGACTTTGTATCGACAGTTGCTGGGGTTTCACTAGCTGAAGCACCTGCTTTCAAGAAGGCTCCTGGTGGTGCTCCTGCTAATGTGGCTGTTGGTATATCAAGACTAGATGGTTCATCAGCTTTTATGGGCAAGGTGCATTTGAATATGGTTTTTTGATTACTTGTTTGTGTCATGGCTTGCTGTTGTAGCCCGTGCATAATACTTGGGTAGTTTGTCTTCATTTGGTGTTTTCTGCATCGAGTAAATGAAGCCTAAACTTTTGGCCAAATGGTATTTTGTACTTCCGCACTAAACTGTCTGTTGCAGGATCTCAGCCCCCTGTTTTTTTTTTATGTCGTGAACAATTTTGGTGTCCATGAATCCTTACTTTTTATCTAGGCATGGTCTTAATTCAACTTCTCTGACCTTTTATTGCAGCTTGGTGATGATGAATTTGGGTATATGCTATCTGACATTTTGAAACAAAACAACGTGGATAATTCCGGCGTGCGATTTGATTCTACTGCAAGGACTGCTCTGGCATTTGTTACGCTCAAAGATGATGGTGAACGTGAATTCTTGTTTTTCCGTCATCCAAGTGCAGACATGCTTCTTCGAGAATCAGAATTAGACATAAACCTCCTTGAGCAGGTCTATTTTCTCTTTTGGTTTTAGTAAGAAGATAGAGCATATTAGAGCATATTGCACAAGATTTTCAAATTCTTGCAAATTTTCATTTGAAAAATTTCAAACTCTTAAAATTGTATTGATTGCAGGCCAGGATCTTTCATTATGGATCAATTAGTTTGATTTCAGAACCTTGCAGGTCAAGTCAATTTGCGGCAATGAGAATTGCCAAAAAGTCTGGCAGCATCCTTTCTTATGATCCAAATTTGAGATTGGCATTATGGCCATCAGCAGAGGCTGCTCGGGAAGGCATAATGAGTATATGGGATCAAGCTGATGTTATTAAGGTGTGGTTGAAGTTAAAAAACTACGGAATTTATACATCGTTGCATGAGCAAAAAATACCAGCTCAAATTTGTTATTTGGAAGCGAAACAATTGCAAGCATTTCATTAAAATATATTTGGAACTCATTGTGTTAATTATATGGAATTGTAGATAAGTGAGGAAGAAATAACATTCTTAACTGGATGTGATGATCCTAATGATGATAAAGTGGTCATGGACAAGCTTTTTCATCCCAATCTGAAGCTTTTGATTGTAACTGAAGGGTCAAAGGGTTGTCGATATTACACCAAGGTAACCTTACTGATTATTATTGCCTAATAATCTTCATGTCAAACATCAATGGTCAAATTAAACGCAGGATCTAGATTCTAATCTACCCTGAATTCTATACCAGGCAAACTCCAAAAATGTCCCTTTAGTTTTTTTAGGAGAGGCTATCTGTTAAACTAGTCATCCTCTTTGTTTTTATTTTTGGTGATGTTAGTTCATGTTAGCTAAGGACCTGAAGTAACAAGCCATTTGGTGAAAAGAAACAAGCTATTAGTCTTGGTTATCGTGTTTGGATAATATTTGAATCATATTAATAACTGATGTTCTATTCCAATCTCTGTTATAATCTTTTAAGAAACACTAGTCATCGATGTCCTACCAAATGATTTGCAGATAAATGTTTTTTGGCTGAATTTCTTCAATAATGACAGTATGCAAGTACTGAAGTTGGAACCATACAAAGTGAATGATCTGAATGAATTTGGGGAACCTTTTGATATGTAGGTGTATCTAATGCAAAATTACTTACAGGTCTAGGTGGTTTAGGTGCTTGATAGTCAGTAAAACCTTTTGAAACTCTGAAAAATGAATTGTGACTGCAGCACTGCTAGCAGGTGGTTACTTTCAGATATGATATGATTTGATATTCCGATGTGGTACTAGAACTGACAATCAGCTAAAAACTAATGCAGGAATTCAAAGGCTGGGTTCCTGGTGTTAAGGTGAAACCCGTTGACACAACTGGTGCCGGCGATGCTTTTGTTGGTGGGATGTTGAGCAACCTAGCTTCTAACCTAAATCTATTTGAGGTACGTGTAGCTGCATACAAAATCAGAATGGTTTAGAACCTTTTCTCCCATTGTTTATTTTGAAATCTTTCCATCAATATAACTTAAAGTGGATTTCATAAAACCTTGTGATCAGAATGTTCCTTTGCTGCAAAACAGAACAGAATCTTACGTTGGGAGTCTAGACACCATTTGTAATGGAACTGTGCAAATAAGCTTGCACTTCAGCAGTATTAATATTTCCCAAAATATAATGTCATTGTAAGAACTCCTAATTCAACCTTGACCCCTAACTGTCCCCTTCCCTCCTTTCATGCAGGATGAGAAGCTATTAAGAGAAGCTCTTCTATTTGCAAATGCCTGCGGTGCTGTGACAGTAACAGAGAGAGGTGCTATCCCTGCACTACCCACGAAAGATGCTGTCCTTAAACTCTTAGGGACTTTGTCCTTAAACTCTTAGGGAAAGTCCCTGCAAGATGAAAGGCTCAGACATAAATCAGTCCTTGACGTTCTCTCTTGTATTAAGTTGTAGCAGTTCGAATTCGTTGCATAGCACCTAGGGATTTTGCTTGCTGTATTTCTCTTACACGCCCATGAAGCCAAAAGGTTGTAATAGATTAGGTTATTTAATAAAATCAATGACCTCAAATCTTGTCTCAACATGATCAGATGAACTGCAACTCTGTCCCGTGCTCGAGTTCATTTGCACACAGCAGCTATGGCCTCTAGATCACAAGCGTGACAGCTTTCTTTTCTACCCGTGTTTGTTATAATTGTTCCATCTGAACAATCTATGGCTCAAGACATTCGGAAGATGGAATAAATCTTCGAGCATGGCGATGGCCAAATAACCAAAAGTTATCAAGATCAAGAATATGCGAAAGCTTTATTTTAAAAGGTTGATATTAAAATAATTATTTTAAAAATATATATTATTTTAATATAATTTCAAATAAAAAACACTCTATAAATCAATCATTACTTTAGATACCCCTGAAAGATCTGATCGTGATTTCACATAAATTCCCAAAAATTGCTGCATCGCTTTCTCCTATCTCACGTGCCTATCACATGCATGGCACAAAGTCAAGGAGGTCCAGTGTGACTCACGATTGATGTGGCAATTTAGGCATTACACATAATTAAATTTTCTGTCAAGTACATTTTCACCCTCGTAAATTCACCAATTTTCCACTTCAAACCTTATAGTTCAAGATTTTTCAAGATATGTTTTTTTAACATCCACAAGAATCAATAGTTGAATACAAACTAAAAAAATATAAAAGAAAAATATAAAAACATCCTTCTTATAACAAAAACCTAATATAAATACAAGAATGACATTGATCAATTTTCTTCACTTCTAACAAAGAATGGATTTTTAAATCAAATTCTAACACCCCAGTAGATAAATGAAAAGGGCAGGGGGAGAAAAATACAAAAAAAAAAAAAAAACAAGAATAATTTATTATCAAAGAAAGTCAATGAAACCCTAGAAAAAGAAGTTTTCTATATAACCTAATTGTATATTCTTGCTATAGTTTTAGTAAAATTTCAGTAATACTTTATTATCAAAATCAAATATTAAATATATATTAAACATTTTTTTTTCAATTTTAACGAATACACAAATGCCACATGGAAAAAAAAATTAAAAAATGTCTAACCTTCCATCATTTGACAATTTATAATTTTTCGTGCGATGAAATTAGTGATTTAGAATACTATTTTAACAACAACAAAAAAATAAAATTTTAAAGTACTAGAAGTGTAACATTCTAGATCTGAGGACCAAAATTAAATTTTGCCCTTGGAATGTTTTTAACAACTTGGGGACGGAGACTCCCACGGCATAATTTCAAACCGATTTCCAACCCGAAATATCAGCCACCGAAACACTCTCCCTAAATAATTAAAAAAAGGCAAATAGCAGAAATAAATCAGTGATTGTTTTTTTCGGTTCAGAGTTTGTTTAATTGATAATTACTCGAATTTTTTGGGGAGAAATCACACATTACTTCCCAAAGAGAAACAGAAAGAAAGAAATGTCGTCTTCTACTAATCCGTCGACGATGTTTAAACCGGAGATCGGACCTGACGGTCTTCCTCGAGAAGCTCCGGTCATTGCCTACACAGAGAAGGTATCTCTCCTTACCTCTCTCTTTTGATAATTATTAGAATTTATCTATCGAGTATTCGAATGTGAATAATTCCGATTTTTTATTTATTTTTTAATGATAGATAATCGAAGAAGAGCAACTTCAATTAAGGAAGTAAGTTTTACATTTCTCGTTTATTTAGATCTGTAATTATCTTTTGATAATGAGAAAATGTAGTGACCTTAATGTGTTTATTTAGTGTTTTAATCTGTTTCTGAGAAAAAATTAGGAAAAAAAATCATTTGATGTAGTCTGTTTTGATTATCGGATTCGAGAAAATTAGTTGCTGTTGTTGTTCACTAAGTGTAGTAGAATTTATTTATTTTATGAAATTTGAAAGAAAAAAAGAGCAAGTTATTAGAATTTTATTTATGAATTTTTTTGGTACTTTTTATTTTTTAATCTATTTCTGAGAAAGAAAAGGATTAGAAGAAAAAAATTTAATTTGGTGAAGCCTGTTTTGATGATTGGATTCGAGAAAATTAGTTGTTGTTGTTCACTAAGTTTAATAGAATTTAATTCTTTTAAGAATTTTGCAAAAAGAAAAGTTAGTTATTAGAATTTTATTTATGAATTTGTTTGGTTATTTTTGTGTTAGATATATTGAGGAAAATTATTCGAAGATTCGTGATGTAGAGCGAGAGCTAGGGAATCTTACGTTCGAGATGAAACTAACGGCTGGACCTAAGAAAGCAGGTTGGTATGTATGTTTCCGTATAGTTGTTTTTACTCTTGTTTATAGTAATTTTGCTGACTTTGATGTTGGTTTTGTGGATGAAATTAAGCGCTTGAACATCTGAGGAAGAAGATAGAAATGTCAACAGAAAGAATTCGTGTTGCTAAGTTGAAGGAAGAAGAAGCACGGAAGGTTTGCTGCTTTTCATGGCGAGAACTCAGTAGTTTTTATTGATAATAATAATAGTTGCATTTGAATGATTCAGTACAAAGTGGATAGCATGATTTCCGGATGCCAAAAATGGATTGTTGATGTGTTTGGTAGAATGTAATGTTGGGTGATGGAAGAAGAAAGTGAGAACTGGTTCCTTCTTCAGTTGCATTACACTGTGTTCTGCATATTTTCTTCCTTCATTGCGTTACCTTTTTCAACCAAATTTAGCCTCAATTATTTGGAACTAAGAAACCTATACATTAAAGTAGAGGAAACTGTAAGATTAGAACTGGTCTAGCATGTCCATATTATCTTGAACACGACTGATAAAATGGGGTAAAGTTTTTAGCTAAGAACTCAATGTTGAACAATGATAGGGCTATACATATCAACGCTTTTTGGTTGTGGGTGAAGACACTGCAACCATGCATGCACCAAATCTTTTTTGTCTTGTTTTTGTTTTTCTCGGACAGATGAATATTAATTTGATGTGGAAATTAGATATTACAAAAAAAGAATAAGGTACCTTCCAATATAAGTACAGCAAAAGAAGAAAATGAAAACACCTTCTGCCTTCAGCCCCTTCAAACATCCACTGAACTCCTTGAAAAAGGCCAAAGAAAAGGAAAAAAAAATCAAAGGTCATTTCTGTTTTGCTAAATGAAGAGGTGCTCTTTAAGCACTAGTTTATGTTGCTTTTGGGATCATTGGATGTTATTGATTGCCCTGAGATGGAAATGTACTATTTGGCTCATGATTTTCTTGCTGCACACAATGGCAGTTTGTTAGATATTTTGTTGTCAATACATTAATGTTGTTGATAAATTGAATAAATCAAAAGGTCATTTATGTTTTGCTAAATGAAGAGGTGCTCTTTAAGCACTAGTTTCTGTTGATTTTGGAATCATTGACTGCCCATGGAAATGTACTATTTGGCTCATGATTTTCTTTCTGCACACAATGGGAGTTTGTTAGATATTTTGTTGTTGATACATTAATGTTGTTGATAAATTGAATTTCCTTTTTCATTTGATATGATGTGGATGTTATTGGCTGTCTCTAGGCCTTGGAAGCAGCAACAAAAGTTGTGAAGGAAGAGGAAGAAATTAAGCAGAAGTTGTGCGAAGACTTAAATCAGCTGGTAAGGATCTTCTCTAAATGAAGATGTGAATTTTGCTACTCCTTAACGTTTGTTGGGTTTTCTCAATTCAATTTAATATATTGAGCAGGTTCAAGAAAGCAGTCACTCTCAGTTTTCTAGACTTGAAGAATTAAAAAGACGTCTGGAAGCCTTAAACCCGAGTAGAGCATCTATGTCTTCTCCTCCTCATGTAAGCGCTCTTTTTATCTATTTGTCTATGGATACATGTAGTGAGTTCCTTGGAGAACACTCTCATGGCCTACAGTCACATGGATTTTTCATGGTCATGGGTCAACCACTGCACTTTCTTTAGGAGTGCATTGTGCATGTGTAAAAAGGTACTGCTTATGTGCGTGTAACTTACTTAGCCAAATGAGGCAGTGGAAGGTTATTGCTATTTTCTTAGTGTAGAAGATGACAATAAACAGGCTAAGAAACAGCATCCGATACTGGTGATTTGGAAATTTGTATTTGGACATATGCACAGGAACTCAATTGAGACATATTTTAGGCTTTGAAATTGTTTTGGACTGCACTAAAATGAAAATTTTATTTTATAACACCTGGTGTGTTCTGAAAGTGACTGCCCTTAAGGAGGCTAATGTTCTAGAATGTTTCATGTACTGTCATGATTTGGCTGCATTTCTCGTGTGCATTGCATCAAGCTATTCCACTGTGTGCTAGTATAGGCATATACTGATATACACATTGCATTTCATCAGTAGAGAAATTGTTGAAAGTTTGCACTTGTGGTCATCCACAGGATGCAAAACCAATGGGACCTGCATCAAACAGCCCCGCTCAAGATGCGTCAATTCCACTTTCAACAGCTCCTGATGCTGGAGTCGCTGAAATTGCACATTACCAAGCAAATGGGGGAAACGTCCAAGTCACAAATGGGAAAAATCAACAGCCTAATGTTGAGGGATTAGGAAGAGGAAAGAAAAAGGTCCATTTCGAAGGAAGGGGAAGGGGAATTGGGGCTGTCCCCAAGGGTAGAGGACCTGCCCAACCTGGCTGGACAGGGGCAGGATTTGATGTAGATGGTAGAAGTTAGAATCAAGATTTCAAGTCCTCCTCCTACACAGAAACTGTGAGACAAGCACTTCTACTTTGCTCTACCGAGAATATTCTTTATTCCATATATGCTGGTTGATTTTTCTCACTGTATTTATTAAATTGGATATAGCTTGTTGATATAGATAATTAAATCTGACTTTGTGAACTTCACATTGCTACTTAACCCTTGCCATCAATTCATCCTTCAAGGAAGTATGGTTCAAGAATATTTCTTATTCCTCGCTTTTCAACTGGCCAAAGCTGTGAACTGAAACTCTAGACTCTCCTTTTCCTTTGGCATGCAGGTTAATATTTTCTGCCCATGTATTCTCTCACCTGTCCATAATCTGTTGATATAGAAGTGTTATTTGATCTGACTTGCCACCATTGCTTCATTTGTGTCACAAATAGGGTCCTTCAATATTGTTTTCCCATGTAAAACAAACATTTCCCCATTCTCACTTTTCAACTGGCCATAGCTGTAAGCTGAAATCTCTACACTCTTCCTTTCCCTTCATATGTTGCTAGTT
>Ga0307507_10011223_pt1 | contig 11361 bp, 12 predicted proteins | sample 7_EM_MG_FD_207223 | JGI IMG/M metagenome (GOLD analysis project Ga0307507, IMG submission 207223) | Populus trichocarpa ectomycorrhiza microbial communities from riparian zone in the Pacific Northwest, United States - 7_EM | ecosystem: Host-associated > Plants > Roots > Unclassified | place...
CTTTACTGATGTCTTTGGTGAGGGGACGCAACTTTCCAGGCGGCATATGGTGACCTACTGTCCCAACGTCGGGGCCAGAGGGGGGTGTTGCTAACTCTTTTTCAGAGGTTCGTGCGCGAAGGTAGGGTAACTTGACCCCGTTATCCTTCTGGGGGCTCTGTGCCTAACAGGAGTAGAGCCAAACAAACTCTAGAAACAAGGACGTAAGGGCCCAAGGACATGATAAGGGAAGTAAGGCGGGAGGGGGAGGGTGCAGCTGACGGAGAGTGCGGGTGCAGCTCACTGAGAGTGCGGGAGTGGATGTTGACGATGAATTCTCATGCTGTTGAGATTTCAATCGCCGGGTCTGTAGAGGAGATGGTTCGTGACCCAAATCCCAAGTCTTTTTTTTTTCTGTTACTTTTTCTTTTTTTATCATGTGCTTTGTATGATTCGACTACTGGGAACAAAGACTACGTGCAGCGCTAGCTATGGTAAAGAAAAAAACCCAATCCCCTGTGCTTTATCCACCCCGGCGCCAGGGAAAAAACCATCAACCCACGTCCCTCTGGTACGAGACCAACCGCACACCAGCCACCCAAAATAGGAAATCAAACTCTGACTAAAGGGGCGGAATAAGAAAATCAAATATATAAATGAGGAGGAATCAAAAGGAAAACCCTTGCCGTAGACACCTACAACAAATTAAATAATTGTTATAACCACTATGAAACCCAAAGTAACTGATAATAAACGGAGAACAATGGAGGTGCGGGGGCTACTCTAAACCGAACCGGCGTTGCTAGCATTACTCTGAACCGAAGGCGTTGACATCCGCTACCCAGGGAGTGCAATACGACGACTGAGCGTAACCGAAGGGCGCGCTCGAGGAGAAATCGCAAGGTGAGGCGGAGGGGCAGTAGGGTGCCAGCCGAGTGAGTGGATTGTAGCTGTAACCGAGCAACGGGACGAGACCTTCTGGGGGGAGAGGAGCGGTGGACCCAATAACTGTAGCAACTATCAGTAACTGTGTGCGTGTCTGACTAGGGAGCCTATAACGGAGGTGACGACAGCGGAGAAATCAACCGTAGCCCGTTGAAAGGTTTTCTCCTACTGCGAACTGTAGTCCCAGACGTTGGTAACATGGGCGAGAGGGTTACGCCGACCGTGCAAGCACTAAGCGAGCCACCATAACGCGAGCGGAGAGAGGAGGGAGTAGAGCCAAACGACCCCTGAAAACAAGGACGCCAGGGCCCACAGACATGATAAGGGAAGTAAGGCGGGAGGGGGGGGTACAGCTCACGGAGAGTGCGGGTGCAGCTCACGGGGAGTGCGGGTGCAGCTCACGGGGAGTGCGGGTGCAGCTCACTGAGAGTGCGGGGGTGGTGGATGTTGTCGATAAATTCTCATGCTGTTGAGATTTCAATCGCCAGGTGTGTTCAGGAGATGGTTCGTGACCCAAATGCCAAGTCTTTTTTCTCTTCTTTTTCACTTTTTCACTTTTTTTTCTTTTTTCACTTTTTTTTTTTTCATGTGCTTTGTATTATCAACGACTGGGAAGAAAGACTACGTGCAGCGCTAGCTATGGTAAAGAAAAAACCCCATCCCCACTTATCCACCCGGCGCCAGGGAAAAAGCCATCAACCCAAGTCTCTCTGGTACGAGACCAACGGCACACCAGCCGCGCAAAATAGGAAATCAAGTCCCGACTGAAGGGGCGCAACAAGAAAGTCAAATAAATACACCGGGAGGAATCAACAGGAAAACCCTTGCCGAAGACACCAAGTACAACAAAATAGAAATAAATTGTTATAACCACTATGAAACCCAAAGTAACCGACAATGAAAGAAGAACAATGGGGGCACGGGAGCCACTAAAACTGTTGCGGCGTTGCAAGTATTACTTATGAACCCAAGGCGTTGACATCCGCCACCGAGGCAGTACAATACAACAACTGAGCGTAACCGAGGGGCTCGACCGTGGAGAAGTCGCAAGGTGAGGCGAAAGGGGCAGTAGGGTGCCAGCCAAGTGAGTGGATTGTAGCTGTAACCGAGCAACGGGACGAGACCTGAAGGGGGAGAGGAGGGGTAGTCCCAATAACCGTGGAAACTATCGGTAACCTTGTGCGTGTCTGACTAGGCAGCCTCTAGCGGAAGTGAAGAGAACGGAGAAATTGACCGTAGCCTGTTGAAAAGCTTTCTCCTACTGCGAACTGTAGTCCCAGCCGTCTGTAACATGGGCGAAAGGGTGTTGCCGACCGTGCGAACGCTAAGCCAGGCCGCGAAGCGTAAGCGAAAAGAGGGGGTGATAGAGCCAAACGAACCCTAGAAACAAGGACGTCAGGGCCCAAGAACATGAGGAGGGAGGTAAGGCGGGAGGAGGAGGGTGCAGCTCACGGAGAGTGCGGTGGTGGTGGATGTTGACGATGAATTCTCATGGTGTTGAGATTTCAATCGCTGGGTGTGTAGAGGAGATGGTTCGTGACCCAAATGCCAAGTCTCGAGAGTGCCCTTATATAGGAGTTCTTCCCTCAACCCTAACCCTGCGTGACTCAGACGCTCGCGTCACGCGACTAATGACTCCTAGGGAGTCATAGTGTGAAATCCATCAGTTGACTCGTGGGAGTCCCCTGCACCAGATCTCGCAATCAATCAAAACCCATAAAACTGGTCATGTGCCCTAAAGGGGTCACATGCGTGAAACCCATTACTCATAACTATGAGTCATGTACGAGATACATAAACCACATGACCACAAACGTGAGTCATGTCACCAAACAACCAATAATAATAACTCAAGGACGCGCTATTGCCTCGTCATGCATCAGGAAAATGTCAGAGCGTGGTCCACGGTTGTCCTGAACGCTCCTGGTCCACCAAGGGGGGTTGTGGTCCCCATGGTCCATCTGGTCCACTCCAATCCATTCTGATTCACACTTTTTGAAATTTTACTGAAAATGTGGACCCGGGTGGATCAAGGTGGACCAGGAGGACCAGGGGGACCATAACCCCCCTTGGTGGACCAGGACTGGTTTTTACAATTTGCTGATCATGTGAAAACCTATGAGTCAATTGATCTCATAGCGTGAACAATAACAAACTCATGACCAATAACTATTAATTATCAGGAAAACTGCCTAGCTTAGTCATCCTTTGTGACAAGCCCGCGAACACTCAGATGTGGAATATTCATATCGAAGTGCCTTTCTCGCTTAAACAGAATCATCAAGCACCGGAGAAGAGATTTTATCAATATAAGAAGTGATCAAGCTTTATTAAGCACATTACTTTCATCCATCCCACACGAGCACTTTAGTTATACTTTATTACAAGCCTTCCTAGACAAGTTTCTGCGTTTTAAAAAACACACGGTTACAATCCTCTCCTCTCCACGTGATACTTGCAGCAGGTAACCGATAGTTTCCTAACAATCACTTCTTCCGTTTTTCAATAGCTGTTGCGATAGCTAAGTCCCTTGACTCCTATCTAGCAACGTCGAATGCTAGGCTCATATAAGACCGTCGGGTCTTGGTTCGTGGAGGTATAGTAGATAAAGATTTTTGATTGAAAGTATAGTGTATGAAAGAACTTAGATGGTTGCGTGAAGATCCCAAATCTCACGCCCCGAGGGTGCCCTTATATAGGGCTTCGTCCCTCAACCCTAACCCTGCGTGACTCATACCCTCGCGTCACGCGACTCATGACTCATAGTAAGTCATAGAGTGAAATCCATCAGCTGACTCGTCTGAGTCAGCTGCGCCCTATCTCGCAACCAATCAAAAACCATAAAACAAGTCATGTGCCCTAAAGGCGTCACATGCGTGAAACCCATGACTCATAACTATGAGTCATGTGCAAAATACCTAAACCACATGACCACAATCGTGTGTCATGTCAAATATCAACCAATAACAATAAACCAATGACAGGCTATTGCGTCGTCATGCGGAAACCTATGAGTCAACTGATCTCATAGCCGAAAGATAACAAACCGATGACTAATAACTATTAGTCATGTGAGAGTCTGCCTTGCTTAGTCACCGTTTGTGACATTAGCTCCCCTCCCCCTCTTGCATCGGTTCCACGATGCTAAACTCATTTCTTCCACAGCATACCACCGATTTGGCGCATTCTCTGTTTGGCGCGATTGTAGGCTCGTTGGTGTTATTCCTTTTCCTTATCGAGTCCTTCGAGGTCATTGTCTTTTGCCACAATGATTTGGGCAACGCGATCGAGTTCGCTTCGTAGGTCCGAGATTTGCCTTTCCATGGCTTCCACCTCCGGAAAGGTTTTTTCGCTCCCCTCCCCTCCTAGTCATGTCCTCACAACTCTTCTGTTTTTCTGTTCCCTCTTGTCATTGTTTGACAGGGTCCCTTTTTCTCCCACTTGTCTGGAGTAGTAACCGGCGTCCACTTTTTCCCACCGCTGTTCCTTGCAGTTGTCGTTAAAACAGTGCTGCCAGCTCATGAGGTCTCCCTAGGCCCTTCTGGCCTTTCGCTGCCGAGGTTGTTGTTGTGGTGCCCAGTCCTCTCCTGGGTTCGCTTCCATCTCCTGTCGCCAGTCGTGGTGGTGGGCGACACTTTGTTTTCTCGATCTCCTGGTGAATTGTGGGTACCAGCCTGACCCTCTTTTTCGCCGAGATGGATTTGCCATCTATCGTCGGTGCAGCCCGTCCCCTTCATGGAGGCGTGCGCCATCTCTCTTCTTGGTGAGCCCGAGCATTCTGGGCTACTGCGGTAGCTTTGCGGGCGACGCGCTGGGCGTCGCTCTCTGGGGTGTGTGAGTGTCGTTCTTGTTTGACGATGGGGGAGGTGCGGAGGACGATCTCTTGATCGTGATGTGTATCCACTCCGGGCTTTGCTGGGTAGCGCCGGTGGAATCGTTGGCCTGTGTGTTCTGCATTGTTGAAGTTTTCCGTGGGGTACCAGACTTTGTCGTCTTCTGGTGAGTAGCCTTTCCACTTGGCTCGGTATTCAAGCTTGTTGTAGTGGAGTCAAGAGTCGATGATTTCGTCGAGTTCGTATTGGTCTTCTCCTTCCATCTGAAGAGGAGGCGGGGGTTCTTTGATCTGTGAGGGGAATCTGTTGTCTTGGTAAGGTTCGAGAAGGGAGATGTGGAATGTGTTGTGTATGGCCATTGAGCGTGGTAAGGCCAGCTTATATGCCCTTGTCCCAATCTTTGCCATGATTTTAAATGGTCCGACTTTCTTGTAGTCCAGTTTCTTTGATTATCTTGTGGTTTTGATATTTCCTGGCAACAAGCATACTATATCTCCTAATTGTAGGTTCAGATCGGGTTTTCTGTGTATATCGTAGAATGTTTTTTGCAATAATTGTGCGGCCACCATCTTGTTTCTTAATGACTTGTGTAACTGACTTATTTCTTCTGGTTTCGTTTACTTTCGTTGGATCAGATGACGTATCATCTCGTATTTGGGGTTGATTCCGTAATTTGCAAAGAAGGGGGTGTTTTTGATGGTCTCCTTATATCCGTTGTTGTACGCAAATTCCGCCATTGGTAGGTAACCACACTAATCGCCCTGTAGATAGTTGATGTATGCTCGTAAATATTGTTCCAATATGGCATTGGTCCTTTTGGTCTGTCCGTCCGTTTGTGGATGGAAAGCTGTGCTTAGTCTTCGTTCGATTCCTAATTTTCCCGTGGTTTCCTTCCACAGGTCTGAGGTGAATAGTGTCCCCCTATCGGTCATGATACCGTGTGGTAGTCCGTGTAGCCTGACTATCACTTTCATGAAGAGATTGGCGAACTGCCGTGGGGCTAGGTCTTTCGAGCATGGAACCAAATGGCTCATTTTGGTCAGCCGATCAATGACTACCAGTATGGTGTCATAACCGTCCGATTTTGGCAGGTCCGTAATGAAGTCGATAGCTATCGATTTCCATGGCCGATCGGGGGCCTTGTTTGACTGCAGCAATCCGTAGGTTGCATGTCGGACCACTTTGGTCCTTTGGCATGTGTCGCAATTCTTTATGAATCGTTTGATATCTTCTCTTATCTTTGGCCAATAATATCGTCGGCTGATGAGTTCGGTAGTTTTTGCCGTTCCGCCATGTCCCGCTTGTGGGGGTTAGCGATGTTTAGCGATAAGAGTGGTTCGTATCCCTTCGTCCTTTGGTATCCATATCTTTCCTTGATACCATAAGAGGTCGTCCTTCCATTGGCATAGCCCCAGCGCCATCCCTTTCATTTCTTTCTTCCCTTTGTCCAGGTTTCTTTTGATATCCTGTATTTCGTTGTCATTTCCGCTGGCTTTCTGTATTTTTCCTTGGTCCTTGTCTCGGAATCCTGTTGTTTCCAATATGTCGAGCCTGATTTCTTCTGTCTCTGGGATGTCCCAGTATTGCTCCTTTGGTAGTAAGATTCCCACGTTTTGAGTGAGTCTCTTGTCTTCTGCCGTGGAGAGGTCTCCCTCTCCTCTTGTCAGGGCGTCTGGCTTTCCTCGGTCCTTTCCTGGTCGGTATTCAATTTTCAAGTTGTATTGACTTAATTCTTGCATCCATCTTGCGTGTCGTTCACTTAGTTCCTTCGTCGTCATGAAGGTTACTAAGTTCTTGTGGTCCGTGAGGACCCGTATCTGCTTAGGGCTTCCTCTCGTGTATCGCTTCCATTCGTGGAAAGCCTGAACTATTGCCAATAGTTCCTTGTCGTGTATATCATAGTTGCATTCGGCGCTTGACATTGTTTTCGACCGGTATGCCACTGGCCTCCATTTCCCGTCCTTGCATTGCTGAGATAATATTCCGGAGCAAACATATTTTGAGGCGTCTGTTTCGATTTTGGTCGGTGCGAGGGGGTTGAAGTAGACCAGTACTGGTGCTGTAGTGAGTTTTGTTCTCAGTTCATCGAATGCCTTTTGTTCCTTGTTTCCCCATTCCCCGTTGCCGACGCATTCCTTCTTTGTTCTTGCGTATAGCGGCCTGGCTGTCCTGCTAAAGCCTTCTATAAACCGTCGGTAGAAGTTGCAGAACCCTAGGAAGCATTGGATTTCCTTTATTTTCTTGGGGGCCGTCCAGTCCCAGATGGCCTGTGTCTTGACTGAGTCTGTCTTTACCCCTTCTTGTCCAATGATAAATCCTAGGTATTTTGTTTCGCTTTGCTGAAATTCGCATTTGGATGGTTTGACCTTCATCCCTGATTTTCGTATTGCCTCGAGGATGTTGCTGACGTCTTTTCAGTGTTGTTGTAGGGTGTTTGAATATATGAGTACATCATCCAGATAGACGATGCAATACATGTCGATATGTTCCATAAGGACCTCATTGATCCATCGCTGGAACGCCGCCGGTGCGTTGCATAGTCCAAATGGCATGACTAGGTATTCGTATGTCCCTAGTTTCGTAGAAAAGGTTGTTTTCCATTCGTCCCCTTCCCTGATCCTAATGTTGTGATAGGCGTCTTTGATATCCAGCTTGGTGAAGTATTTGGCTCCTCCCAGCCTGTCCAGTGCTTCACCAATGAGTGGTAGCGGGTGTCGATCCTTCTTTGTAACTTCATTGAGCGCCCAATAATCGGCGCATAGTCTGAGTTTGCCGTCCTTTTTCTTCACAAACATGATCGCTGATGCCCTTCCTGACTTCACCCTTCGAATCCATCCTCAGTTCTTGTTCTGTTTGATGTATCGATGGAGCTCCCCCAGTTGGTCGTAACTGAGGGCGTATATTTTCTTGATGCGTACCGTTTTTCCTGCTTCCAGGTGGATTCCTAGATCGATGCCTGGTCGGTGTGGTGGTACTGTCGTCTTCTCCCCCTTTTCGAACACATCCAGCAGGTGGTGATACTCTTGAGGGACCGTGTCTCTTACGTCCTGGTCTTCGTTGGTCTTGTTTTTTATCGCCAGCTCGGTGCTAATGTTGATAGCTTCCACCTGAATTTCGTTGTCGACTTCATCCCATCTTAGGATGCTGGTTGTCCCTCCTCTTTGGTAGAATTGTCTGAAAGCTCTAGCCGATAGCTCATTGATTTCCATTTTTGGTTTGGCCTTCCAACCTTTGACCTCTTAGTCCATGGTGGTGTTGGAGCTCCCGAATCCTTTTTCTCCTCTCTCGGTATCGTCCAACTGGGTTACTTCTTGTAACTCCCTGTTGTCGATCTTTTCAATAATCAGTTGTGCGATCTGGTCTCCTTTTTCCACGCGGTATGGTTGGTCCCCTAGGCTGGCTAGGACCACCTTCACTTCTCCTCCGTAGTCGAAGTCTATCACACCTGCATTTGTCATGAGTCGGTGTTTGACTGATAGACTGCTTCGTGGTGGGATTCGTCCATAGGTGTTGTGAGGTAGTCCAATAGCTATCCCCGTCCCAACAATTGCTTGCCCTCTATCAGAAATGTCGGTTCCTTCGTTTGCGTACAGGTCGTGTCCTGCCGCCTCTGCTGATCCCTTTTTAGGCACTCTGGCCTCATTGGATGCCTTGTTAACTCTAACGCTCCGGTCATTGGCCGTCGGGCTACTCTTGGCCGTCGGGCCATTCTTGGCCTGGATCTTGGAGAATCCGGTAATGAGATTGTCTACCAGGGCTTTTTCTTCCGGTACCGCATATGCAACGGGGGAACTTTTGAGACACCAAGTGGTATATCGTTCGCTGTTCAATCTGATCCTTTTATCATTCCAATCAATTGTTGGATAGTGTTCTCTTAACCATGGCATCCCAAGGATGACCTCATGGTTTTGGAGATTTGCCACTTGGAAGGTTGCCAATTCCCTATGGCTACTAACGTCCATAGGTACTTTCGTCATATGGGTAACAGGTCCCATAGCGCTTGGTTTTCCGTCCGCAAGGTAAATCTCCCTGGGGTTTTTTGCTTTGATCATCTTGATCCCGTGTTTGTTGCAAACTGCTCTGTCAATGAAGTCTTCTGTTGCTCCCGAGTCAATCATGGCGTTGATAGTGACTGACTCCTTTCCACCGTGTAGTTGTATCTTGACCATAATATGGTCATTGTCGTGTTCGAGAGTTTCCGTGTAGTTGAGTACTGCGTAGTAGTTTTCCAGGATCATGGGTTTTCGTTCGGGTCTGTCCCTCAGACCATCTCTTACTGGGGACATTTGTTGTTTGCCGACTGTTCGGGTTCCTGTTCGACCTCGATTTCACTAATCTTTGGTCTGGTTTGCCAAGGGGGGGTTTTCTTCGCGGGTTGCCAGCTCCTGGCTTGTGCATTGAATGGTTTGGGTACGTCCTTTTTTTGGCAGCTCCTGGCTAAGTGTTCAGGTTGTGCGCATTTGAGACATAGTTGTTCTCATATCCTTCTTTGGAATTCTTCTCTTGAGATATTGAATCTTGGTCGCTTTCGCGTCCCGTCCAGTTCCATAGGGTCGCCGTGATTCTGATTGCCATTATTGGTGGGTCGGTATGTCCCGTCTGGGTTTCGTGGTGTGGTTGTCTCCCGTTGAATTTTTTTTGCTTGCTGGCGACCTTTGGATATGCCTGACCGTCGCCAGCTTGGTTTCCTTCCTGATTGCCCACTGGGCTACCGCTTCGAGGTCGTCGTCTTCCTCGCTGGTAGCTCCCCAGGCGTTCTGTAGTTCCGGGACCATCCCTCCTAGCAGAAGTTTTCCTCCAGTTGAGTCGTCCAACTCGGCCTCACTGGCCACAAGGCGGAATTCGTTCCAGTATTCCGTGACCGATCGTTTGCCTTGTTTCATGTTCTTTAGCCTGATCCTTGCTTCTCCTTTGGCGTCGATTATGCCAAATTGTCTTTGTAATTCTGTTTTGAATCCTGTCCAGTTGTCCCAGGTTGGGGTGATTCGTTCTTCTGCGTACGGTGTGATCCAGGTCCCTGCGTCGTCCCTTAGGAGGCTTGTTGCATAGAGGCTTTTCTCTTCATCGTGGCCACTCTGCCACCCTACTGTCCTGTAGTATACTATGAGTTGGGCGAGCCATCCCTGTAGTTTGTGTCGTTCTCTTCGGTAAACCTCGGGTTCCTTGGCCTTGGGCATCAGGAAAATGTCGGAGCATGGTCCAAGGTGGTCCTGAATGCTCCTGGTCCACCAAGGGGGGTTGTGGTCCCCGTGTTCCACCTGGTCCACTCCGATCCATTCTGATTCATACATTTCGAAATTTTGCCGAAAATGTGGACCAGGGTGGATCAGGATGGACCAGGAGGACCAGGGGGACCATAACCCCCCTTGGTGGACCAGGACTGGTTTTTACATTTTGCTGATGTGGGCCTCCTGGTTCCTCCGCTTAAGGATGTAATGATTTGTCTCATCTGTTCCGGGTTCAGGATCGGGGTTGTTTCCGAGGATGTCGCTCCTCCTTGTTCTGCTGTAGCCGCCATCGTGTTTCGTCGTGTCCTCCCTTGTTCTTCTGTTTCTTCTGACCCGCTCGGTGATGGTGGCTCTAGTGTTATAGGGCTTGGTGCCCTCTCTTCCGTTAAGGCCCTTTCTAGTCCTTCTCCTAGTGATGAAAGGTCGAGATTTTCCGCTAGGGGGTCGATGTCGTTTTCGTTTTTGGTCTCCGTTTTGTCTGTTTTTTAGGTGCTGCTGGTTGACGCAACCAGATGTTACAACCCTCTCCTCTCCGGGTGATACTTGCAGCAGGTAACTGATATCTTTCCTAATGATCACTTACTCTGTTTTGCAATGGCTGTTGCGATAGCTAAGTCCCTTGACTCCTATGTAGCAATGTCGATCGCTAGGCTCATATAAGACCGTCGGGTCTTGGTTCGTGGAGGTATAGTAGTGTTACAATGCTCTCCTCTCTCGGTGATACTTGCAGCAGGTAACCGATATTCTTCTAACGATCACTCCTCTTGGCCCAATATCTGTTGCGATAGCTAAGTCCGTTGACTTCTATCTAGCAACGTCGATCGCTAGGCTCCTATAAGACAGTCGTGTCTTGATTCCCGAAAGCGTGATAGATAAAGATCTTTGTATTGAAAGTAAATAGCATGAAAGAACTTAGATGGTTGCGTGAAGAACCCAAATCTCCTGCCCCGAGGGTGCCCTTATATAGGGGTTCTTCCCTCAACCCTAACCTTGCGTGACTCATTGCCTCGCGTCACGCGACTCATGACTCATAGTGAGTCATAGTGTGAAATCCATCAGCTGACTCCTTCGAGTCAGCTGCGGCCTGTCTCGCAACCAATCACAACTCATAAAACAAGTCATGTGCCCTAACGGGGTCACATGTGCGAAATACATAAACCACATGACCACCATCGTGCGTTATGTCAAAACCACATGACCACAATCGTGCGTCATGTCAAATATCAACCAATAACAATAAACCAATGACACGCTATTGCGTCGTCATGTGAAAACCTATGAGTCAACTAATCTCATAGTGTGAAAGATAACAAACCGAGGACTAATAACTATTAGTCATGTGAGAGTCTGCCTTGCTTAGTCACCGTTTGTGACAT
>Ga0307507_10011225_pt1 | contig 11360 bp, 10 predicted proteins | sample 7_EM_MG_FD_207223 | JGI IMG/M metagenome (GOLD analysis project Ga0307507, IMG submission 207223) | Populus trichocarpa ectomycorrhiza microbial communities from riparian zone in the Pacific Northwest, United States - 7_EM | ecosystem: Host-associated > Plants > Roots > Unclassified | place...
GCCGACCGGCTCGCCGACGCCGTACGACGCCAGTGGCAGACCGAGTGGCGGCTGCGGCGCCTCCAGGACCCCGAACCCATGGCGATCCACTGGACCTCCGCGGAACCATGGCTCGCCGACGAACTAGACCACGACGAGGGGGAGTTGCCCGACGCGTCCGACGGCATCGCCACCGTTCTGGAACAAGTGCCGTCACAACGCCTGGTCGTCATCGGGGAACCCGGCAGCGGCAAGACGGTGCTCTGTGTCCGGTTCCTGCTGGAGGTGTTGGAGGGCAGGGAGCCCGGAGGTCCCGTCCCCGTCCTGTTCCCGCTGTCCGACTGGCGCCCGCAGAGCGAGAGCCTGGACACCTGGCTGGCGAGATACACGGCCGACCACTACCCGGGTGCCTCCTGGGCGCGTGAACTGCTCGACGCGGCACGGGTGATACCCGTATTGGACGGGTTGGACGAACTGCCCGGGCCACTGCGCACGACGGCGCTGCGCCGCCTCAACGCCGACCTCGACGACGGCCGCCCTGTCCTGCTGACCTGCCGGAGCGACGTGTACGCCGATGTGGTCCGGGCCGGCGACGTCCTCACCTCCGCTGCCGTCGTCGAACTGCAAGCCCTGCCCTTCGAGATCGCGACCCGGTATCTGCTGCGCACCGCCCGGCCCGTCAGGGGCGCCGACGGGCGACGCGCCACCCGATGGCACCCGGTGGTCGAACGGCTGCGGGCCACCCCCGGGGACCCGCCCTGCGCCATGCTGCGCGCCGTACTGCGCACACCGCTCATGGTGACCATGGTGCGCACGGTCCACGAGGACTCGGACGCCGACCCGATGGAACTCCTGGACCGGCCGTGGCCCGACCTCGCCGCGCTGGAGGCCCACCTGCTCGACGCGTTCGTACCGGCGGCGTTCCGGGACGACACACACCGGCTCGACCGGACCCTCGACGCCCTTGCCTTCCTGGCGCGTCACCTCGAACGGCGGCACACCCGCACCCTCGCCTGGTGGGAGCTGCGCCGCGAACTGCCGTGGCCGCTACGGGAGTGGGGGCCGCTGTTGCTCTTCGGCTCGGTGCTGCTGGCGCTGGTTCTGGCGGCGACGGGACCTCGGGGCGGATGGACGTTCGCGTTCATCGGAGCACTTCTCGTCCCTGTCTGCGTAGGTCAGACGGTGTTCCTGAAGGCCGGCCGGTGGCGATCGAACCGACCCTCGACGGCACGACTGGGGCGTGTTCCCGGTGAGTTGGTGCTGCTGACGGCGGGCGCCGTGATTCTGGGCGTCGCCCTCGGTGTGTGCAGCAGTCTGGACGGTCGGCGGTTCTCCTCCGATCCGGTACGGTTCCCCCACCTGGGGGCGATGGCGCTGGCCCTGACCGCGGGTCTGGCACTGGCCACCGTGCTGGCGGTGCTGGGCCTGCTCGGCGATCCGGCACCCGTCATCGTGCCGTTGAGCGTCGGCCGGGCGAGTCGTCCCTGGCGGTGGGGCCTGGGAACTCTGCTGGTGCTCCTGGCTGCGGGGCTCGGCGCACTGCTTCCCGCCGCCTTCTTCCTCGGCGTGCAACTCATCGTGGTGTGTGCCGTGTTCGGGGGACTGGGCGCGGCGCTCGCGATCTGGCGGTACCCGCACACCGACGTACGCTCTCCGGGCGGGGGAGGCGGAGCGCGGCACCTCCCGAGCCGCGGTCGGCGGCGCGCGTTCGCCGGGCTGAGCCGGGGACTGGCTGCCGGACTCCTGCTTGGCGTGGCGTTCGGCGCCGCGGACGCCGCCACGCTCGCGGGCCGCTCGGCCACCTACCCGGAGTTCCCGTCCGGCGGTGTGTGGAGCTCCGCCGCGGACGGCCGTTCCGTGCTGGTGACGCCCGACGGCTGGAAGCACCTCCGGCTGCCGGACGGGACCCGCGTCGCGATCACCCCGGGGCCGATCGACTGGACGGTCGATCGGTGGCACGACGGTGTGCTCTACGCCCAGACGACCGACGAGCCCTGCTACGGCTCATGTGACGAAAGTTTTCATCGCCCGGTCGAACTGGAGATACGCCCCGGGCGCGAGGACCTGTTGGCCAAGTTGCCCGACGGCACCCTCGTGCTGAGTTCCGACCTGGAGAACGAAATGCCGCTCGCCACCGCGGAATGGCTGCTGAGGGGCACCCCTGGTGCTCTCTTCGGGCAGGCCCTCGGCGCGGGTGTCCTCTTCGGTCTGTCCCTCGGGCTCGTCGGCGGAGCGACGGCCGCTCTGCACCGGCGGCTGGTGACTCCCGCCGAAGTCACGCAGGTCGGTACACCGTTGGACGGTCTGCGGGCCGACCGTGCCACGGCGGTCAGCCGAGGCGTTCTCTTCGTGCTGTGCGGCCTTCTCGGCACCACGTTGGTGACCTATGCCCCACAACCGCTGCGTCTGGACGTGTGGGACGCCAATGGGAACATCTCGGGGGCAGCGACCTTCGTCCTGCCGGCCGTCGCCCCCTTCGCCGTGGTCCTCAGTGCCTGGGGCTGGTTCCTCGTCACCCGCCTGTGGCTGTGCGGAACCGGCCGGCTGCCCTGGCGGCTCATGGCCTTCCTGGAGGAGGCGCATCGCCGGGGCGTGCTGCGGCAGACCGGTGCGCTGTACGAGTTCCGGCACGCGCGCCTTCAGGAACGGCTGGCCGCGTGGCCGGTCGCCGACCGGCCCACGTGACCACCGCTCCGCTCATATCCGTGTCTAGGCCACCTCTTCCGGCGACTTCTCGGCGACCACCGCGGGGGTCGTCGAACTGCCCTTCACGGGAAGGTGGTTGAAGATCAGGTTCAGCGCGATCGCCGTCAGGCAGCCCGCGCTGATACCGCTGTTCATCACCGTCTGGAACCAGTCGGGGAACTGCGCGTACACGGTCGGCACGCCGACCGGGAGCATGCCCACGGCCACCGAGACGGCGACGACGGTGAGGTTGTGGTTGTCCTTGAAGTCGACCTGGGTCAGCGTGCGGATGCCGCTCGCGGCGACCGTGCCGAACATGACCAGGCCCGCGCCGCCGAGCACCGGTGCCGGTATCGCCGCGACGACCGCGCCGAGCTTGGGCAGCAGGCCGAGGACGACGAGGATGCCACCGGCGACGGCGACGACCCAGCGGCTGCGGACCCGCGTCATCCCGACGAGGCCGACGTTCTGGGCGTACGCCGTGTACGGGAAGGTGTTGAAGATGCCGCCGAGAACGGTGGAGAGGCCGTCGGCGCGCAGACCGTCCGCGAGGGAGCGCGGCTCGATCCTGCGGTCGGTCATCTCACCGACCGCGATCAGGTCACCGGTCGTCTCCGTCATCGTCACCAGCGCCACCACCAGCATCGACACGATCGCCGAGGCGTGGAAGGTGGGCGTACCGAAGTGGAACGGCGTGCTGATGCCGACCCAGTCGGCGTCCCCGACCCCGCTGAAGTCCGTGAACCCGAAGACCACGGCGGCCACCAGCCCCACGGCCATGCCGATCAGCACCGCGATCCGGCTCAGGAAGGCGGGCGCGAACCGCTGCACACCCAGGACGACCACGAGGACGAAGGCCGCGAGAGCGAGGTTCTTCGGCTCGCCGAAGTCCTTCGAACCCTGGCCGCCCGCCGCCCAGTTGCCCGCCGCCGGCAGCAGCGACAGACCGATGATCAGGATCACCGTGCCGGTGACCAGCGGCGGGAAGAAGCGCAGCAGCCTGCCGAAGACGGGGGCCAGGAGCGCGATGGCGAGCCCCGCGATGATCACGGACCCGTAGATCGCGGGCAGTCCGCCGCCCGTCGTACCGATCAGCACCATCGGCGACACCGCGGCGAACGTACAGCCCTGCATGATCGGCAGCCGCACGCCGAACCGCCAGAAGCCGATGCACTGGATGAGCGTCGCGATTCCGCACACCAGCAGATCCGCGGTGATCAGGTACGCCAGGTCGGCGGCCGACAGCTTCATCGCCCCGCCGACGATCAGCGGCACCGCCACCGCGCCCGCGTACATCGCGAGCACGTGCTGGAGCCCGAAGGCGGCCAGTTGCCGTACGGGTGGGACCTCGTCGACGGGATGCACGGGTGTGGTCGTTGCCATGGGCACTCCTGAGCGGCGGAGAGGGAGAAAGGGGGAGAACATGCGGACAGCACGAGACCGTAAGCGCCTTGAACAGTTTGTTGATTTCTGGGTTGTTGCCGCTGTGTGTCATGCCCTTCTGCTACGTGTGCGACCCACGTACCGCCGCCAGCAGTGCCTCCCAGTCAGGCAGTTTGACCACACCACCCCGCCCCAGCGAGGCACCCAGCTCGGCCTCGGCCCGCTCGATGGCCTCCCACCCGGCCCACTCGACCGGCTCGATCCCTTCCGCACGCAGCACGGCAAGGAGGTCTTCGGGCGGTTCGTGCCGTACGAGCAGGGAGGCGTCCTCCAGCAGGGACGTCACCGTCTCCTTGGCGTCCGGGCGGTTGGTGCCGATGACGCCCGTCGGGCCCCGCTTGATCCAGCCGGCCACGTACTCACCGGGCACGGTCCTGCCCTCGCGCACGACGCGGCCCGCCCGGTGCGGCACGGTGCCGTGCTCGGCGTCGAACGGCAACCCGTCCAGCGGCACCCCGCGATAGCCCACCGAACGCAGCACCAACTGCGCCTCGATGTCCTCGAATTGACCCGTCCCCCGCACTCCGCCCTGCCCGTCCGGCGCGGTGCGTTCGAAGCGCACGGCGCCCACGCGCCCCGCTACGGCGAGGAGTTCGACCGGGCGGAGGAAGAAACGGAGGTGGATACGGCGCGGGGCACCCTGGGGAGGCAGCGCCGCCCAGTGGCTCAGTGCCTCCACGTTGCGGCGCCGGGCAGGGGGCAAGGTGGAGGGGTCGAGACAGTCCGGGTCGAGCGCCAACTCGGCCGGATCCACGGTCACTTCGGTCTCCGGGAGACCGCCCAGCTCGCGCAGTTCCTTGGTGGTGAAGCGGGCCTGTGAGGGGCCGCGCCGGCCCACCATGTGGATGTCCGCCACCCCGCTCGCGGCCAGTGCGGTGAGCGCTGCCTGCGGCATGTCGGTCCGGCTCAGCTCGGCCGGGCCGCGCGCCAGCATCCTTGTGACGTCCACCGCGACATTGCCGACGCCGATGACCACGGCCGAGCGTGCGCCGAGCACGAAACCGTCGCCGGTGGAGTCCGGATGGGCGCTGTACCAGGACACGAACTCGGTCGCCGACCAGCTGCCCGGCAGCTCCTCGCCGGGAATCCCGAGGTGACGGTCGGTGGCGGCGCCCACGCAGTACACGACCGCGTCGTACAGCTCCCGCAGCCGCGCGGCCGACAGCCCGCCGGGCCCCACCGGCACCCCGCCGATGAACCGCACCCGCTCGTGCTCCAGGACCGACCGCAGACTGCTCTGCAGCGACTTGATCTTCTCGTGGTCCGGCGCCACGCCGTAGCGCACCAGACCGTACGGGCACGGCAGCCGGTCCAGGACGTCGACCAGCACTTCCGGATCCTGCTGGACGAGGCTCTGGGCGGTGTAGACCCCGCTGGGCCCGGAACCGACGACGGCGACACGCAGCACGGCGGAACTCCTCACCCTTCAGGCACACAGGAGATCGCTGAATCGCCAGACCACTGACAGCTCCAGGATCGCACTACTGGTGCTCCGCTGACAGGGTGCCGTGCGCACCCGTACGCGCCGGGGCGTGCGTGTCCGTTCGTATGGAATGTGATCATGCGGTTACTTTGCGTGTGTGCTAGAAGCATCCTTTGTTAATCTTTCCGATCGCTGCCCGGCGGACGGTGCGGTGTCCGTGTGGCCCGCGTGGGAAGTGCAGGAGCACGACGGGGCCACCTCGTGGTTCCACGTCCGGCTGGCCTTCGCCGACGGCGCCCGGGTCGACGCACTCGCCGTGGTGTCCGACCAGTGCGTCTCCGTCGAGGACGTGCGGGCCCAACCCGCCCTCTCCCTCGACGACTTGACGGTGCTGGCCGACTGGATCGAGGGGCCGCTCTTCGAGGCGTGCGGACTGGAACCGGAGGCGGTGGAGGGAGAGGAGTCGGGCGGAGCGCGTCGGGCCCGGCCGGCCTGGCCGCGTGGCATCGAGGGGCGCTGGCTGGTGGCTCAGGAGTACCGCGCCGCCCAGGAAGAGGGTGTCGATCCCGTCCTCGCGGTGATGTGCGCGACCGGACACAGTCGGCGCCGGTCTCTCCGGCTCATCTCGCAGGCGCGCGACGCGGGTTATCTGACGCCTCGTCACGCCCGGCGCTGAGCGAGTCCGTTACGCGCCGGAGGACGTGGTCGGGCGGTTGTCGGCGGACTCCTCGCCCGACGACCCGTTATCCACTGACCCGTCACCCGCTGACCTGTCGTCCGTTGCGAAGAACCGCGACAGATCCGTGTCGGCCGTCCCGCTCGGCGCACTCGCATCCGGCGGAACCCCCAACTCCCAGTCGAGTCCGTACCGTTCGAACAACTCGGTCCGCAGCACCGGAATCGACATCGGTACCCCTGGCACGAGCGCCGCGTACACCGCACCCATGAGGAGCGCCCGCAGCATCGGATAGTCGGACGGGACGTTCCCCGATCCGTACCCCGCGATCGTCTCCCCGAGCAACTCTTGCAGTCGCCGCTGCTCCGGGCACTGCACGAAGCCCTCGCCCTGGAGGAGTCCGGCCATGTGCTGGCGCATCAGCACGGGCCGGTCGTGCGCGAGGCCCAGGATCGCGTCGATGGCCCGCGCCATCCGCTCCCGCCCGTCCGTGGTCCGCGGCTCGCGCTCCAGCGCCTCCTGCAGGGTGCAGTGCATCAACCGGTGTACCGCGGACTGTACGAGCTGGCGTTTTCCGGGGAAGTAGTACGACACCAGCCCGCGCGCCGATCCGGCCCGGTCCGCGATGTCGCCCAAGGTCGTGGCCTCGAATCCGCGCTCACCGACCAGCTCGACCGCCGCCTGCAGGAGCCGTTCCCGGGAACGCCGTCGCAACTCTTCATTGACCGAGGCGCTGCGCGGGGACATGCTGTAACTCCTGCGTTGACTGGCTATCAGCCAACTATACTCAGGACGTCCGGGTCCCCTGCCATAGGGGCTTGGCGAATGCTGCCGTCCGTCTGGGGCGACGCGGGGGATCGTCTCAGGCGGGCGGCTCCTTTTCACCCCAATGGTTTCCTTGGGCGACTTTTGACCGGGCCGCCGGCGCCGCCTTCCCGCACATCTGTCGCACGGCACGTGAACCGTCCCTAGAGTGGGCACGGGTGACGAGCCGAGGAGGCACACGGGCATGGAGCAGGACCAGCAGATCTTCGCGCGGATCAACGAGATGGTCGACGACGAGCGCAAGCTCCGGGAGGCACTCGCGTCCGGCACGATCGACGCCACCACGGAACACCAGCGACTCGGGCAACTGGAACGCGAACTCGACCAGTGCTGGGACCTGTTGAGGCAGCGCCGCGCCAAGGCGGAGTTCGGGGAGAACCCGGACGAGGCGCGGGTGCGCCCGGAGTCCGAGGTGGAGGGGTATCAGGGGTGACCGGTCGGGTCGGGTGCAGGGGTGGGGCCCGGCTCTGAAGTCAGCCCTGGCCGTGAGGCCGACCTCGACCGGCCAGGTCCAGCACCGGTCGCAGGCTGTCGGGCCGTTCGGTCACCGGTCGGTGGTCCACGAAGTGCACTCCGCACCCCAGGGCCGCCGCCCCGCCGTCCGCCCGTCGGTCGTCGCCGACCATCAGTACGTCCTTCGGGTCGACGCCGAGCGCCTCGCAGGCGACCGCGAACAGCCGTGGGTCCGGCTTCTGGACGCCGTGTTCGTACGACAGGACGTAGGTGTCCACGTACGCGTCGAGGCCGTGCTCGCGGAACACCGGCCGCAGATCCCAGCCGATGTTGCTGACCACACCCACGCCGATCCCGCGCTCGTGCAGTGTTCGCAGCACGGCTTCCGCGTCCGGGTACGGCGTCCAGGCGGCCGGCGTCTTATGTCGCTCGTACAGCGCGTCGTGCAACGCCGGGTCGGGGAGCGGGACTTGGCGTGAGACGCCGGTGTACGCGGCCCGGTGCAGTGCGGAACTCTCGTCGCGGATCGCCCACATCTCGGCGAACTCCGCGGGCAGTTGCTCCGGCTGCGCTCCACCCGGCATCGCCCCCGCCGACTCCAGCGCCCGCGCCGCCTCGACCAACTCCGGCTCGGGCAGTGCCGTCCCGGTCTCGCGCAGCACGGCACGCAGCCAGGACTCGGTGGACTCGATACGGAAGAGGGTTCCGGAGAAGTCGAAGAGGACGGCACTCATGTGGTGATCTTATGCAGTCACGTTCCACTGGACCGGAAGCTCACTCCCGCAGAACACGCAGACGAACTCGCCCTCACGCACGATGTTGATCTCCCGGCACGGTGTGCAGCGGCGGAACACCACGGCGTGGGTGAAAGCGGCGGGACGGTCGATACCGGCCCGGTCGAGAGCGCGCGCCACCGCAGGCCAGGAGTCGAGGTGGGGACAGTAACCGGTGGACTGGTTGCTGACCTCCCGGACGACCCGGAGCCCTGCCGCGCGCCCGAATCCCATCTCACCCGCGCCCAGCACGTCGGCGCCCCCGGCACACGCCACATGCTCACTCCGGCGAGGCGCCAGGCGCAGCAGTCCGTCCAGGCCGACGACGTAGGTGAAGGGCTCGGCGAGTTCGTCCTTGTCCCGTCCGGTCAGCCAGGCGTCCAGATCGGCGGCCGACCGCACGACCCGGCCCTCCGACCCCGGCCGCGCGAGGTCCAGCAACTCGGCCGGTCCGACATAACGGTGCCGCCGCCCGGCCGCGCTCACGCCCACCGCCGTTCGTACGCCCCGACAGCCACCGCCACCACGAACGCCCCCAGAACCCATCCGCCGACCACGTCCGACGGCCAGTGCACGCCCAGCCACACACGGGTCAGACCCACACCCGCCACGGAGATCACCGCCAAGGCCATGGCCGTACGCCACACAGCGCGTCCGGCGCCGTAGTGGTGGAGCAGCCACAGGAGCAGGCCGCAGACCACCGTGGCGGTCATGGCGTGGCCCGAGGGGAAGGCTGCGTAGTGGGCCGAGTCGACGGGGTCGGGCCATACCGGGCGGGCGCGGCCGACCAGCGCCTTCAGGGCCTGCTGCAGCAGTGTGCCGAGCGCACATGTGGCTGCCAGCCATAGGGCTGTCCACCATGCCGAACGCCGCCACACCAGCCACACCATGGCGACCGCACACACAAGGCGCATGGTCAGTGGATCCCAGACCCAGTCGGTCAGGATGCGGCACGCATGCGTCACACCGTTGTCCTCGACCGCCCACCTGTGGGTGGTCCTGGCGATCCGTTCGTCGACGTCGATCAGCGGGCGCCACTCGACCGCGACCAGGGTGAGGAGAAGCGCGGAGCACAGCGCCAGGGAGATGCTGGTCTGCCGGAGGGTCGGGCGGGGCGGGTAGTGCATGGAAAGATCCTCGCCGACTCACGGTGTGCGGGGCCAGCCCGGCCCCACGGCGACCTCTTCCTCAGCGCTCAGCGCTTGCTCCTCCTCGGCTCTTCCTCAGCCGAGCGCCCGCAGCCCCGGTACGAACGCCACCAGCACCGGAACCACCGGGACGAGCGCCGCCGTCGCGGTCAGCCCCAGGCGGCGCGTCGCCGTGAGCCGGTCCGGGGGAGTGAGCAACCGGTGCACCCGCTGCGGGACATGGGCCTGCGGCGTGGGACAGGGCCCGAACACCCCACGGTCCTCGTTGAGTCCGACCAGTGCGAGCGCGGTCGTGAGGCGACCGAAGCGCCGGGAGGCCATGTCGTCGGCGGCGAGTTCGACGAGCCGGTGCATCTCGTCCCGGAACGCGGCGAACACCGGCACCTGCGGAAAGCCGTTGGCGAGCGCGGCCGAGCAGTGCAGCAGCCAGTCGTGCCGGGCCTGCGCGTGCCCCTGCTCGTGCGCGAGCAGCGAGTCCAGCTGCCGCCCCTTGAGCCGTCGCAACGCGGCCGTGGTGATGACGAGTTGGGGCGCGGGGCCGGACATCCACCAGGCGTCCGGCCGCTCGCCCTCCAGCACGACCAACGGCTCGGCGCCGGGCTCCTCACCGGGCAACACCGGTGCGCGCACGAGGAGTTCGGCTCTCCGCAGCCGACGCCGCGACCGGGCTCGTACGACTTCACGGACCAGCATCGCCACGGTCCACGCCCCGCCGCACGCGAGGGCAAGCGCGGTCGCCGCCGCCCAAGGCCCCGCCGTCACCAGGGGATAGGCGTCGAGAACAGCGTGCGGGGCGTTGGCGAAGACATGGCCCCGCACCGCCTGCCACGCGGCGGCGGCGCTGAGCGTCATCGACAGGGCGCAGCACAGGAGGACGGCCGCCACCACGCACTGCCACACCCACAGCGCGACCACCGGCTCATGGTCCGGCCAGTCGGCCCGGGCGAGCAGCCGTGGGGCGACGACGGCGGCCAAGGCGCCGAGCAGCAACAGTGCCGCGGGGACCATCATGGGAGCACCCTATGAGCGCCGCGGTGATCAGGGGTACGGCTTGTTACGGCAAAGTGACGCAGACCACGATTTCGTACAGCGTCAGAGCGTCAGCAGCATCGCGACCATGGCGATCCCCATCGACAGCCGGCACGCCCGCGCCAACTCCGGCCGGTCACCCCATCCGAAACTCCCGCTCCTGGCCGCGCCTCCGCCCCCGGCTGCCGTCGCGGTGACGGGCACCAGTCGGATGCCGGACAGCAGCACGTATCCCACGAAGTAGAGGAGCAACAGGCCGGTCACGAGCGGGACTCCGGAGGTGCCGTGCTCGTGGTGGTGTCCGGGGGAGGCCCCCATCACGAGCGCCATGTAGACCATGGCGGCCGTACCCAGCAGATGGTGCACATGGTGCGGGCTCCTGCGCGCCGCCCACAGGGCGCGCAGCGCCGCCGCGCCGAACACCGCCGCGTAGCCGGGCCACGCCCACGACGGTGGTGTGAACACCGCGTTGGGCACGGCCATCGCGGCCATGCCGAAGCCCATCAGCGCCTCGCCGCCCGCGGCCCGGCGCTGTTCCTCGACGGGGCTGCGCATCCGCAACAGGCAGTAGGCCCCGGTCGCCGCGCACAGCGCGACCAGCAGCCAGCCGGGCGAAGCCGGTCCACCATGCACGCGCATCCCCCGTCCCGCACTCGACTTCACTCTCCGTCGACAGTCGGTCACAGGGTGCCCGTGCCGCACGGGGCGCAACCAAGCGCAACGGTGTACACGGGGAGCACTTGACGGAGCGCGGCAGGTCAGGGGTGTGTCGAAAGCGTGCTCGCGCAATATATTTCACGAGTAAAACACCTGTTAAGCTTGTTTCTCATGAGCAGTGCGACCCCCGCCCCCGCCCCACGCGTCCGACGCCTTCCGCTCGCCGGCGTCCTGCGCCTCGGCCGGCCCTCCGACATCTGGTTCAAGCC
>Ga0307507_10011226_pt1 | contig 11360 bp, 5 predicted proteins | sample 7_EM_MG_FD_207223 | JGI IMG/M metagenome (GOLD analysis project Ga0307507, IMG submission 207223) | Populus trichocarpa ectomycorrhiza microbial communities from riparian zone in the Pacific Northwest, United States - 7_EM | ecosystem: Host-associated > Plants > Roots > Unclassified | place...
GAGAGTACGCAAAGGCCAAAGAAGAAAAGTTACGACTAAAGCAGAGGCAACTACATGTAAATACAGCCATGAAGTAGTGATCTTGCTGTATTTGCACCTATGCATTTGTCTTTGGCACACGCTTCATGATGCTTCTACTGCATATTTTTGGTAAATTAGAGGATAATATGAATTCTTTTCATAAGATCGCAGGCATGGAAGATGCAAGAGAGAGAGGTTGGAAGCCTCGGCGGTTAGTGAAGGAGAAAGGCAGCCAAACTTAATTACTGCTATATCGACGATTATTACGAAGCCAAGGAAAAGGGCAACTGGGAATCATGTCCTGATAGAATTTTTTCACTGGCAGCATAAACCTCACCGCCTTTTTTTCCCTTTTGATTTACCCCATTCTTTGTTTTCCTCTTTCCCGAATATACTGCAAGGATGGACTGCCATAGTAACCACAAAAGGAATGTAGTGAACAGTTGAAATAGATGTATTCATGGCATATACAGTATACAAAAATGTAATGGTGGTTTTCACATTCCATAAAAATTCATGTATTTCTTGGACGAGTCTATGAACTTAACTCTTTAACTTCAATTAGGAAGTGGGTTTATTTTTTATACTATCATCTTGGATTTCAATGTTTGCTGGGTAATGTAATGAAACGTGGTTAAAACTGCGATTTGCATCGGCTATAGTTTTAAAATTGTCTAATTAATTAGCAAACACCATAATTTTATATAAAATCCACTTAATTTTTTTTCTTAAACTTTAATTTTATATATATATATATATATATAAATGGAATCTCCCCGTGATGAAAATGGAAAGAGGCAATAATTAAACATGACCCAAAATTTGTCATTCTAATGTCTCTTGTCATCAGATGTTAATGACAGCATAGAAAAGGACTTGTGAAGGAGTATTGTGAAGTTTTGTCCTTCCAAAACAGAACCATATAAGCTAGAAGTTAAGCGATGCATGTTCACAAGCATTGGTCCCTGTTTTATTCTCTAGTCTATTTTTAAAGCACTCTCCCTCCTTGCCCCTTGGACATGTTTGAAAGATCACATTCCCATGGATAAACATGCATTCCATTGACAAATTCCTTATCTCAAACTTGCCTTTCTGTCCCTAGAATTATTTTTGCTAGTTTTAGTCCAAATACTTGCTTTCTTTGATGAAAAAATGCTCTTCAGTGTTTTTGTTTTCTTATTGGTCCTCAAAATATACATGACATTTCAATTGAGTGATTTTCTTAATGGTGTTAAGTTTTCAAATTTCCACCCAAATTAAACACTTTTTCAACCCAAAAAAAATGTATAGACTTTTACATGTCTATATTAAATAAAAACTCTCTTTGTAAATATTTAAGAATATTTGTCACAGCTAGACGACTAGTAGCCAATGTGATAACAAAGTAAAATCTAATAGATTTGGACTAAGGCACAAATGTTTCTTCAAGTCATTTCCATCCAATATCCAATCCTTCAACAATCAAAATCAACTCATAAATCTTCAATAGTTAAAAACTTTTAATTAATATTTCAAAAATGAACTCATTTTTTATTCAATAGTAAAAGATATCCTCCAGCTCATATGCCAATCGAGATTAAATGATTTTGAGATGATCTAAGAAGAATACCTTTTCCATATTGACCTAGTACATTAAAAAAAAAATCTTCATAGATGAACACCCAATATTTAAATTCAAAAAATCAAGAAAGAAGGTTGTTTGTTTTTTACGGTTGGAAAGTATTTTTACAAAAAATTAATTTTTTTAAAATTAATTTTTTGATGTTTTTAGATCTTTTTGATGTATTAATATCACAAACAAATTTAAACATATGATAAAATATTATTTTAGTACATTTCCAAGCGAAAAGCACTTTGAAAAGCAACTTTTATCACAATACCAAACATGTTCAAAGCGAACATTCTTAACCACTAAACCAACTCATCAAGGTCACAATTAATTCAAATTTATATGTGTATATTCACACAAGCACGTAGAAACAAAAGTTTTCAAGCCATTATAAAAGCTTGGGTTAATAATAAATATACCCCAAACTAACTTGCTATATTATTACACTCTCCATAAACAATTTCTAAAGAAAACAATTATGATGATAAAGGTATTGATATCATAACATTAGTTTGGGGACTATATCTATAATTAGCCCTAAAATTAAGTCAAACTTATTTCAATTTATGCTCTTCCTTCTATTGATCTCCACCAACTAAATTGCCATTAAGAATAACTTTTATAATGGTCCTATATAACTTTTTAAGTGTGACAAATTTCATCAAGTGGTAACTAGTGGTTGGCATTTCAGTTATCTTCTTCCAACAAGCCATTGTTTAAAGTTTTTATAGAAAATTTAACACCACCTAAAGAAATTATGATATTAAAAGGTGTTATTACTCATTTTTTACCCCATAAAAAATAGAAAAAAATTAAAAAAATACAAGAGGATACACATGAAGAAAGTTTAGAAGATTGCTCAAGTTGGTGGTGAATGATCAAAATAATAGGTGGAAAAGTTGGAGGACCAGAATGTACAAGATTGACAAAATTAGCGACCCAATTTTGATTAGCAAAAGACCCATTCGGTGAAAATATTTTTATTTGGAGTAAAGAAATACTAATTTGGATGAGTAAGGACTCAATGAGGATTTTTGAAAGGCTTAATTGATTATATTGAGGACTTAATTGCTAGGAGAATCAGTTTTTTGAGTCAATTTGGGTGTCAATTGAAAAAAAAATGAAGCTTGGGGACTGAAATTGGACTTTGAAAAGTTTAATTGGTCATTAGAGGCTTAGTTGTGAAAACAATTAAATTTTGATAGCTAATTAGAGGTTTGATTGAAGAAATTTAAAATCAAGAACTAAATAATAAAAGACACGAGACTTCAAAGGCTGAAATTAACAAAATCAGTTGCCAAATTGAAGAAAATTGAAAGTTTGATGTCAATTAAAGGTCTAAATGCATAAATCAAAAACCAAGGACCAAGGTGAAAATGATATTAAACTTTGGGGTTGATGATTGAGTTTAACATATGTGACGTTGTATGAAATTAAGAGTTTGGGGGGTAATTACATGTGCAATTAAAAGTAATTGGAAGAATATGGACTAAAACGAATTATGTTAGATCCCAAATTAAAAACCCTAAGTTTCAAGGGTTTAACCTAGACAATGCGTCGTTCACCCATTGTTCATCTCATTTCTTGGCAGTTTTGGATGATTGGGTTAGCACCTTTTAAGAGCTCATTGTGGAGTTCTAGACCTCCAAATGTCACGAAGTTTTTTGCAAATGGAAAAGAAACATCCCTCTACAACCCTATTTCCATGAAATTGAACGTTTACATCTCAATTCTTTTATGGAAGTCTCCAATATCTTGTCCTTGATCAGCCATCATTGCATTTTTAGATTCTAGACTAATCGAGTTGGCACCTTTAAGCGAATGAATATAGAGTTATAGACCTCCAAATGGAGCAATGATAGATCGAAACGAAAGGTGTGCATCTTCTCTAACAAGTTTAGATGGTCTCTTATGACGTTTACATTAGAGTTTCTCCGGCGAAACCTAAAAAATGGTCAACTCAATCAGTCTTGACTAAGATACTTATTTGTGCAAAATCAACTAGCTTTTTTATGTGTTCACACTTAAAAACTCCCATATGGTTCTTATCAATAGCCATAAATCTTTCATCTGAGATCAGAAGGTGAGAAATGCATGTCTTTGTCTTCAAGAAAAAGAAAATCACATAAGCAAAACAATCATCTCCAAAAATCGTTGAAGGACAGAGGTTTCAGCTGTTAATATTTGTCCAAAACTCTTTTATTTTGATTAAAGAACTGAGTTTTGATCAGTCTTTGAGGGAATCCATAAAAAAAACTAGAAAACCCCTATAAATACCCTTTGAAATCAAAGGAAAAAAAAAAGAGAGAATAGAAAAACATGAGGATATGCTCTATAGAAATACCCTAGTGTGAAGGTTTAAAGACCTAATATAGAAGTTCTAGCAAGCTTTGAAAAAAATAGAAAGGGAAAGGGAAAGAATAAAGGAAAAGAGAAAGGAAGTAGCAACCTATAACTAGCAAACTTAGAGAAGGTATAACTATGTGAAAACTCAAAGGTGAAATCCATGTGGCCTGCCAATTCATTTTTTTTTTAATGTTTAATGATGTTTTTTTTAATCTTTCTAGCATTATTTTATGTTTTAGTATTTATGTGAATTGATGAATGAAAATATTGTTTTGATTAATTAATCATGTTTCAAAGTTGTTGTTAATGTTGCTGGGGTGTTTAAAAGGTGTTTGTGTGTTTGGTTTTGATGAAGTATAGTAGTTTTGAAATCTTTCTAAGGTAGAAGTAGGTGTTTAATGGTTTTTTCTAGGTTGCTAATTCATATTCTTAATTCTTGAGTTTAGTTTGGGTGTCAAGTGTTTAAAGAGTCAATTTTGGATTAAGTTTTGATATTTTTATTGGTTGATAATAAGGCTTTAGTTTTGGAAGTTGAAATCTTATATAGGTTATTGATGATTCGAGATTATTTGTTAATATTTTTTATTCAAATATACTTGTTTATGATAATATGGTTTGTTAGGGCTAAAAGAGCTTGATTTAGAGGCCTAAAATATATTTTTTAGGTTTGACAGAGTACGTTGGGTTTTCTAGGGCAACCTAAGTTGATGTTCATCCGATGAACATTGTCTTGAGTGTTAGTTTTAGTTTTCATTTTAATTTGATTTTGGTTTCTGTAAGTTCATATATCATAAATGATCTAGGGTTTTCATGTATCAATAACATATTTTTGTGGGTTTTAATCTTATGGTTTCGGTTTGAACCTAAACTCATTTTTGACAAAAAAAAAATTATGATGTTTGAGTAATAATTGAAGCAAATAGATACTTGATTCTTGATCTATGTTTGATTGCGAACAAAACAATGCCTTTTATGGCTTAAAATCTAGTACGGTTTGATGTTTATTGTTGGGTTTGAGTTTAAATGCTCTTCATGTTCTTTGTTTTTCTTGGTATTTGATCTATTTTTTGTTAAAACAATTTATGTTTTTTTTTAGTTTTGATTTTTTTTTTCAATTTAAATCTTTGTCTGGTTTAGTTTTGGGTTAAACCTTGGTTTTTTATTCGATTCATGGTTGAACCAATATTTTCAGGTTGACCAGATCAGGTTAAAACCAATTTAAATACTTAAGGCTTTTTTTGGTTTGCAACTGTTTTGATAAAAAAAAAAATCAGCTTAAGAGTGTGTTTGGCAAATACGTTCTTATATTTGTTTTAACAATTTTGTTTTGAACAAAAATATGGTTTTGCTAAACATGGCTCTAAAAACAATTCATTAAAACTTTTTAAAAAAAAATCTGCTTGTTACATATGGCACGATCCTTATTAAAAAATGCATTTTTATTTATATAAAAGGAGAGAATTTTTTTTTTACATGGTTTTAGACAAATTATTGTGTTGATTTTCCTTTGCATCTTTTGAAATATACACCAAGTTTGTAAAATTCCTTAAAGATTTGGCCAATATTTCAATAATCCTAAAAATTTTAATTCATAAAAATTAATGGTCAATATCCTGGTAAAAATGTTAGACCTATAAGTAGGCTGGTATTTAAATATCAGGAGTTAACTAGAAAATTTTCAGGATTATTTTAGATATTCACCAATTTTAATTGAGAGCATTTTTCACCACAATGTACGACTTGTGGAGAACCCTTTTACTTTTCAGGATAAGTGAACCTTGTCAGGGCACTTGCATAGACCCTTCTCATAAGAATTTATCTGGGCAAACAAGCCCATAATAAATTTGAAATGTTGGATTTATTCATGGGAGTAAATTTTTATATTAAGCCATAGACAAACTATCAGTTAAAAACTCAACAAAACCTTTAAACCATACTAGACCACACAATGCAGCTTACTTAGATATGGTGCACTAGGGGTGCTAATACCTTTCTTAGCCACAACCAGTCTCTTACCCTTGAAATTTATGATAAGACTAGTACACTCGGGTCTTTTAGTGACTCTAAACCAAACAACTAGTTAGCGACTCCTCGATCCCGACATCCCGCCACATCGCACACCTACGTGTGGCAAAAGGTATATTCTATTACAACTCTGAGAACTAAAAATGGAAAAAAAAATTAGAGCAATGTTCAAATTGAATAAAACTTTAGGGGCTAAATATAAACAATGAAATATTCTGAATTGGGAGTAGAATTTCACTTAAGAACATAATATTATGAGTGAGAGAGAGAGATTATGCAAGTCATGTTTAGATTGATTAAGAGCATAGTTATAGTTTCTTTCTTCTTCTTCTTTTTTGCTTGTGCCTAATTGACCTATTTAATAAGCTTCATTAAATAATAATTTGAAATGCAAATCATGTTTAGAGTTTCAAGAATTTACGAAAATTCTACTTTAAGAATAAAGAAGTTCAAGTTAATGATCCTCTAGCAAAGTTTTGAGATAAACAAATTATTTTACGTGGATACATTATGCATTGCCTTCTCTGACTAAGATGCACTTCTTCGCTAAAACAAAATAAGAAAAAGTAATGTATGTTAGAGATGTTGGTCCAAGTAAAAGGATTTTTTTGTTGAGCTTTCAATTATACAATTAGAGGAGGAGATATTTTCGGTACGCTTGGTATTTCAACCATTTAAATTAAATAATCATATAAATTTTTATATATTTTATGCAATTTTAAAAAAACAATAAATGAAAAACAGAGTAAAAATCACATTAATGTTAATGTGTGATTATTAATTAGTATATATGACTTAATTTAAATAGATGGAATATAGAATAGATTAACTAGATCGGTGACTTATGTTATGCTATAAGCTGGTCTAATTTTTTTTAATGTAAAAAAAAAAAGATAGCTAAGGAGACGGTAGTGTTTTTAAAAAAACAAGAAAAATCTGATACTCGGATCATTAACTTGATTGGATCCAATAAAATCGGGTAATCTAGTTATATGATTTAAACTGTAGGCAACGATAACAAATAAACCATGAAAAAATATTTTGCAACAACTAACTAAAAAAATGTGCCACTAATATCACACCTGCAAGGAGAATAAAAAAAAGACCGTTCAAGACCTATTATCATTCAATCATGGATATCTCCCACCACAAAAAGAGTTTGTTGAGAAGTATCAAACCTCATTACAAAAGGGTTGTGCAATGATATCAAAAGGAACTGCATAGGCTACTAGAGCAACGACTCGAAAAAGCAAATCGAACAAAACACAATGAAGTGATCATCCATGTATATTCAATCAATCAATTGTATTTAATCCAAGAAGCAAATTTATTTTAAAAAAATAAATCTAACAAAGAATAGCAAATAAAAAACATTCAAGATAACTCAATCAAATAAAGAAACAAAGGATGTATAAAGCCGTAAAAAAAGGATCCAAATCTTCAATTAAATAAACACTAAAGAATGAAATTTTAAAAAAAATTGCTTTAAAAAAATGATAAAACAAAACCAAAGTAATCTCGAGTAAACATTATAACATTAGGTCAAATTCTCAAACTTGTAACCTGTGAAATCATAGACATGGGCTTAACCAATAAATTAAAATCCAAATCAATTTAATTTTGAAAGATGAAATCGGGTAAAAAAAAATCAATCTAAAACATTTGGAAAAAAAAATAACAATTAAAAGTATAAGGATAAAATATAATAGGAAAAAGAATGATGGAGGGTGAAACCATAAAAAAAAATCAAATTTAAAACTTATCTTAGATTACTTAAATAACAATTAAAGAATGAGTATCAAATTTGATAAAGAAAAAAAATTTAAATGAGGAAAAAATTAAAATAAAATTCTAATTTCATAAGTTATTTTTTTAAAAAAAACAAAGAACATAGACTAAATTGAAAGGAGAGAGAAGCTGAGATGATGATTTGAAAGTTTGAGGGTATGGCATAAACACTAAGGAAGAGAGAGGAAAGAAATAGTTGTCGACACCAAACCAGAGTTCCTTTCAATGCATGAGTTGTCGTCATGAAGGAAATGTTGAGGCTAATCAAGCTTCATTTGAAACGATATTTTTTTGCCATTAGAGTCATCCGTACACATCATCCAAAGACGATGAAGTAGCTAACACGTGCCCAACACAAGTCAACCAATTTTTTTTATTTACTTTTCATTACTAATTATCAATCTGTCTCTATCCTAACCCAATAACAACAACAACAACAACAAAAAACCAACAACATAATGAGGTCTTTTTATTATGTTTAACTAAAAAAAAGCCTCTTATTATTGCAAGAGTAAATTGATAATTTTATTGTTCACTTTTACATGAAAATACAAAGAAAGTCCTTCATGGCAACCTAACAATTCCTCACTGTTAAGAGTATTGATGTCATTTTATTGTACAAATAGAAAGCAAAATACTCGTTTTGTCCATGGTCAATTCTAAAATGTCAAAATAATCATATTGCGAAGACACTTTTACCCTTAACCATTAGCCTACGAGGTTTCTTTGAAGGGCAAGATGGTAAAACACTATTCATGTTCACTGTGCAATATGTCTAGAGAAACAACATTTTTACCATCCCTTCCAGTTTTTTTTCAATGTTTTTAAATTCTAAAAATATTTTCAATAAGAATCGGTCATCTTTTAAGAGAAAATAGTTAATTTCATGTTATCATCTCATATTTTAACAAAAAGAAAAATCTCAAGTAAATAAATTTGTTTTAGTACATGTTTGATATTGTGGTGGAGTGTTTTTTGTTTGAAAATGTATCAAAATAAGTTTTTTAAAATTTTTTTATCTTTGCAAATTAATACCATAAAAAAACACTAAAAAATATTAATTTGATTTTTTTTTTATATAGATACACTCTAACATAGTTCCAAGTAAAAAACAAAATATGTCTGAGCAATCTGGCTTCAGTTTTAAAACATAAAAAATAAAATAATTTGTGAACAATTAAAAAAAAAACCAATGAAAAGAAGTTTGTGAACTAAAAATAGAATAATTTGACAAATCTATCAAATAATCAAGATTGATTTGTCATTCGATAGTTTCTTTATTTGAGTCAACACAATTCCATGTTTGTTGGTTGCATTATCAATCAAACCCTCTTTTGTATGAATAAAATTTGCATAAATCAAGAAATTGTCGTCATACTTTAATTATTTCTTGCCTTTTCCACCCACAACCCCAAGATACCCTCAACAAATTCAAAAATCCCCCAAACAATAACTCATAATCAACCAAAAATACCCCCACAATCTAAGCCCAATCTGGTCACTATGTTCCTCAAAACACCAAAAACGATCCCTCGCATTGCTGCTCCAACGCCTGCTGCAACCTTCCCTAGACAAATAACAAACACAACAGCAACAAAACGCTTGCCCTCTCTCTCTTTCTCTGTCGCTCTGTCATTGGTCTTTTGCTTTTCCTCATCTATTACTCTGTTTTCTTTCTCTGCTGTTCTCTCACCTATTCTTCGAAGCAAAGGTAACACTAAAGTTTTGATTTTTGACCCACAAAAGAGCAAAGAAACAACCCCATATAAGATTACACTGTCGCCGGAAATGTTGCTTCCGGTGCATTTTCCGGCATAAGAATCAAAATGCAAGAGACCCTTTTAGCTACACTATCAGAAAACCCCAAAACCAAAGCCAACAACAAAGACGTTTCCTTGCTAGTCACCTCGCCGTGCCATATCGTCTCGACGAGAACCCGATCCCAGCCGAACTCGCGGCGCGTGACGCCAACTCGCGACTCGACTTCCACCACCATTACCGCCAGTGTCGACACCAGCTGTGCCTTGGTGGAGAAGGTGCTGCCCAATGGGGATATTTATACCGGGGGGTTGGTAGATGGTGTTCCACATGGGAAAGGGAAGTATTTGTGGAGTGATGGGTGTATGTATGAAGGAGAGTGGAAGAAAGGGAAGGCTAATGGAGGTGGGAAGTTTTCTTGGCCAACAGGAGCTTCTTATGAAGGCCATTTTAAGTTGGGGAAAATGGATGGTTTTGGTACTTTTATTGGTGTAGATGGTGAAGCTTATAGTGGAAATTGGGTGAGTGATAAAAAACATGGGTTTGGTGAGAAAAGGTATGCTAACGGGGATGTTTATCAAGGTTTATGGAAGGATAATTTGCAAGATGGAGATGGGAAGTATAGCTGGAGTAATGGGAATGAGTATATTGGTGAGTGGAAAAACGGGGTGATTTTTGGGAAAGGGGTGTTGGTTTGGGATAATGGGAATAGATATGAAGGGTATTGGGAAAATGGGGTGCCGAAAGGGAAAGGGATGCTTACATTTGGTAGTGGGAATGGGAGGGTTTGTGGCGGCGGAGAGGATCTTAAAAGAGTGGCCTTGGATCCGGTAGGAGGGGGAGGGAGGAAGAGATCATCAGTGGATGGTAACTTTCCGCGGATATGTATTTGGGAGTTGGATGGAGAGGCTGGTGATATTACTTGTGATATTGTTGATAATGTTGAGGCGTCAATGTTTTACAGAGATGGTAGTGATGATAATGGAGGTGGATGTGAGGGTAATGTGCAGCAGCAGCAGCCAGGAAGAAGTCCTTGTAGTTCTGTTGATTGTGAGGTTAATAAGAAACAAGGACAAACGATTTCAAAAGGGCATAAGAATTATGATTTAATGCTTAATCTTCAACTGGGTGTCCGGTAATTTGGTCACTGGCTAATGTGGTTTTTTTTAATTTTAGATTCTTTTAATGAGTTTGGATTTGATAATGTGTGTATTTTTTAGGCATTCTGTTGGCAAGCATGCGTCAATAACAAGGGAATTAAGACAGGGTGATTTTGATCCCAAAGAGAAGTTTTGGACAAGGTTTCCACCTGAAGGATCGAAGTCTACACCTCCGCATCAGTCTGTGGATTTCAAATGGAAGGATTACTGTCCCATGGTATTCAGGTATTGTTTTTAGGACGTTTTAAGTTTTGCTGATATTTGGAATTTATAATGTTTTATTACTTCACTTTCAAATTTTCTTTTGAATAGCCAAGAAAGGAGATATTAAATCTGTCTCTGATTTCCTATGTTATGGTGGTGGTTGGTTTGTTTGGTATTTAGACATCTGAGGGAATTGTTTGCAATAGATCCAGCGGACTACATGCTAGCTATTTGTGGAAGTGATACTCTTAGGGAATTTTCCTCCCCTGGGAAGAGTGGAAGCTCCTTTTATCTAACTCAAGATGACCGTTTCATGATCAAAACCGTTAAGAAATCTGAAGTCAAGGTTAGTCTCAAATTCTTCATTCATTATGTTACAGAAAAGAAAATGCATGAAAAGTGATTGTTACTCGAGCAGTATTAAGTGGGATGAGTGATTAGGTTCTGTT
>Ga0307507_10011227_pt1 | contig 11359 bp, 19 predicted proteins | sample 7_EM_MG_FD_207223 | JGI IMG/M metagenome (GOLD analysis project Ga0307507, IMG submission 207223) | Populus trichocarpa ectomycorrhiza microbial communities from riparian zone in the Pacific Northwest, United States - 7_EM | ecosystem: Host-associated > Plants > Roots > Unclassified | place...
ATTTTTTGTGGGTTCTCTGTCTCTTGGGGGGGGGGGGGGGGGGGTTCGGAAAGGGGCGCTAAGGGCATAGGGGAATACGGTAGCTGATGGAACGGATGGATCAAGGTAACGACAAAGAAGTGTGGGTCTGGTGAGTAACTCAACTGAAAAACAATTATCATATCATACCAAAACAGGAGCCGAAGGGAGATGGACATAGAGAACAACCCTTCTCATTTTGAGTAGAATTGGCGAGCACCACGAACATATAATATGGACCAAGAAGGTTGGAAAAAAAAAAGAACCCAGAAAATGAATCCCACACTATCCGAGACACAGAGGGAGACAAATGGACAAAGTGTAAAGTAAAAAAAAAAAAAGGGATATGCAGATAGAGGAGCGTATGAAAGGGTGATCATAAAAAAATGAACATAATTGTAGCCATGATTCAAGAAAACTAGGAACAAAGAATACATTGGCAACGCTTCGCGCCGGTTTTACTAAGTATGTTTGCGTGCCATACGATCTCCGTTACATTTAAGCATGGGAAGATGATCCGTGGTTTGGCGTCGATGCTGCTCTTCGAACGGGCTCGAAGTAAGGATGAGCCATGGCCTCCTTTGCGGTCAAGCGTTCCTAATTACAAAAACCCATTAGTATCATCAAGGACATGTGGGACAGGTTCAGAATATACCTGATGATCATATCTTAACAATTTATCCAAAAAGTCAAGAGCGTCATTGCTGACAAAACGCTGGTTGTCGGCATTGACGAATTGGTGCCAGCTCTTCTTAGGGAATCGTCCTAGAATATCGTCGTACTGGGTATCGAGCTCAATGTCGTATTTATCGAGGTAGTCGAACAATTCCTCCGTTCCTAGGACCTTTGCAATCTTGACCAGCTGATCTGAGTTGGAGTTTCCATGGAAGAAAGGCTCCTTGCGGAAGATCATCGACGCAAACATAGCACCCAGAGACCAGAGATCGAGCGAATAGTCATACTCCTGATAATCAACAAGTAATTCTGGACCTTTGAAATACCTCGATGCAACGCGGACATTGTATTCGGTCCCGGCGTGGTAAAATTCGGCGAGACCCCAATCAATCAATCTCAGCTATTGGCGCAACCATTAGCTAAATGTACGCACTGGGTGTGTTTGAGATTTGTGAAGCCAACCTTCCGCTTCTCGTGGTCGATCATGACATTGTGGGGCTTGACGTCTCTATGCATGATACCCTTGCTATGACAATAGTCGAGTGCCTAAAAGGTTCCGAAGGTTAGCCACCAAGTATCTCCGATCCATGCTGACACCCTGAAGGGCACAAACCTTGAGTAGCTCGTAGATATAGTAGCGCACATCGTAATCTTGGAACTTCGGGTAGAGACTGCGAAAGTCGGTGTTGTTTATGTACTCGAATATTAACGAGGGTGTTTTGCTCTGATGTGGTGAGAGCATCTAGATTAGAGCAGCTCATACGTAGTACCAACTAGAACCGGGCTAGAGCAACAAACCTGGGGATCCCTGACGACATCTAACAGGGCAACAATATTCGGACCTCCGGAGAGGTTCTGCAGAATCTTGATCTCGCGCTTGATCTTCTTCTTCTTAACTGGCTTCAATACCTTGATAACGGTTTTCTGGTAATTTGTAATATTTATTCCCTCGAATACTTCCGAGTATTTACCTCGACCTACGATAAGGAATCAAACAAGAAAATGCGTCAGCAAAGCCAGGTTCGGGAAGCAGCAGGCTCTGAAGAATAAAAAAAACCCAACCAATTTTGCGCACGACTTCGTAGTTCTCAAGAACGCCCCACTGAATGTTGACTGAGTCATAGTCCCAGTATGCTCTAGGCATGTGCTGATTGACCTACACCGTGCTCAAAAACTTTAGATTAGCCACATGTTTTCAGTTTTCTTTATCACCTCCGTAGCAAAAATATCGCGTCCGGGACTATTGTTCTGTCGTAGTCTCGCTTGGGGCATCGAAATTCTAGCGGGGATCAGAAAAGTTAGAAAACAACTAGGGGTATTACATCTGCATAAACGCGAGCCATTGTCTTGACTCCACGACTAGGCACTCGAGAGAGAGATATTGGAGGGTGAGTTTGGTGGGTGTTCTGGGAATCGAGACAGGAGGTAGTGGAAAGGCGAGAAAGTTGAGGCCGTGATGAATGGTTTATGTGGTGGTAGTGAAGGAAAAGTGAAGGAGAGCGAGAGGCGGATTTAAGCACGGTAAATGTTAACACGCAGAGCGAAACAATGGTGCGGATGGTCAGTCACCCTTGGGTGACAAGGCTCCTGCCGGTGGTTGAGGGTATGGAAGTGGTTGTGTTAGGGCGAAGCTAGGCCGCACCTAGTTTGATAGAAGGAGGGGGCAGAGGGGCGTGCAGCAGCAGCTCAAGAAGGGGGTGGAGGGAACGTTGTGAGGTGTGAGGAGGAGGTGGTGGGAGGAGGAGGGATCTCTAAGGGAAAGTCGGTACAAGTCCTCGAAAGAAGGGTAAGACAACGGCGACAACCTAAAGCCAAATCTACAAGGGTATGAGGCGCCTGGCAGTTCATCTATTTCTATTTTCCGGAAACTAATTTGCATATTCTGTGTAAGCAATTTTCAGCAACAACTGAATTTCTTGACGAACCATAGAATGCTATGTCTGCAGCAGGCAGAGGAGTAGAAACTCCACCAAGAGCAGGAGCACGTAAAGTGAAAAGGAGGGGTAGATAATGGAGGAAGGAACTAAATCAAGTTGCTTTTCATAGCTTCGTTCAGTTTGGAATTTCTCTTCAAAACACCGCACAGCAAATTTTCGTCTTCTCTCCTCTTCGCCGGCAGGGTGTCATTAGAGCGGTTTTGACAGTTCCAACTATCATCTTTCCGTCAGAATATCGCGCTGCCTCTTCCATGAGAAAGTGAACACGGTCACGACAGATTGTAGAGCACGTCATGTTGGCTCTACTGTACCGGGTCTGCACTGGAACCTGCGGTCAAATCAAGACACATCTAACCGCCGCGAAGAGCTGCCGTAATAACGGCATCCGGTAGGCAGACAAAAGAGAAAAGAAAAAAGAAAAATATAAGGATTTAATCGTCTCAACTTCTATGGATTCAATATGTGGTTCCGTATGGAATGGCAAGGGAGGGAAAGTGCTGGACATTATGTGGTCAGAGGAGTTGCAGCGATAACTTAAAATCGCACCCCCGCGCTGCAATCAGCAGGCCAGCCAAGAAAGCCATGGGGTCAAAAGAGCTAGCGATGGACAAAAAGACTCGAATATCCTCCCTATTTTCTGCAATTGTACCTTTTTACGGCGAATATAATTTCAGAGCAAATTAAATTACAAAATATGACTCTTGTTATATTCGGGCAGCTATGTTTTGCGGGGATTTCGAACCGATGCCCGGAGGGCTTTGGGGCCTAGGGTGATGGATGACCTCTTGGTACATACCGCCTGGTGTGATACCGGTATCGAGTGGTGTTGGTGGTTGGAGGGGACGCCTCTTAGCCTGCTCGTGCATGATTAAACGACGTTTGTTAACACGGCTGTTATTGCATACTCGAGCATACAATCCCCGGAGCCCGAGTCGCTGAGCCTCTTCACTGGCATAACAAGTTACGATACCGTACTGTGGAGGGGAAAAATTGTGTGTATCTAAAGGTGGTGAAGGTTGATGAGAGTGACGACCACTGTAACTCAACACACCTCAACCCGTTAAAGCCGCACATTCTTCCCTTCATCCCTCAAACCCGCATTTTGAATCGTCCTAACCAATCCGCATAAGCTCTGCACTGCAGCTGGGTTTCTACCACTTAGATGTTCTACGACCTCAACGTTCCCTGGGCTCCCACTTCCCCGGATCTTTCGCGAACCGTGGCTTTCCTGAGCGAGTGTAAGGCTTCTCATTTCTTTGATTGAAGTTCGAACGTTATGGAAAACTGACTATCGACAAATAGTAGGCTATGATGTGATTGCTTTATCCCACATCCACTCGGGAAAGTTCCCACAGAGCCAGGTATGCATCTCTTCCCTCCCTCCCACCACCTCTTCCGCCGCCGCTCGCGGGCTTTTCATTTGCTCTTTCATCTATCAAGGTGATCCCTCTAATACGTCCATTTTTCTCCAGCTCAATCCAATCCCGGAGAATCCGTTTCCCAAACATCCGAACCTCCGAATACTCCGCCGAATAACGGTTATCCTTGATGACCCCTCTCAAAACCACCGACTCGCTGCCCTAACCTCTGCCTATGACATTGTTGCTTTACGGCCTACAAACGAGAAGCTCCTGCTGCAGGCTTGCAAAGAACTGGATTGCGACCTCATCTCTGTCGATCTCTCACAACGCATGGGCTACCACTTCAAGCATAAGACGGTTGGACTGGCAATCCAGCGGGGGGTATTTCTCGAAATAAACTACTCTGCCAGTATTAATGATATGACGGCACGAAGGAATCTGATAGGAAACGCAGCAGCATTAATACGGGCAACAAGAGGGCGGGGAATCGTCATTAGCAGTGAAGCGAGGAAAGCTCTGGGTGTTAGAGGTCCATTCGACGTGATCAATCTTGCAACGCTATGGGGACTAAGTCAGGACAAGGGCAGAGAGGCAGTGGATGGGCTTCCTCGTCTAGTAGTGGTGTGGCCTTCCCCGGATCTTGTGTTTTGAGTATTTCGGACTAGACTGGGCTGACATTACTGGTTAGGCACAAGCTAAATTGAAAAGGACTTCTTTCCGAGGTGTTATAGGCGTTGTCGTTAATGAGCCTCTTCAAGGGAATAAGCGAAAAGCAGAAGACGAAGCCGGCCCATCAGACCAACTAAAGTCCGAAGCAAGCCCAGAAGATAACAAAAAGGCAGAGGCTCCGCCAAAGCTATCGAAGAGAGCTCGAAAAGCCTTAGCTCGTGCGTCGAAATCATAAGCTATTTATTCATTTAACAGGACTGTACTGGTACTACTGTATGATAGAAAACCGGAATGGAGTTTGGTGTATATTTGAATAGGCCTTTAGTACATATCTCAAAGCCCAAACCTCGATTACAAAACCTAACACTCTGCCCTTTCCAACCTCCTCCTGAATATATATGCCTCATCTTAGACCCATTAAACTTCTATCTTCAGACAAGCTTTTGAGCCTCTATGCACCTCAATCCTTCCCCATCTGGCCGCCGGTCCTCCTGCAGGGTTATACCCGGGTTACGCACACTTCATATTATCCTGTACTCGAGTACGTACCGTACAGTACCGACATGTATGAAGCCGTGCCCGTACTATATGCATGCGTACTCGTACAGAGCAGGCTTAAGAAGAGTGTGATGGCGGCGGCGGTGATAGTGATGATGACGATGATGATGATGATGATGATGACGAGTTGGCTAAATGCGGGTGCGGCAAGAAGGAGATACGGTAAGTTGGTTAGACAGGTGCTGTGCTCGAGTAGTGGAGGGGGTGGCCGAAAGCACTGCTATGAGTGGATAGGAAGTTTTTTCTTCACACTTCCATAATAAGGGTAGGGATTAGACCCGGGTGGTTGCATATGCTCATCTGGTGGGGTGAGAAGGGCGTTTTGAGTTTTATTTTTTTGATTGGAGAGGTGGGGTTGGGGTGGAGTGGTTTGGATGGTTTGGATGAGGTCAGGGAAGGTGGGAGGGAGGTATCGGACGTTCCTCCCATGGTGGGTGGAGGAAGGTCGTAGAAGGGACGATGAGGGTTGTGTGGGTACAGTATGGTATTTCCCATGCTGCGAGATGCCAGCAACGTTGTTACTTGTCCGCTCTGACTTAGTGTCTAGTAATGAGGGGGTGGTCTCGGAGAGGGAAGATATAGATGGCGAATACTCCATGTTCTAGTAGGAGGCTCGTTGCATACTGGGTTTGTGTAGTATTTTTCCCAGGGAATGCAGAAATATTTGTTCGGTTTGATTGAGGGTATCATAGCTGCAGAGATATATAGATTATTGTAGTGCTAGTGCTGGCTCGTTCTCCATGACCAGGCACTTCGAAACCACAGTATGTCACTCGAGCTCCCAGGGGAACCGCTTCAAGATAGGGTAAGAATAACTTGCTAAATGTAGGTCACCTCGCGGATTATGTGCTGTTAATGGGTTTATTATTCATCATTCATGGGATTGTTTCATAAGAGCCCATAAATATGTGTAGGGTAGCTGCGTGAATCCTCCTCCTCGGCAGACAACCGATTTGTTGCTGAGACGTCCATATAAGCTTTAGATCGGCCTAGCCCTACAACTAAAAAGAGTCCCTGCGCTCAAGGCATTTTTGGCCTTAAGTGGTGAATCTTGGCAAATGGAGGGGCACCAAGGGCCCCGCCTTGTTGAGCCGCATGTATAGAGCCGTCAACTGAAGGATAGAGGGAGGCAACGTACGATACCGGTACGCAAAGGGTTTTCTTAGAGGATCTGGGACTCGTAATAGCGGCTGCCGCGTAGTCACTGTGTTCGCTATTTTTTTTTTTTTGTTTCTTGTACCTTCTCCTTCCCCTATCCAACCTCAACCTCATATCACCCTCTTCTCCCTCTTCTCCTTCTTCTCCCTCTTCTCCTTCTCCTCCTTCTCCTCGTCCTCTCATCCTCCTCTCTACTCTCCAAGCATTTTTTCCTCTCCTCCGCCACTCCCTACTCCTTACCTCCCCTGTGCATTCCTCCTATTGCATCCTTTGTGGCTTGTTGTAGTTGTAGGAAGGCTTCTCGAATAGGAGTTAATCAGCACTCCCTATCCTTCTCGTTAAAGGTGTCAGGTTTGTTCTTTAGGGACTGTTATCCATTACAGCAGTGGAGAAAACAACGGAATGCAGTGTCAAATGAAGCCGAGGGCTACTCAAGCCACAACCGGGGATGATTGGTCTGCCGTTTTCGTCCATGCTGGAGCCGGCTATCATTCTGTTCCTAATGAGCCTGCTCACCGTGAAGCTTGTGCCTCGTCAGTAAACCTGCCACTTCTCCCTTTTTCTTCCCTCTGATGAGGAGGAATCCTGCACGATATGGCGTTTTATCTGACTTTTTTTTTACAGGGCTTGCCGGGCTGCTATTGCATTTCTTAAGAATGGCGGGTCTGCTACGGATGGCGTTGAAATGGCTTTGAAAAGCTTAGAAGATAACGAGATTACCAATTCTGGTTACGGGAGCAATTTATCTATAGATGGGACAGTTGAGTGTGACGCCTCCATTATGGAAGATAGTGGGCGTTCTGGAGCTGTGGGAGCCGTTTGGGGTAACAATTGGCCTGATCCATATACTAATCTCATTGGCTATTGTCTTCAGTGGGCTGATCGGTTCATAGCATTTAAAAACCCTTCAGCACTCGCCCGTCTTATCCTAGACAACACCCGTAAACCACTGTCACTTAAGAGAGTCCCTCCTATTCTCTTAGTCGGCCATGGTGCTCTTGATTATGCGAAAGAACATCTTTTCCCTGAGGTTGATAACGAGGCACTAATTACTAGCCATACGCACGCTCGCTGGAGCAGGTGGAGAAGAGAGCTTGATATAGCAGAGCAGGAGGAACAAGCAGCTGATAGGTGCCAAAGAGTGTGCCAACTTCCCACCTCTGCAGCTAAGGCGGCCGCGGAAAAAGTCGCTACGAATGCACCAAGGCAGCCAGATAGGGAAGATCTGGTTACAGATACTGTCGGTTGTATTTGTGTTGACCGGTGGGGAAACGTTGCTGCGGGAAGTAGCTCTGGAGGCATTGGGATGAAACATCGTGGCAGAATTGGGCCCGCAGCATTGATTGGCGTTGGGACCTGGATTGCTTGTGGGGGCCAGTCGGTCGTTGCAGCCACATGCTCTGGTAAGCTCTTTATTCGGCTCTTCGGATCTCATGGATAAAATGTTCCTAACGGAGAATGGTGTAGGTACTGGTGAACAAATGGCTCATACGCTTATTGCGTCCAAAACTGTTAGCCGTATGATTGCCACGGAAGACGAGATCGAAGCACTGAAGAAAAGTATTGAGGAAGACTTTATGGGTTAGTTAACTCAATAGTAGTTTGGGCATGTGGGATATTATTCGCTGATGACCGATAGGTTCGAGAATTGTCAAAGAGTCAACCATGTCTTCTGCGGTGGGTATCATGGCTGTCAAAATTGATAAAGCTTCTCCAAGAGCTAGGATCAAGTTTCTCTACGGACACACCACTGATAGCATGGTATTTAAATTATTCTGCGTGATTCAATATCAGCGCAAATCGACTTTTCGTATTCTAACATGGTTATCCATAGGTAATGGCTCATATGACCCCATTTATGAAGGACCCCGAGACTATAATGTCCCGCAATAGAAAGAACCCTGAAACATGCCTTGGAGGGAAATCTATTCAAGCTTCTAAGCTTGGAGCGAAGTGAGCCCCCACTAAAATTAACGATTGGAAAAACTCCCACCGCCGAATAAAGGTAGGAAAAGACAATGGAATCCGCAGTACCTGAGAGACCCGTTATGCTAATTATACAATTATATAGCCAGAGCCTAACTATGTCGATAGGCATTGTTTGACCCTGTAGTAATATTGCCAGCAATCGCTCTTTTTCCCTCGTTTTCGCTTTTTTTCCCTTACTTCCCGGTAGAGGTGTAAGAGTTCTGATTTTACATTTTATGCATGGGTATGGTTGTTGGTTTAGCATGAGCAATGGAGGGTATTTTTCCTCCTACGAAGCTGGAGTTCCTGGAGTACTGGTGGCGGATGCCTCGTTTGAAAAGGAGGTGGCTTTCGACTGCTTTACTTTTTTTGTCCTTTTCTTTTTTGTCAATACCACAGCGGGGCTTCCGCCGAAGTTTCCAAGGGCAGATATGTCGAGTTTGGTGTTGCATGTGGTGCAGATGGCGCCTTCGGGAGGGGTGCAGAAGACTGTATAAAGACCAGCCAAGCGGCGATTATGGGCGTTAGCACTCAGCATGTATAAGATAGAACGAATAAAGGTTGCTATGGGCAAGATGTCTAAGAGGACGAGTTGTGGGAGGGCAGTTTTTCCAGAGCTTCCGGTTCGTGTGTTTGAGTATTGCTCGCAAATTTCGGCCAACTCAAGGAATTATCCCACCAAGACGCGATACATCCAATGGAGCGAGGCCATTCTGCTCAACTTCTTGGACCCCGGGGTTATATAGGGACCGAAGCATCCATCGCATTCAAATTTCACCATTTATACTCTGCCCCCTTCCTACCCAACCGTATCTCAAAAACATAGGGGAACAGGGGCGGCTTACTTGACAGGCATATCGAGCACACAAACCCAATATCCACCACATTCTTATGACAGAAGCACGCGGCGCGGAAGTCTACATTTATCTGCGTTGGTGGGACTAGATGCCGGCGAGTAGCAGTGTCTGGGATAAAGGACATCTATCGGATCAAAAGATTAGCTGCCGGGTTTGTTGGGAGGTAGGTAGTGACGAACCATCAAGTACTGCAAAAGACTCTCCGGATGTTCCAACTGCATGTATATACCTCTAGTAGTATCCGACGCCTGTTGCAGAAACACAGTCTCGCCAGCAACTTTACAGATATCAATTGGTATTTTCTACTTACTCCCATTAGCCATCTCATCCGATCAGCCCCATCGGGATGGAAGGGGAAGCCAAACCTTCCTCTGCGCCGCAAATATCGAATTCATAACAGGAACATACTGTTCCGCCAGATCACCCGAAACACTAACCACCAAAATTCTAGCATTCATACTGATAACTTCCCCCCCTGCTGCTCCCGCCGCTGTTGTCGCAGTCGTCGTCGTCGTTGTCCCCACCCTCCCACCACCACCACCACCACCCTTACCACCAATACCACCATCATTATCAACCCTAACCAACCGATTAATATACCCAAGCGCAAGTCCCAAAGCCCCAGCCATCATAGTCTCCTTCGAATCCACCAAATCTTCAGCCGTAGTTTGCCTCATGAGTTCCGCGAATGAAGCTTGGACTTGATCTTCTATGATGCGGAATTGGCGGTACTTGTTTGCGTCTCTAAACGGATCCTCACTACCACCGCCGCTAGCGGCGGCAGTGGTAGTAGTGGTGGGATATAGAAATCGAGCAGACTTCGTATGCGAAGCAATCACCGCAACCCGATTCGCATGCGAGAATGCCATATGCGCATTTAGAAAGATTAGGATTGAAGCTAGGGCGCGTTCTAATGGGAGGGTTGGGGATAGGGCGCTCCAGGCGTAGGGGTTTGTGTCTAGGATTAGGACTAGTAGGGAGGGTTTTTCTGAACTCGTTTGGTTAGAATGGTTGAGTGGCGGAGGGAAAGGGAAGGGGAAGAAGGGGAGGGAGGTATTATACCGTCGATGGATTGGGAGTAGTGGGCTGAGGCATCTACTGTGTCCATTTTGGTTTTTTTTTGGTTTTGTTTCGTTTGTGGTGTGGATGAGATGGGATGGGATGGGTAAAGGTTGTGATTATTAGAAGAGGTGAGGTTGAGATAAAGTATGATATGATACAAGTAGGTAGTCTGCGGTGGACTTAAGTTATGCACGGATCCGGTTGGGAAGGAAGGAAGGCTTGGCGGTGGGTTTTTTGGTGGTGGCGGGGATGGCGAGTGATTGGTTGTAGAAGGAAGGTGGAGTGGTGAATTGTTGATAATTACTGGTGTTCAAGTTGTGTTGTTATCGTATGGGCTTATCCTGGATTGAATACTGGTGATAAGTCGATGAACTTATTCTTGACACCAGTACCGACGCCTGAGAATGCGCTAGTAAATAAAGGGCTTAGGATTTGGATTCGTAGCCTTATTAACCCTCGGAATAATACAAGTATCATAGCATAAGTCCCACAATTATTCCCCATCGACGAACGGCGGGGAAAAAGAAAAAGAAAAAAAGAGAATTGTGTATGATAATAAAACACCGCAGTCGGAAGGATATCTCTAGCTCGACATCCGAGATCCAGCGCACCACTACCCGGAAGTCTGCAAGCACCAACACGACCGAGCTAAAGTCGGACATTCTATATGGGAATCATTACCAGATGTCCAACCCCAACTCGGCCACGCGAGTACAATAAAACACAGCGCAACCCCTCCCCCTCCACTCTAGTCTCCCTTTCATCACTTCGCCCCCCACCCCTCCCTAAACACCCCCACCATATCCTCCGCAAGCTGGCCTCCAACCCGCCTATCCAACCACTCCCGCAAATCCCCCCAAAAGGCCTCATCCACAACAACTCCCTTTCCCTCCTCCCCCTGCTCCTCTTCTCCTTCCTTTCCCTTCCCCCTCTCCTCCTTCTCTCCCCCCCCGCCACCACCCATAACCATAACACTAACCACAACCTCCTCCTCCCCCGCCTTAACACCAACCCCCTCCAACGTCTTCAAGTCGCCGAGTACCCTCCCCTTCAGCAGTAACTTGATCTTCTCAATCGGGATCTTGCTGGCCGTGGA
>Ga0307507_10011228_pt1 | contig 11358 bp, 6 predicted proteins | sample 7_EM_MG_FD_207223 | JGI IMG/M metagenome (GOLD analysis project Ga0307507, IMG submission 207223) | Populus trichocarpa ectomycorrhiza microbial communities from riparian zone in the Pacific Northwest, United States - 7_EM | ecosystem: Host-associated > Plants > Roots > Unclassified | place...
TTTTTTTTTACTGTTAATTTTATTAATTTTTTTTAAAAACTAGTTTAGAGTGAATTAAATTCATTCGTATTGTGATGTGAACAATATTTTTTTTTCCTGAAAAACTAGTATATAGTGAATTAAATTCACTCGCACTATAATATCAATTTTATACCTGATAATATTTTATCTAATTTTATTACACACTCAAAATATTATGAAACTGTAGTTCTTATCAGATGAATTTTGTACGTAATGGAATTATAAATAGTTTAATGGAATAATAAAAAATATTTTATATAAAATATTATTTATTTCATGATGTAATAGGAGTAATTAATTCTACAATATTTAAATTTAAAACCATCAATATTAATATATATTTTTTAAAATTATTTTATAACTTTAATTTCAAAAGCATTATTAACCAAACATATTAAATTATTTTTTCTTCGATTTTAATTTCAACCACAGTTTTAACCAAACACTTATTTTTTTAAACTAATCTCAACTAAAAGTACTTTTTATAAATTTTTTTTTTAAATCACAACCACTACAGCTATTACAGTACAAAATACACTCTTAATAAACACAACATTGGGTCATATACTTGGCGCGTAAACCTAGGTAAACCTAATTATCATCCCCTGAACACTAGCAACTACGCGTTGCTGTCATTTCCGAGTTCAAATCGGGAACCATAAACCCTAAATTCCCAATCTTAGAAACCCTAATTTATTTATCAAATCGAAAACTAAACCCTAAAGCTCTGATATTCTCCAATGGCATCTTCAGAGATCGAGATAGTTTCATCAGAATCCAAACAAATCCCAAACGGCGTCGCGGCCAACGTGATCGATGTTTTCTCTGCTTCTGCTTACGGTGATCTCGATAAATTACGCAAATTTGTCGAAGAAGATAAAGCTTCTCTCTCTACCCCTGACGGTAATGGTTATTACGCTCTTCAATGGGCCTCTCTTAACAATTTCCCCGACGTTGCCCAATACATAATTGAGGTATTGCAAGAGTAAAGTTTTCATTTTTTTTAAATTTTTTTATTTAAATTGATGTAATTTGTGAGTATGTGTTCAGTGTATAATTGCATTTGATTGGTGTGTTTACTACTATTATTTTTTGGTAATCTCATTTGTATGTTTTTGAAGCACGGGGGAGATGTAAATCAACATGATAATGTGAGGCAAACAGCACTGCATTGGGCGGCAGTTAGAGGTTCAATTGCGGTGGCAGATGTGCTTTTGCAGAATGGAGGACGAGTGGAAGCAGCTGATGTTAATGGGTATCGGGTAAAAATGTTTTGCATTTTGTTATTATCCTGTTTTAGTAACCTGTTCGGCTGATATTTTTGTGACTGATTTCAGGCAGTATTCTGATTTTTTTTGTATTGTTTTAATGTATGCCACTTTGTGCTGTAGGCAGTTCATGTAGCTGCTCAGTACGGACAAACAGGCTTTTTGAATCACATTGGAGCAAAATATCGTGCTGATTTTGATGCAGTTGATAACGAAGGGAGGAGCCCTCTTCATTGGTATGTTTTAAGGATATGGTGTGGGGAGTTTATATTTAAAACCTACAGCTCTTTGTTCTGGTGATGCATGTCAATGATATAGTGCTAGTTGAATTGGTTTGTGTGCGCGTGTGTATGCAAACAGATAAGACGAGATCTGTTTGTAACTGAAATTCTAGTTTTGCAAACGGTATTTTTAGTGTCAAAGAGATAATAAGTTTTAATGGTATTTCCTGACTTAGCAACTTAGAGTTGATGGAGTCATGTGGAGTATATTTCTATTGAAAATGTGTGAACTAGTGGAAAACTTATTTTTGTGTTATAATGAACCAGGGCTGCTTATAAGGGTTATGCAGATACAATTAGACTACTTCTATTTCGAGACGCATACCAAGGGAGACAAGATCGAGAAGGTATTGTCAGAACACACTAGAATCCTATCTTGTAATTCTTCATCTCCTTTGGAATTCACCTAGTATTGGCTGTGATGATCACTATTTTACTCAGTTGTCATATGCTTGCTTTCTCAAATTTCTTATTATTTCCTTCGAGGACAATTTTGTGAATTTAACAAATATTATTTGCTCAAGCATATATTCCAGTGGAAAGAAATACTTAGGGACATCAAAAAAATGAAATGATGAACATGTTTTTCAAGTCAGCAGGAGCATGTTCCCGAGAAGGAAAACAGGAAGCAATTACGTACTCATATTTCAATATGCTAATTATACATGGTCTCTAAATGATAAACCAAGATGTGGATCCTTTTAATAAATATATCTGGAGATGAGTTTTGCAGGATTAATATAGACAAACACATTTCTATTCTGATATACTCATAGGCTGAGGATAGCTGCAATGATTCCTCACAATTGTTGTCAAAGTTTTGTAGAGGAGGCGGAGTGGAGCTAAGTTGAATGACATAATTTTGTCACATGCAGTTGCTGGAGTTCTGGAACTGTCATTGCACTCAAACTTTATTGTTAGCTTTATGGTTCTTGGTATATTCATATTTTAAGATTTAATGGTATATGATTTATGGAATCAAGGCCATTAGTAGTGTAATATAGAAATACTATATCACCTTTTTTTTCTTGGCGATTAAAAACTATACCACATATACATGAAGATTATTAACTTATGTTAAATTCCTTATAATTGTATCCCATTTTGGCATTTTCAATTTTATTACTCTTGACAATAATCAACCATTTTACTATACATCTATAGAACCGTGCTGACGTTGAATGTCCAATTGTATCAGGTTGTACCCCTTTACACTGGGCTGCATTAAGAGGAAATATAGAGGCATGCACTATTCTTGTACATGCTGGCACAAAGCAGGAACTTGCTGTGAAAGATAAAGCTGGATTTACTCCTGCTCAGATTGCATCTGATAAAGGTCATCGGCATATCGCCCTTTTCCTCGTACGTACTTTATATCGATGTTACCATCGGTAGAATGACATGCAGATAACTTTAAACCAATACATTCCATTGTGAGCATCTATAGGGATGTGAGACCTGTTGGTGTCCTATTGGGGAAAATGGTCTGATTCAGCCATCTATGAAAGTTTTTTTTTTTTTTTTTTTTGTGGTGAACTTTAGGAGATAACATGCTGTGATTTTCTATGGTGAAAGTTGGAAGTTTTTGGGATTTGCTTGCACTTGGTTCTCATAAGTCTTAACCCTCCTAAATGTCAACTTTTGCATGTTACTGAACAAAATATGCAGAACATTTTGTTATGGTCGATATTGGGAATAAATTGCTATGATTGATCGTGGTGAAATTGGGATGAGTTGCTGGAATTTGCTTGCACTTAGTTGTTATGAGTCTTAACCCTCTTAAATATTAACTTAACCATGTTACTGAACAATGTATCTTGCAGTTGAAAATTTTGTGCTGTGTTGCATTATACTGGAGGAGTCATCTAGTAGTTTGAATCATTGCACCACCTTCTTTGATGTCCTTTCTTTATTTTATTCTCTTTGAGAGGAAGTGCCGGACACCTTTTGAAGTGTCTTGTGCATTACTGTCTTTGGTCTAATTACTGTATTAGGATGGACCTATACAAACCATACATTATTTTTTTTCATCAGGTGAGATCATGTCATGTATATTGTGTATTGAAATTTTGTGGTGGGGCTATAATTCTTTGAAGAAAAGGCAAGCAGAGATGGAAGAATTCACCACCAATCTGAGTAATACAATTTTTTTCATGAAAGATAGAATCTTTTTGGCTCAATGGGTGACTTTATATCTGCACAGATGTCTTGAAAATGATTATTAATAGAATGTCATTTGCTGTAGCTATTGAGTTGGTACATTTAAAAAACTTTCTTTCTGTTTGTCTTAAATTCAGTGTTGTTAATCAACTGCTGTCTGAGATTTAGTTTCACCATGTTCTGAAAGATTGTGTCTTTAGAGCATCTAGATCTTAAAAAATAATGGGAAAGTTTTCATATATTTTCTCTTGATTTTATTCAGTCAAATGCACAGCGGGCGCAAAGCAACCACTGGAAAGACAAAATTCGTAGTGGGAAGATGGGAGATGTTGGTTTTGCTCCTATCTTATTGTCCATTATACTCATTCTCATATTCCTCTTCATCAACTCAGTTATTGCAGGTAAGTGAGTTGTTGTACTTCAATTTTATGTCGCGATGGACATAAATTCTGTTCTAATCATGATTCACCTCACTTGCATGGTAGCTCCAAACCTTCCAAAGGTAACTGCTGTTGTTGGACTTTGGGGATGGACTGCTCTTTCTCTAGCTTTTGTTTCGATTATTATGTTCTACAGGTGCAGTAGGTAATATCTCTCTGCTACTAATACTGGTTGGGTTTTGCTTGGAATATTTGTTTCTTTTGTGGATTTTGTAGAGCCATAAAAATTTAGTTGGCTTTGACTTTTGCTGCTGATACCTTGAACTTGGTTTCCTTCCCAACACGGTCAGCATGCATATTTTGCTTTCCAAGATCCTCCACATCTTTCACATTCTGCTGATCAAATCTTTGTGATCACAAGATGTTATTAACAAAATACGTTCTGTGCAATTAACCCTTATGCCTGGCATCCTTTGCTGAAGCATTAACCTGAAGTTTGCTGCAGACTGTCTATTTAACTATCCTGTTTAAAAGCTAAATTGCAGTTACACTGGAATCTGCTTGTTTAAATTTGTGGTTTTTCAACTTGCAAACACTTATCATAGAATGTACGCTGCTACCCTTTCACTTCCTCAAAATTTTTATTCCAGAAATTTCTTTTTTCATGTTCTTTCTCTGCAGTAAAGACCCGGGTTTCATCAAAAGACTTGGAGATTTGAATAAAGATACTGATTCAGAGGTATGCAGTATCTCTGTTTAGATTTTTTGTCATTGTTCGTTTAGTAAAGTGTTTTGTCTACTGAAGGTCTATTGCTAGTTTATGGTAACTGTTAGCTAGGCAAAAATTTGAATTGCTCTGCTGTGCTGTATTCCTCTTTTGGTGGGCTGGCTTTTGTTACCAGTTGGTCAATGGTTACAAGATTATGGTCAAAGCTGTCCAAATTCATGGCTAGGTTCATTTCTATCATTTTTTCACTCTCTTTTTGATGATCATTACCTGATGTTTTGCAGGATCCCTTGTTGAATATTGATTTGAACAACTCCTCAGTATGGACAGGGAATTGGTCTCAGCTTTGCCCTACATGCAAGGTCAAGTAGTTGGACCTTTAATTTTCTAATTTTTATGTTTAAGAGGATTGAAATGCTATCTCAACTAAAGAAGTATTTTTTCAATTAACTTTTCAGATAATAAGACCTGTTCGCTGTAAGCACTGCCCTACGTGCAAACGCTGCATAGAGCAGTTTGACCATCATTGCCCATGGATATCTAATTGTGTTGGCAAGGTGAGAAATTGAGCTTTACTGTTTCGGTCCTGGTAATTATGGCATATAATGTGGATTCATGAGATGCCTTTTATTGGAATCTTTGATTGAAATATTTGGTTTCTCTGTATGATGTCATTTGCTTGGATATCTATAACAAATAAGGCCACTTGATGTCCCTTCGCTTATCTTAATACAGCCTTTGGAAATACCACAATTGATGTAACTAATTCATCATACAATATTTTGTGACATCACTATTCTACAATCCGAAGATGACAAGAAAGTCTATGAACTTTTGTTCTCTGGGTGTATGCCCATTTTCAATCATTAGGATCTCTTCTAGTAGTAATTAGAAGAGCCCTTCAATGTTATCTCTCCATTCTGTACATTTTTGGCTAATCAGCAAGTAAGATGCTTTGCATGGCTTTGCATGGCTTTGCACTGAAGTATAATTTCCTTTTGTCTCTTCATTACCTCATCAGTTGTCTTCATCATGTATCTTGCAGAGGAACAAACGAGACTTTTTCATCTTTATATGCTTGGCAACTTCATCATCGTTTCTTGCTGGCATCATCGCAGTTCAAAGTGCGTGGGTTGCTAAAAATTTACTTTGAATTCTTTCCTGTTGGGTGAAAGGCAACTAATCTCCAATTTCTTGGATTCTTTTATTTTGCTATTCCATATCTGTTATTTCATTGCGGAGTTTGTGACTGCCATTTCTATGTCATGACAGGGGTTTGGACAGCTGCACAGTCATTGCAAATTGAAGAAAGTTGGATTCGTTATGTGGTAGTTCATCATCCTGGTGTTGTTGCATTTTTGGTGTTGGACGTGATTGTTTTTATTGCTGCCACTACTTTAACAACAGCTCAGGCATCTCAGGTAATGGACTAAAACCCTGTTTGCTAGCAAAGTTTGTCTTCGCCTATTAGTGCTTTTGCCATGGGCTGAAGACATGTCAGTCACATTCTTCAATTGCCACTGTTGCTCAAAGTTTTGGCAGACATAATAATTAAACCATTATGGATACTACAATTAGTTTGGGATAAGACTTTTTCAATTCTTCTTTTTTTCCTTGTCTTGTGTCTTGTGTTTTTGGGGCGGGAGAAGATGAATTGATTATTGCTCATGCATTATTGGAAACTAGTTTGGGTTGAAGTTTCAAGTGTAATGGAGACTTTTCATGGATATTACAGATAGCTCGGAATATCACAACCAATGAACTTGCGAATGCTATTCGTTATGGGTATCTTCGTGGTCCAGATGGGCGTTTCCGAAACCCCTATAACCATGGGTGCCGAAAGAACTGTGCAGATTTCCTTGTTCAGGGTTACACAGATGATAATGAGATTGCTTGGCCACCATTGCAGCAGGTTGCCAGTTAGCAGTAATGCAAAGATACGCAGCAGGGCCAGTTGAGGCTGATTAAGTGTTTTGCAAGTATCTTAGTTTCCGATGATATACTTGGTTAAACTATCATTGCAGATTCCAAGATCCTTGTCCAGCTTTTGCTGCCATTCATGTTATATAAATTTGGTGATAGAGATGAAAGAATGTACATTCAATGCCATGAATTAGATAAGAAATGAAATACTGCCCTTCTTCTTTTTTATCCTTTTTGTCATGTTAATGTCATCGACTTATTTAGGAGTTCTTGATACTAGGTTATTCCCCAATCCAAACACTGAGAGTCTACTGCACTAACAAAACGAACTGTCTTAGTTTAATGAACCTGGTCCATCTTAACAGGCTTGGCGAAGTTGATTCCTCATTTGTCTCCGAATTACTTCAACCTCGAAATAAAATTCACTGACCCTTGCTAAAAGTAGCAGGTTCGGTGACAGCAAAACATTAATTGTCCTCGACCCTTTTATCGAAGAATGATAGTCAGTTGCGCAGTTATGGCATCCACGATATTCAGACTTTGTCATCGTTACCCTGAAAAATCGTAAACCTGACAAATCAGATGCACTCCACGGTCGGTAGTGATGATATTGACGATGGAGTTTGAACATAGGAGTGGTAAGTTACTGGAAGCAGGCCTTTTCTCCTCTCTAGCCATGGCTTCTGCCCTCTCTATTATAAGTAACTATCTATTTCAATGGATTTTGCGTATATTTCTTTCTCTCTCAATGGACTAATTGGCTTAATGGAGGTCTTGGCTGTGCATTTATGCTATAGCTAACTTGCAGACAGATGATATTACAAATAATAGTGCGTGTCCAGAGTCAAATGAATCCCTAGAACCTTCCCAGCAGAATTAGTTGAACAACATGCAACATGCAACGGTAAAGCTTTCGAAAAAGAGCGACAAGCAAAGTAAAGTGTGGAAATCAAGGGAAGAAAATGAAACAGAATTGCATCTGTCTAATAGAGTTCATGCCAACCAGCATAGATGAAATGTAGAAAAGCAAGAGAAGTTTTCCATTCTCCCTAAACCATTGTTGTAAAACCCGGTCGAGCCATAAATTGAACCAGGACCTGGATGACCTAGGGTCTTGGCTTGGTTTTATAAAGTAATCAGAGTTGCAATTAGTTTAGTCAAAATTAGGAGATTTGTTATATCAACCTAATTTAATCCATGTGAGACCCGATTTTTTTTTCCTTTAATGAACGTTGTAAATGTTGTTTTTTCTTTCCTTTTAGGCTTGCTCCAATTTTCTTCAGTAAATATCCCTATAACTGGGTATCAAACACAAATTCAAGGGATCGGTCTACTGGTTAGTGAGATTTACTCTATTTCTTAACCTTTTATATTCAAATTTTAAGATGAACACTTCGTAGAACTTATTAAATTCCATTTAATGCATGAAAATATCATTAAAGATCAATGGACGTGATCTCAATTGATATACTAACTGATTCGAAACAGATATTTCAAGGCACGTAGCATTATTTTTTAATACAGGTGAGCTGACACATGATAATGGCTGCTCTCTTAATTTCTTATGAAGAAGATAAAAACTGTGTGTGTGTGTGTGTGTTAAGAATGGCCTCTAAGCTCTCTAAATCCAACCTCTAGATTTGGTTTTAAAATCGAAATCAACCCAACTAATAGGGATTAAGGGATGGATACTGGAGCCAAAATCTTGACTCCAAAATCCAAATATTCACCTTGTCAAACATTAACGTTAACCTCTCCATCTCTTCTCTTCCCACCACCCGATCCACTATGAAAAATCTCTCCCGCAAACTTTGCTTCTCTTTAGCTCATACCAGAGGCTGCACTTTATAACAACGATGCACAACTCTGGCATCAAACCGAAACCCTATTGCCCTAGCATTATTATCGTGTAATATGTATTCAAATCTCAATTCATTGCTGTCGTTGTTATAGTTTCTGATTTCCATCAGAAACTGCTACTTCCTTTAGTTCTTCATGGCAATGTTGGGGGGCTTGGGAATAAAAGCAGGGCAACTAATTAAAAAGCACCGTGATTTTGAAACACACCTCAATCGTCAGAGCGACTTTAACAGGCAACCTTACCAGTATTCTTCCAAAACTTTCACAAGATATATAGCTATAGTTTGACATCTTCTCCGATTCTCCCTCCTCTAGCTTCGCCTTTTGGTAGAAAACCTAGTTTTCTTCAGATGGCTATTCTCTGCCAAGTCTTCTGGATCTCTTAAAAGATATGTTTGTGTAACCATGTATCTGTGTGTGTTTTTACATGTGTTTTCTTCAGATATGTTTGGTTCAATTGGATCACTCTCTCCTTCGGTTGTTGAGAAGTGGCCTCTTCTGAGTTAATATTATATTGCAAAGAGTTACACCTCCCTTGAGAACCATCCAGCAAGGCTAGAGTCTCTACATAATTCCCTCCCCAAAACAGTACAGACTGAGGAAAACAGATAGCAAGTTTTCTTTCACAGTTTGAAGATCATACAAAACCAATCGGCGAATTTGCAGTAAGAGAAGTTGCCCGTTCTCCCTGAACTCTAGTACCTATTCATATTTGTGCAGATAATTGTGAATTGTACTTTAATCCAATTTTCCATGCACAATGACTACTGACTTGGAACCAACAGCTTCTGGAAATTACGTCTCCCTGAATACTTTGCTGGTCGTATCGAACAATACCACCCTCACATAGCCTACATCGTCAAATGGATCATCATTTTTACGATATCCAAGCCAATGGAGAGCTGCATTCAAGAAAGCGAAAGATCGGTTTACAAATAGTTGGGGAGTGCTGCCAATTTCCCTTCACGTGTTTCTATTTAGCTCGTAGACTTTTACCAGAGGCTGAAGATTATCTTGAAGACGCACAATATCGACAAGCTTGTAGTCACTAGTTCTGACATCAAACCAAAAACCCTACAGCCCTAGAATAAAGATCTTCAGTTTTAGCAATACAAGGAAAGGGAAGGGCCGCATGCTTTCTCAGTATAGGATTCCAAATAACAAAGGTTCAGCTAAGCAAATCTTCTAAACATCTCAAGCCATTACATGAATCAACAACATTAAATTTTTTGAAGTTAACATCATCTGCCATGAGGGGGAAGTCGGTTTTTTATTTTTATTTTAACAAAAAACCCATCATCCTCATCACGCAATATGAATTCAGTTTTTGAATTTCGCTTCTCATCATTATATATGATTTCCATCAGAAACTGCGACTTCCTTTTGTTCTTCATGGCAATGCTGGTGTGCATAGAAATAAAAGCAGGGCAAGTAATTAAAAGCACCATGATTTTGAAACACACCTGAATCGTAAGAGTGATTTAACAGGTAATTTTTGCAGTATTTCTTCCACAATTTCACGCGGCATATGGCTATAGCATGACATCTTCCTATACTCTTTTTGTCCACAGCAGCCTAGCAGCCTCTCCTTTTGTAGCCACCCTGGTTCTAGAGGAATCGCAATTTGGCTAAAGCTTCTAGACACAGTAATTGTTCCAATTTCAGTATCTATAGGTCGGTTTCCGTAGAACCCATGAATACTTAAAAAAGCGGAAAAAAACCTGGTAGCAGAAATCTTTCCTATATAACTGACCGACTTCAGAGACTTAACAGCAACAACGAATTTTTCACAACCGCCATTCTACTTAACATGGCCAACCCTACCTGTGTTATCTTACCATCTGATTATAAAACATGCGCAATCAAGAGAATCATAATTTATAATTAAGAAGGAAAAAACAAAGAAAACAAAAATCATCATAATAATGCATCCTAGTAGGAATTGATTGAGTGCAGATTTATTAATTTATTTAAAATAATCAAGAATACACTGCAAAGCAAATTAAAGGGTTTGAGTTTGGCACTGCATTAAATCATGCAACAAAATAATTTGAGCATTATAATGTCAGATGCGGAAAATGAAGGATTGACTAGCAGACTTTATACAACTTTGAAATGACCAAAGTTTTAATGTCAATAATTTGATCACACTTTTAGTAACTATCCCGGGATAATCGAGGATGTCTTACATATTTATTGAACTTTGGATCCATCAGCACAATGAAGAACCCTCTCTTTTCATTTCAAAATATTATTTTCTTTACCTGGCTGGGTGGGATTATAGAGGACGTTTGGTAACGTGGCTGCGGGTGAGGTTCACCCGCAGCCACACCAAATGCCATTTGGTTAAAAAGAGAAAATTGCTTTTTGATGGTAGGACCATCAAAATGTCAGCCTGCTGCTTCTCGTAGGAAAAAAAGCAGAACAGTGGAGCATGGCTCCACTGTTGCACTGTTTACTTTAGTAAACAGTTTTTTTTTTTAATGAAAAACATGGCAAAAAGTTTAGTTTTTTTGTTTTCTTGAAAAACCAGTGCAGTTAATTGATTTCACTCATATTGTTTACGTGAATATGAACAATATTATTTTTTTAAAAAATTAGTTTAAGGTGAATTAAATTTACTCGTATTGTAATCTTAATTTTATTCCTGATAATATTTTACCTAATTTTATTGCACGCTCAAAAAATCATGAAAACTGTAGTTCTTGTCGAATTAATTTTGTACGTAATGAAATTGT
>Ga0307507_10011230_pt1 | contig 11357 bp, 4 predicted proteins | sample 7_EM_MG_FD_207223 | JGI IMG/M metagenome (GOLD analysis project Ga0307507, IMG submission 207223) | Populus trichocarpa ectomycorrhiza microbial communities from riparian zone in the Pacific Northwest, United States - 7_EM | ecosystem: Host-associated > Plants > Roots > Unclassified | place...
ATAGGATAAAAAAATATATGGGAGTCAAATTCACCATGAGACTATGTTTGGTTAATATGTCAGGATAGATGCGACAAGTATATAAAGAACAAAATGGTATTTTAATTAAAGAGTTAAAGATAAAAATATAAAAACAAAATTGATAAGAAAACATATCTTATTTTTATTTTATTTTTATTTTTATTTTAAAACAGTAACTGAACGATACTAAAATCTAATAATTAATATAAGAATTTGAGTTCTATCTTAACGTCAGTTTATCATAAGTTATTTTTCAATAATAAGATCAAAGTATTCACTATTAATATCTTATGTATACACTAATTGAAAGTTCAATTACGATAAAATTAGTATTTTATTTCTCAACCTCAAAATCTAATAATAACATCACACAATGATAAAAAAAAAAAAATTCAAATTCATAAATAGCATTAATTTTGAGAGGTAATATAGTTTAACTCATTAGATCCTAAGTTTGTTTTCTAAAAATCATTAATTTGAGTTTTATAATTTTAGAGTTACTAGAAGCTTACATGATCGTTAACTTCAAAACCCATAAAATTAGTTAAGATACATGCAAACTAGTCCGAATATTCATATTAATCTTAAAAAAATTATCACACTTGTCTAAATTGATCATTTGAGTGCACATGTGAACAAGATTTGTCAACCGGATGCAGCGATATATGTGGGCCACATAAAACTTAAAGGGGGCAATCGCAACAGGCCGTGACTACCGTAGCAGTACCAACGTCCAGTTCATGCAGCTGTTGCTTCGATTCTACCATCCGAGGAGAGATCCTTCCTTGGATTGTTTACTCCATGCCATCGTTACTTTTAAGGAAATGTAACCACGACAAATCGTGACCACAGCAAGTGTTTATCATTGGGTAGTTCAAAAAATGAGTTTTAAAAAAGTTTTAAATTATAGCTTTTTCTTGAAGATTCCTAATAAATTTTAGTTTTGAAATATAATTTATATAATTATTTAATATATTTTTTTTAAATAAAAACTTTTTAAACTTAAAATTTACACGTGTTCGCATTAACTTGTGTTTAAGATTTATCAAATAAAATAGAGTTGATGAAATTCAAACTCAACAAGACTATGATACCATATCAAAAAACCATCTCAATAAAAAACTTAAGTGGTTATACAATGCCTCAAGATATTACTTACATATATAATTTTCTAACATATTTATTTAAATAAAAAGCTTGAAATTTATATAAACCTACACTACCTTGCATTTAACTTTTATAAATTAGAATAAAAATAATAAAATTTAAATTTATAATTATTTAATTAATAAAACTTTAATATCGATAACTTAAACTCACCACACCGCTAATAAAGATATCACAAGGGAGTGACAGTTTTGAAGCATCAAATGGAAATATCTATGATTCCCTACATTTCAAACTTCTGCACAGATATTTAAAACGTTGACACTGTACAAGTAATAACTGTTTTGAACATGTATCTTTGAAATAAATGGAATATAAACCAATAGTGTAAGTATCTGATGCAGAAAAACTTTGACCTTTTCCTGTCTCCCTTGATTAAGACATCAATTTAAGCATTTCGTTGAAGCAAAAACAAATCCTAAGTCAACTTTAAGATCAGATAAAGAGTGAAGTTGCTAAATCCGTGCAATGAAACAGAAATGTTTAGGCATTAACGTGCTTGATTTTTATACTTAACCCACCAAGTCCAAGAAAGCAATCTATAAAGAAGAGGCCAGGGAAGATTGTAGGAAATCAGAAATGGATAAAATATGCCATGGTTTCTAGAATAATTAGCGTTACTTAAAGGGAGGCTGCAAGGGAGAACAGCTGTGAAGGTTGGAAAAAGAAACTCAATAAAAAAAGCAATGATATCTGTTCTCTACATCGATGTTCTCTCTTCCAAAATGTCAAACATTTACATGTGACAATCCATTGACATCTTCGAATCCAATGAAAATGTCATTTTCTTTGATTTACTGAGATAAACTGCTTCATCCAATCAACTTCCATGTTTCATGGAAAATATATCACAAAATTGTACCAAAAAATTCTTACAATGCATGTGCATGAGAATGCTGTCAGCTGGTAACTGGTAGCTGCAAGTTGTTCGGTGAAGATTTGGGCTTCACAAGATATGCAAGTGTGATTTCTGATGGGGTAGACCAGTAGAGTCTGAAACTTCTTCTTGGAAGGGTATCTCAGACAAGTGATTGATATAAGCAGACCACATCTTGCTTACAATAGTGAGCCTGAAAAATGAATCAAACTGATTATTTCTTGGTGAAAACTAACAGGAAATTGTAAGCTTAGCATGGAGTTTTTCTAAATGGAATTTCCTTAAAAATGTATCGTTGGAACACAAAATACATATCCGCTAACCTTTGTGTTTTGCTATCAAACTGAACTACACAGCAAAAAAATAAAGGCATACCCTGCAATTTATTCTTCCTATTGAAGAAGAGGCAGTGGATCTTCTGAAATCAAGGCTTGCAGTTCCTTCTGAACCTAGATAACTAACCTTCAAGAGGGATCGATCAGCACTGCATTTTTGGGTTCAGTTTCAACAACGAATTTATTGCGTGCTTCCAGCAGTTGAGTTCACAAAGGAGAAGATTATTGACATAGATGGAAACAACACAAGAACAACAACAGGTACAAGCAACATAGAATTCTACTAAATAGAGTTATTACACAAAAACTCTAATTCAAATTTTTATTATTAAATAGGTTTATAACTCCTTAAATAAACCTAAAAATATTAACCTAGACAAACTAAATAACCTGAAAATTAAAAAAAAAATAAAAATCCTAAAAAAACTAAGAAATCTATAATAAAGAGGAAAAATAACAAAACTAGCCTGGACAACACCTTCTAGGCCTAATTTGAGGATCATTTGTAACAAAAAACTGATCCCGTATAGAATTGGGCTAGTAGATTCTCCTTGTAAAATTTAAGCACGATTCAATTGTTAGATTGAAAGTTAGGGGTCTTTTTTGTTAGGTTGATCACCCTACATGACCTAAGCTTTTTCCTTTTTCTTGGACTTAAACCTATCCCATCATTCCATAAACATCCCTGCATGGCTATCCACCAAGCCCAATTATGATGGATCCACAACTTACATCCACAACTTACTGATCGGAACCACATGCATCAATTATGATATGCAACAAAAGTGAAAAATAAAGGATGAAACATGGTAAGGAACAATATTAACGAGGTTGGATCTTAGGAGACCTTTGAGAAATGGTACCCTTCAGGTAATGATACTTTGAGACACAGGTTGCCCTCACTGGATGAACCACCATCAACTTCAATTGTCTCTGTGTCAGCTGATGATTGATTCCTGTGACGCTTCAAGGATTCGGATTTACTCCTTTCAGCTCCAAAGTTTGAAGTTCAGCTTGTTCCATGTTCAAGTCTAGATACCTGATTAGACTGTTGTTCGTATCAGCTACAATAAGTCTCCCTGCAAGTAACCAAATAAAGTTTTCAAACCAAGTTAATTGAAAGGAAACTTCAATATGTGAGGAAACTTCAAGATTTTTGATGCAGCCAAGAAAATGCAGGAGCTTGTTTCAAATTCTCAAAAGCATCAGTTGACACAATAGCATCAAACCTGATAAAAAAGATTTAACAAAATAATCAGAACAGAAACCTTCCAATTCTTTATTCATAACAAGGGAATCGTCTCTCAATTAAAAGTAGACTTTTGGATTAACTGTCTATTACCCACTTATTTGTTAGGATCGATTTGATCTTTGCCCAGAGGCTGAATACAATATTTTAACTTGGTTTGGACACTTGCCTGCATCCACAGAGAAGCCAATATTATTAGGTATAGAGAAAGCTACAACTACACAACAACGGAGGAGAAAGAAACTCAACTCAACTCCACTCCCATCTCTCTCACTCAGCTTGCCACTACAAGCTGCTGCCAAGGCAGCTCTCTCTAGCTCCCTGTTTCTCCTCTCAATTGGCTCTACTTTGCTCATACATATGGTGCCAATTTATAGTTGAAAATGGGGGAACACGCATCCCATTTTCATCCATGATTTCTCCCAAAAAATCACCACAAATCCTCCTTTGATTTGCAGCCATGATTTTAGCCCTTTGTTAACTCCTTTCTTCAAGCCTTGTCTCCATCCCATCAAAGCTAGGATTGTGTGAGTTTGTCTCCACACTCAACATTATACAATTCTGAAATGTAATTATTATTCAACATTACATATTCCATGGTAAAGTACTGAGCATTTCAGTGACTATCAGCTAAATGTAAAAATGGAATTTGGAATTGTAAAACTATTCGAAGAGCTAGAGAAACGGGCAAATGGGACAAACAATAGGTAAGCTTAAATTGATACTGGTAAGCCAGCAGCAGCTAAAGTAGCATCCACTTTGATACGTGATCAGCATTAGATGCAACAGCAACTTTCAGGCCTTTGTTTTTACACTGTCATACAGGAGGCACTATGCTAATGTAGCCTCAACACAATCTCATTATTCAAATTCTGGATTGTTGCAGTTTCATACCTGAGTGATGAGTTCAAGGGCACCTGGAAATCCAATTCCGGGATTCGGTTTTGCATACTGCAATGTGTGAAAGGACTTTGGGCGTCACAAAACAAACTCACACTGCATTACAAACTCGGATATATAATCTTTCACACTAATCAAACCTTATCTAGATATATCTCACAGAACCTTTTCTTTTCCGCCTCGATCAGGACCGAATCCCTTTACACCCTTTACATTTGCAACACCTCGTAGGTAGTTTCCTTCACTAATACATTGAATAAACTCAGCAGTAAAACTACAGCTCCTTCCCATCAAATTTCCATCTCAAACAATCAAATTTCTGTCACTCAAACACCAAATTCCAGAAAATAAAAACAGAACCACTGACAACATTATACAACATGTCCTCTAAATATCAAATGACATCATTTGGATTCTTTTCAAGAAACAAAAAAGAATTGCTAACATTGAAATTCTCGCTAATTGAAACCAAATATCCAATCACTTATTATCTAACAAGAAATAATCACTGTATCAAAGCACAAAATCTCAAACTGAAGAACCAAATATATATTACCCGTGCCCATGAATGGCACGAAATCCTCCACTGTAACTTCAACTCACATCTCAGCAAAAATATCAACACCTGCCATTCTTAAAGGCTCTTCACTATTGAACAACACTCCATCCATATCAAAAGGCACAGCAGATACCTTACCCCACTCAGTTCATTTTACTTCAGTTTCATTCTTATGCTCCACCTTCACACGTGCCTTCACTACCATTTTTCTATTAAAGACTAAATTTTTTGACCTCCATTGAAAAAGTTGGTAGAGTTTGAGATGGGTTCTGACCCTTTTGGATTAGAAGTGAAAAGGAAGAGAGCCCATCTGGGGTTTGATGCAGAAGAAGGGGATAGTAGTTTCATGGTCATGACTTGGCCTTCTCATTTTTATTTTGTTTTTAAATATTTTTGGTAGTTAAACTGATCCTGATTTTGAGTGGCATGTATTCAGTGGTCTGTTTTAGTTTAAAAGTTATACTGGATTTTGTTAGGAAAAAATTGGTCCATAATATTGTATATAATGACAAATTGGTCATTTTTGGAGTTAATTATCGTGAAGGGAAATTTGGGGGCGAGAATGAGTTTTGGTTTAATGGTTTTGATTTTATTTTTTTTTGTTTATTTACGGGGCATTGAATAATGAGGTGCTTTTTGTATTATCGAAGTTTTTGTAATTACAGTTAAAAAAAATAGATTAATTTTAAAAAATAGATTTAAAAAATATATATGCTTAGTTAAAATTATTGTAAGATGAATATTTATATGCAAAATAAATAAATAAAAAACAAGCTAAGTTAATTTTTACAAAACTAAAATTTAAAACACCATTTTATAAGAGACACAGTGTAAACACATGCTATTTAACTAATCAAATAACTTTTTTATATATAATTAAAAAAAATAAAAATTATCACCATACCAAACAAAAACTACACAATACTAGATAATCTCATTTTGTGACCACTCTGTTTTTATGGTATGGATTAAGGACTGATTAAGAGGTTCATGCTAGGGTTAGCCCAGTACTTATTTGGTGACTTGGGTTGTAGCCTAGGATGAGCATAGATAGCCCAAAACAGGTCCGCTTCAGTTTGAGAACCTGATTTCTCTACATTTACAGAAGCAAAGGTCAATTTTCAGCTCCATGTTACCCTTTAGATTACTTATCCTAGCAATCAGATCAACTTTATGACCCCATAATTACAATTTACCTAGAGCATATGCAGGCTGCATGCTTTCATTTTCCAAATTCTTAATGATCTTAATATTTTGCCATCAACCAATAATCATGCTACTGCTAGCTAGTAAATACACAGTTCAGTAAACTGTGTTTTTTGGTGCTGCACTTAATAGTAGAGCCCTACAATGCAAACTCCAATAAGGCCGGAATATTGTGAATTTGTAATCACTCCACTACTTCATTATACTTATAGTGCTCACATTTTAATCCTAGTTTCCCACTAATCATGATTATGCAAAAGCTGTTTTTCTTCTATATATTTGCTTCCTTGAAGCAATGTTAATCAACAAATGATCAAACTAGAAATGAATACAAGGACTCGTCAGAAAGACCTTTTTTTAGTTAATTTCAGTTTAAAGTAAATTATTTTTTAATCTTAATACTTTGCATACTTAGATAATCACAGGTTGATGATGAAGTCGACTGTTGTCATATTTGTGCCAGGGCTGACATTCTTGCATCTTCAAGTTGATGCTAAGAGGCTTGTTTTGAAGGAGACCAATGCAGAAAAAACTGATAATCAGCATTTGTCTAATGTGCAGTAGGGTGATGCTGGAACTGATATTAAGCCAAATAATCAACAAGGAAAAGCAAGCACCTATGGTTATCCTGTGACAGGCTCAGTGCCAGCGGTGGAGACCAAGAATGATAATGCAACTAGCAGTCCTTCTACTAGTAACAACAATGGCAGTCCTGATGATGAGACCAACAGCAGTTATGGAAACTATGGAGATCCCTCTGGATCATCTACTGAAACTCACCATGCCTTTACCAATGATTGTCAGCCTAAGAAAGGCTGTTGATCAATTATGAACCAAAGCAATGCAATTATAGCATACAGTGTGGATTAGGCACTCTGAAGATTAAGAAGCGCAGTCCACACAGCTAAGTATTTTTATGGTATTGAACTGCGAAGTGCTCATGTTACTCTTTTATCGTATTTACATGTCATGGTTGTCTTGCCTTTAGGCTGCTGCTTTTGTGCTTAATACTATATTTGAATAAAAGCCATGACAAGTGTGCTTGGTGTGATATAGTTCAAGCTTTCAAGGATTGATAAAGAACAGCTTGAAAAAATGAAAATGCATCTAAGCACTTGGTCAAACCTGTAGGTTCAATAGGCCTCCTGCAAGCAAATTCCTGCACTATAACCAGTATACTAGATTTTAAATTATGCAGCAGTAACATTCATTCTCCTATACTTGCTGACAAATTGAGAAGAAAACATTCTGGTTTTAGCAAGTTACTTTTCTATCAAAATGTGAGTGGTTCAATACAATCATCGTATCCAAGAATGCTGCTCAATATGTTAAAATTTGGTGGGCTTGATTAAAAAACTTGAGCATAGTAATCTTTTCTGAGCCTGGATCAGGATTATGGAACTGCTACCTCCATTTACGAGTATGACAGCTAACTTCCCTCTTTTGATCACAACTTCTGTTCTGGACATGCTTCCTATCCTCATTGATGCTCGAAGAATGCTTCTGACATTTCATAACTCACCAAAAATCCTTGCATGAACATGTCCCAGTCTTGAAATGATGGTAGCGAGCGCGGTCCCTCACGACTATCTCCCGATCATAGACTTGAGAGATTAGCTTGAAGGCAGAATGACAGTCCTCACACATCCGTAAATTCTTCACTACATGGATAGTTGTTCCTGGTTTCGTGTTAATCAATCCGAAAGCAATTGCAAGTTTTTCACTGTGGTACTGCAGTTCAGCTTCCTTCTCTTCCTCTTCAATATCAAATAAAACTTGAGAGGTATTTGGTGAATAACCTTCCATCTTTAGCCTCTTAATCATATTTTTCAACATCAAATAGATATTCTTCATTTGCGCATGCGATCCATCTCCCATTTTGAATTCATGGACAACACCATCAAAGTCAATCATGCTAATTCCGGTGCTGGTCTTGACTCCTCTTTCCTTCATTAGTTTCCTCACATTTGCTACATCATCCCATCTCCCAGCCCTTGCATAGATGTTTGATAACAGAGCATATCTACCACTATTTTGAGGTTCCAATTCTAGCAAAATCTTCCCTACTCTCTCACCTAATTCTACATCTCCATGTTTCCTACAAGCCCCTAAAAGTGCTCCCCAAACAGCAGCACTGGGTTCCATTGGCATTGAATACATAACCTCCTCTGCCTCTCCTAAGAGCCCTGCTCTTCCTAGGAGATCAACTACACACCCATAATGCTCCATCCCAGGCTCTATACCATACACTTCCTCCATGGAATTCAAAATCGTTAAACCCTCATCTACCATTCCTGAATGAGCACAAGCACTTAGGACACCCAAAAGAGTTATCCCATTTGGCCTAAACTTCTGTTTTTGCATCTTAAAGAAAAGGTCGATTGCATCCTCTGCTCTACCATGCATACCTAGCCCACAAATCATAGCATTCCAAGTGAAAACCTCTTTCTTTTCCATCTTCTCAAAAACATCCCATGCCATATCAAGCCTCCCGCATTTCGCATACATATCCACCAAAGCAGTACCCAAAACAGCATCAAAGGAGTTTGAATTATTATTCACATAAGCATGAATCCATCTTCCTTGATCAAGAGCCCCCAAATTAGCACAAGCAGCTAGCACACTAGACAAAACAAATTTCCTAGGCCTAATTTCCTCTCTTTGCATCACATTAAAAACCTCCAAAGCTTCCTTATAATACCCTCCTTTGATATAACCATCAATCATAGCACTCCATGAAATCTCATTCTTTTCTTTCATCTCATTAAACAACTCTCTTGCTTCTTCAATCATGCCACATTTGGCCATACCACTGACCATCACATTCCAAGAGCCAACATTCTTATCCTCCATGCTCCAAAACAATCCCTTAGCTACTTCCACCTCTCCACACTTCAAGTACCCATCAATCATTGCGTTAAAGCAAATAACATCTGAGTTCCCATCCTCATCTAGCATTCTCCTTGCCCCCTCTACTTCACGAAAACTTCCATACATCTGGATCCCAGCACTTCTTATATGCACATCTCCACTAAGTCCTTGTTTGATCACATGAGCATGCACCTGCACCCCTTCTTCAGCTGCTTCTGCAGCCGTGCAAGCCTTAAACAATGTCGGATAAGTAAACTTATTAGGCCTTGCATGTGCAATCATCATCTTGTAATAACAACATATGGCCTTACATGGCTCATTGTTCTGCAAACAACCTTTGATGATAATGTTAAACACAAAAACATTAGGGTTTGGGACATACTCAAAGACTTTTAAGGCAAAATTCAAGTTGCTAAAATGAGGATTTGCATAACATTTCACTAAGGTACCAGATACATAGTGGTCTTGAAAATGGCCTGTCCTTAATGCCACAGCATGGACTTGCTTGAGATGATGAAGTGAAGTGCTGCTTTTGGTGTTCAAGAGATCTAAGATTGTTTTCTGGGAAAGTTGGGATGTGAATTTGTTTTCTGTTGAGAAGTCTTTGGAAGCAAGATGATAGGGAAGATTTGTGGTTGTGGACATAGTTTCTTTGCCATCTACGAGTGGCCAGGGGCAAAATATATAATATTATAAGACAGCAAGGCACAGTAATTCAGTAATTTTAGCCCAGGCCTGAAAATTCACCAACAAAAGCCCAGGCCTGAAAAGTATTATAACAAATATTAAGGTAACAAATATCGAATGGGCTTTTAGTGGTCCTATCTGAAAAGGCTAATGGCCCTATATTTTCACAAAATAAGGTCCAATATACATTGTAAAATAATTGTCCTTAATAAAAAAAAAATTAAATATATTAAAAAGATAGTTTGATAACGTTTAGGACAAGATGCCGAGTTTACTCTACACATCATCAAGCGGAGCAAGTAATTTATTAATTTATTGTTAGGAATTAATCTTTAATTTAACTGAATAATTACTCTATAATTAAAGATAGATAAAATAATAATAATAATTAAAATTTTATTTTCAAGTCTAAGTTAAGATATTTTTATCATCTTGAATATGATTTTTTCTTCATATTGTTTATCTATGAAATAACTAGTGATATATATTTACTCTAAAAATAATATAAATTTTTTTCTTAGTTTCATTTGGATGATAAATGTGTTTATTTCACAAGTTATTATCCAAGATTTGAATCTAATAAAAATTTATAAATAAATATTTATGGTAAGTTTATTAATTCTGCTATGAATAGTTTATTTAAAACAATATTAAATACGAACTCGCAAACAATGTAGTTAATTCTACTTCTCCTTCTCCAAAACATGGATTTAGTTTCATTAATAAAATCCAAATTAATTAAGATGTGCACAAATATTTTTATATTTCATATTTCAGAATCATTTTTTTTATTAAAAAAAATTATTATTTAAGACACAATAAATAGACTTCTTTTATGCAACAAATTACATAGTCCAACTACAAAATATATAGAACTCTTAATAAAATAAAATAAAATACACATAATATTTGGTAAGTAGTTTACCATAATTAATGCTAGGAGAAAGAAATTGTGGATTCCGGATCCTAAAAATTAAGAGCTTGCCAATTACGTAATTATCTTAATCTTCACACATTAAAAGAGAAAGACTTTAGAGTTCCCGTCCTACTATACCACTATTACCTACAATACGTCTTTGATTATGATTTGAACATCAATATTAATGTCCCACAAGATCACTAATTCATCAATATTAATCATAACAACACAAGTACCCAAATACTATAAATAAATAAGAAAATCCATTGCAAGCCTCAGAAACTAGGGCTTCCCTTTATTTTTAAAGAGATAAAAATACTTGTCCCCTCGCAGAGACATACTCGATTATTTTTTGCAATGGAAAAAACTAGGTATTACCACTTCCTCCTCACAAAATCCGAAGAGGAGGAGCGACAAAAGGTACATGGTGATGGTCCTTGGCCCCTGAATTTTGATGTGGTAGAAATAAGGAAAAATAGCTGTGGTGATCATCATCCCCTTGGAACCTTGCCGCTTTTTCCATGGAAGCTCAAAGTCGAATTACCACTCAATCAAATAGGAGGCTA
>Ga0307507_10011231_pt1 | contig 11357 bp, 6 predicted proteins | sample 7_EM_MG_FD_207223 | JGI IMG/M metagenome (GOLD analysis project Ga0307507, IMG submission 207223) | Populus trichocarpa ectomycorrhiza microbial communities from riparian zone in the Pacific Northwest, United States - 7_EM | ecosystem: Host-associated > Plants > Roots > Unclassified | place...
ATGGTGTAAGAATAAGTATAATATAAACTCAACATGGACCTTAATGTTTGATACTAATATGTTTTATATTTGTTATCTTGTTCACTTTTAATACTTTGCTTGTTAAATGGTTAACCTAGATTTATGTTGTATAACCATTGGTACAACAAATACTTGGCACTTTCATAACCCAACCGTATGGTATAACCGACACCTGTGCTATGAAAGGAACTTGATTTGTTGTTAACATAAGTTATAATCATGAATGCCTGACAACATTTACAAGTATTATCATTATTCGAATAAGATAACTAATGTAATCATGTTAACAATTTATAATCCGATTGGAACCTCCTTTGTGTGTGGTTTCTAGTTGAGTAATAAGAGTTTATACTATACTTGTTTGAAATACCATTAGTGGATCCTCTAACCTTGACAATTATTTTATCATTGTTTAATCCTTACATCAATATCACATCTCAAAGCTCTCTTTAACTTATTATTATTGTTGTTGTTGTTGTTGTTGTTATTTATAATTTATACAATTAACCTCCCTGTGGTTCGACCCCGGTCTTGTCGGGTTATTTATTACTTCGACACTCCTGCACTTGGGAGAAGACATCAATCTTTTGGTCGTGTCAAGTTACATTGCGGATCAGTTAACTGGCTAATATTAAGAAAAGATAGATATTCAGAATATAAATTGATGTATCATTTCAGTGATCAGTTTTGATTTCCGTAGGTAGATGTTTACTTGAGACCAAGGTTTTTCTCTTGATAGGTTTCAGATTTATTTAATTTAGCTTGATTGTTTTATTCTATTTACCATATCATAGCCTAGATAACCTCAAAACCCCCCAAATCTGAATCATCTAGCATAAAGACCTGAACTAGATCTTTGTCATAGGATCGACCCTTGTTTGCTCTATACTATCTTGTTTGTTTAAGCTAAGGTAATTAATTTGTGTGACCACGACGTCGCAACAAATTTTGGCATCGTTGTCGGGAAAGTGATTCTAGTTGATTCTTGTGCTGTGATTGTTATTTATTTCTTTAAAAAGAAAACAAAAAAAACAAAAACAGTATTGTGGTGGTACTGTTCAATTTAAGTTTCATGATGTAATGAAATATTCATGATGAAGTAAGGATACTTTGTCTATAGAAGTAGGAGATGAAGTAATTGAATTTAACTTTCATGATGTAATGAAATATTCATACAATAATGTTTATTCTGTCACATGTTATGACCACATGGATGAGTGTGTGCAGCAAGTTCTTGATTTTGATTGTGAGGACAGATTAAACGTGGAATTGAGCCATGACGTTGATTTTACTAAGATAGAGGAGATGGAGAGGAACATATATGTTCCCCAAAACGTGCAAGAATCAACCTTGGCTTTGCAAGCTTTGCAAATTGCCCCCTATGGTAATGTTTTGTTGATTTAGTACTTTCATATAAAAAGCTTTCATGATTTAGAATTAAAAGCTTTGCCCAATAATTTAAAGTATGTATTCATTGGTGACAACAATACACTCGATGTTATTATAGCAAAAGGTTTGACAAGTGTGCAAGAGAAAAAGCTTGTGAAATCCAAAAGTTTTTGTATCCTTTCAACCAAGAAAAATAACTTAGTCTTGCATGTCTATTGAAAAACTAATGAGAGCATAATTTCGAGTATGGAGTTTTTCTTCTTTTTTTGGCCGCCCCCTCTCTTTCTTTCTCTTTTTTTTTATTTGATATGAAACCCTAGTTCTCACATCCCTCCAATCCATTTGTATTCTCTAAAAAAATATAAAAATAGTCCTTTCCATAGTAAACAATCTACATTTAAGTAAGTTAGACTTATTTCTTCACAAAACTTGTTTGCTAGCAGAGTTTATAGGTTGTCTTAGAAAACTCATATCTCTCTCATATAAGCTCTTTTTTCTGCTGTCATTTGGTAGGTTGGTAGTTCTTTGAATCAGGAATCCTAAAAAAATTAAGTTTTCATCAAATGGACTTCTCTAACTCAAGATAATCGAGTTGGAATGGACGAAGGTCAAAACTGGCAAAATGCGAGACTTGTATTTGAAGGTTATGATTTCCATCTTCTTTCTTTTTTATTTTTCTTGCCATATATTTATAGAAAGGTATGGATGTTAGATTTCTAATTCCACTGGAATCACTTCATTTCAACCTTTACAACTCAAGTTCTGCATAAAACATCGATTAGAGGTCAAATCTACCAATATTCGACACGGGTTGGAACATGGTCTGAATTTTATCTTTTATTTACTCCTTTTTGAATCTCGTGCCTTCAAAAACATAAAAAAAAAATATCAAAGCATTTTATATATAAAATATGACAAAATACTAGGTAAATATGAGTAAAACTATCAAATAATATGGTTACATAAAATTATACCATTTTGAAAATTCTTTCAGTTTCTCACAAACATCATCTTTTTCCTTTACAAATCCTATATATTTTCTTTTGAGTGCGTCTTTTATCCCTTACATGTCGAATAGTGTGTTTTCTAGCCTTATCTATTTTCTCCTGAATGCGCTTTTTAGCCCTCATATACCGGATAGTGCACTTTATAACCCTATCCATTTTCTTTTGAGTGCACTTTCTAGCCCTCAATCGTCAGCTAGTGCGCTTTCTAGCCCTATCTTTTCCCTTCCAAGTGTGGTTTCTAGCCCTCGCATACCAAATAGAGCTTTCTAGCCTTATCCATTTTCTTTTGAATGCACTTTTTATCCTTTGCATACCAGATAGTTCACTTTTTAGCCCTATCCATTTTCTTTTGAGTGCGCTTTCTAACCCTCAACCATCAGATAGTGTGCCTCCAAGCCCTATCTATTTCATTTCTAAATACACTTTTCAGCCCTCATATCCTAGATAGTACACTTTCTAGCCCTACCTTTTTCTTTTTTAATGCACTTTCTAACCCTATCCATTTTCTTTTGAGTGTGTTTTTTATCCCTCAACCGTCAAATAATGTGCATGCAAGTCCTATCTATTTTCTTTATGAGTGCGTTTTCTAGCCCTCATATCCTAAATAGTGTACTTTCTAGCCCTATCTTCTTCTTCTTTTCTGGGTATGCTTTCAAGCCCTCACTTTTCAGATAGTGCGCCTTCTAGCCCTATCTCATTCTTTCTAAGTGTGCTTCCAAGGCCTCACCTTTCATATAGTGTGCTTTCTAGTCATGTCTCTTTCCTTTTTTAGTGCGCTTCAAGACCTCACTTCTAACACTTTTGGAGATTGACCATTTCTTGATCTGATAATGTAAAACCTAACAAAAAATAGTAACAAGTAAGCCTATGCTAGACAAGAATTAAGGGAAACAAACCAGCCTATTCTAGGAAGAAATTGGGGAAGTAGAAAATCGGCCCTAGATCAACCAAAGAAGGAATAAGAACAAGGTTAACCAGCACCCAAACACCCCATCACATTTATGAGTGATATAAATACAAGGGGGAGAAAAGGATATGACTCTTCCTCTCCCTCAAAACCGGCAGTAGCCTTAGTTGCAGCAACCACCCCTTCCCAAGAAGAAAACCTAACTAATCCAACTTGCATGCCATTTCTGTTGAGTTTTGAGTGAATAGAGAGGTAGAGAAAGGAGAGAAAATCAAGAACATGGAAGAAGAAAGAGCCTAGAAGGCCGACTAGAACAACAGAAGGAAGAAACCGAGAGAAAAAAGGAAGAAAAACAATTAAAACCTCCCCTTAAGGCTGCTTAAAATCATGTGGTAAGAATAACATCACTTCCTTACTTGTTTCTTTGATATTTTGGGTAAAGAGGGAGAAGGAAACCTCAAAGGAAAGACTTAGGGTTCTTATATCTATGGTTTAGCAAAGATTAGATAGGAAGATTGAAGAAAACGAGGCTGAAGAGGGACATAATTCCAAAACCTTTAACAAAAAAAATGGGTGTATATGGATGAATAAACCTTAACTAAGGATCGACCAATTGAGATAATGAAAGGAGATGAAATGAAGTGATAAAATGTGTAATTAAGACCTTGTTAAACTCATACAAACATGCTTAAGCTGAAACAAAATTCATGTTTATGTTAATGTATTGATTGTGCACATATGATTGAAGAACTTGTGTGAAAATGAAATGAAATGAAAGAATGTGCAGAATTGTGGTCTTGTTAAATCCTTAAAGGAATGCTTGAGCTAAATCGGAAATGATGCCATGATTAATGCCTTAAGTTTGTTTGTGTGATGAATGAACTTGTATGATTATGTACCAAGTAAATGGCTGTGTGATTATGACATGTTATTGTGAACATACGTGCGATAAAAATGATGAATTACATGTGCAAACTAAGAAAATAGACAACAATGTCTAGTTATAGGAAAAGAAAGAATCATGAAGGAACTTGTCATGATGAACACCTTTAGGGAAACAAGTCAAAAGACATAAATGAAACCCTTGTGTAATATGAAATTACTATTAGGTTGTGTTAATGAATTGGCATGATAGAATTGAAAGCATAGGATGTATGATTGTGACGACACTAGGTTTCGGTCTTGAAATTATGGTTAGGAGAACCTTTGCAAAATATACATGTTGAGACTTGGTTGTGTATTCCTTGGTAACCTTGTGATAAATTAAATGTGATTTGGTGACGGTCTATGTCCAACTAGGTTGGGGAAAGTTATAAGGGGGAAAGCTTAGCGTAGACCTTACGTTTAGCCTAGGGAAAAAGTAAAACTAGAAATGACACGATCATCACTGATGATTTCTGAGTTGGTAGCAACTTAGTTTTCGCTAACGATTCTGAGTCAACAGTGAATTTGTTTTCGTTGATGATTTCTGTGTCACCAGCGACCCAGTTTTTGTTGATGATTTCTGTGTCACTAGCAACTTAGTTTTCGTTGATGATTTTTATGTCACCGACGACTTAGTTTTTACTGACGATTTCTATGTCACCAGCGACCCATTTTTCACTAACGATTTTTGTGTCACCAGTGATCCAGTTTTCGCTGACAATTTTTGTGTCACATCGACTTAAGTTTCACTGATGATTTCTATGTCACCAGCGACGCAGTTTTCACTGATGATTTATGTGTCACCAGCGACCCAGTTTTCACTAACGATTTTTGTGTTACCAACGACTTAATTTTTTGCTGACAATTTCTATGTCACCAATGACCTAGTTTTCGCTGATGATTTTCTATGACAATAGTGATTTAGTTTCGTTGACGAATTCCATATCAAAAATGATTTAATGCTCGTGAGGATTTTGTTGTTAGTTTGACTTAAACCACCACGTGACTTAAGAATTAAACACTAGAATTCTCGGGGTTAACCTACATAAAAATTAAGAGAAATGTTTGAATATGATGACTTTCATTGTATGATTATATGACATAAGGAACACTTGGATGTGAACAGGTGTGTTCTTGGAATGTGTATGGTGTTAGTCTATGAGATTAATGAATGTGAATTTGTTGATTGGTGATCATTTGATGTATTAGGAGGTGCGACTGGGGCCAGGCCTTCGACCGGACGAGGACACTCCACGGGAGAAACAGTTAGGAGGTCTCCCCCCTCTTCTTGAATAATATTGATTCTCTAAAATGATTTCGTTGTAAAAGAATTGTTTATATCTTGTTGTGACTACTAAATCGTTCATGGAATAATTGATTGAGTATTGTGATTAGTTTCGACTAATGACATCTTAAATGGATGACCAGTTTGGATATTGTAATTATCTTTGGCTAATGGCATCCGAGATGGATGACCGGGTTGGATATCGTGATTAGCCTCAGCTAATGGCATCTGAAATGGATGACCGGGTTGAATATCGTGATCAGCTTTGGCTAATGGCATTCGAAATGGATGATCGGTTTGGATATTGTGATTAGCTTTGGCTAATGGCATCCGAGATGGATGACCGGGTTTGGATATTGTGATCTAGCTTCGGCCAATGGCATCCGAGATGGATGAACGGGTTTGGATATTGTGATCTAGCTTCGGCCAATGACATCTGAGATGGATGACCGGGTTTGGATATTGTGATCTAGCTTCAGTTAATGGTAACCAAAATGGATGACTATGTTGGATATGGTGATCTAGCTTTGGCTAGTGGCATCCGAATCGGATGACCGGGTATGAGTAATGCAATTGATCATGGTTGGTGGTATCCATAAAGGACGACCGGGTTAAAGTGAAGTAATTAACCACGACCAATGTTTCAATTTCGATCCCTACAACTCCTATGAAGGGGTTGGGACGAACGAGTAAGGAAAATATAATCAATGATATAATAAGGGTTGTATTATGTATATATAAAGTAAAGAAAGGAATATACTTACTTAGGTTAATAACGGAAAGTAACGATAATGTTTTTTATTTATTTATTGTTATGTTAAGATTGTTTATAATTATTGTATTCATTTTTATACTGTAACAGGGAGCCACACAACCAAGGTGCGTAGGAATCCCGTTTGACGGGCTCCATGTTTTGTTATGAACTATGTAACCAAATGTTAAAGATGTTGTGTATTTTATGTAAACAAGCGTATTAGTCCTAAATTGTCAAGCGAGACTTTTGTAAAGACTTGTAATTATAACTAAAATAGGAACAAGGATGTAGTCTTATGAATATGTAAATATAATGATATGGTGCATGTATTGTGAATTTTATTTTATTAAGATGTTGAATTTTGAGATTCTATGAGTATTGTATTATGCGAAATGATGATATCTATATAAGCAATGATGGTGAAATAAAAAAAAATCCACCATTATCAGGTCGTTATGTATGAATATCGGATCATGAAATGATATGAATTCTTGGGATATTACAGATAAATCCACAACCTTTCATTTTTTTTCTTCTTTACAAGCTTACTATCTAAAGTCTCTTACAAAAGTAAAAGGCATAGAGGAACCAAACTGAGATTTCGAACAAAAATCATGAACCCAATTGTACCCAAGATTGAAAGACAATACAAATTCAAGGTTAAATTAAAGGATTATCAGAAGAATTTGCATAAAATTAAGTCTATGGACTTAATTAGACTTTGTATAGGCCAAATTGATTTAATCGTGGGCCCAATTAAAGGATTAATTAAGTTTAAGAATTAATTTGAGTCAAATTAAAAGATTTAATTAAGTGCAAGGACTTAATTATATTTTTAATGGGACTTACGTGGTGAAAAATTAAGTTTGGAAGCTTAATTTAGGTTTAATTGAGAAGATTGAAATTTTAGATGATCAAATTTAGTTTTTACAAAGTCATTTGGGTGAAATCAGGGATACAATTGAAAGAAAATCAAAGTTTGGGGATCAATTAAGAGCCAAATTGAAGAAATTCATAACCAATGACCTTTTTTGCAAAAGGTGCGCGAATTAAGGGACCCAATTCAATTGAAAACATGGGTGAAATTAAAAAAATTAGAAGTTTGAAGGTCAATTAGGGATGAAATTAAAAATACCTAAGACCAAGGACTAAGTTGAAAAACGCGCTGAAATCATGGGATGTTTTTGAAACTTGACAGGGGAAAAATTGAATTGATTCTTAAAATTAAAATTCGAATGAGAACTTAACTGAACAATTTGAAAGATTGAGGCTGAAATCAAAAGAGAAAGTTTAAAACCTAAATTAACCATAAACGCCAAAACGACGTTGTTTCATTAAAATAAAATGGTGCTTTTTCGTGTTGTTTTGTTTTGGTCAACAAAAGTAAAAAATAATAATAATAAAGAGTGTCAGACGACATGTTGTATGGCACTATTTGTCATCTTCTTCAAAAGACCCATGAACAGTTGCCTCGTGAAGTTATTTTTCAAGGTCATTTAATGCCTCGTTTCTCCCTTAAACAAGATAAAAAAAAAAAAAACACCACCCTCATGACCTGACATTGTCTTACACCCTAATCCCTTTTTCCACAGGTTTGCCACTCAAAAAACCACTAAAAAGTTAACCCAAAGTCACTGACCTGACCACTTTTTGCTACTAATTATGGTGACTTTTGGTCAATGGTTGGGATACTTTCTATTTGAATCAAGGGTCAAGATTCATATCCAATGAAGACCAGATGTCCCTCTTTCATCTCTTATAGATAAGGGTGAATTTTGTGCAGAAAAGGAAAAGAAAATCAGGGGAGAAGAGAGTAAAAAAACTAGCCAAAAACCATCATTTTTCCAACTGCCCAACTAGCCACCTTTCTCCTCCTCCAACAACCACCGTGGGCCACCACGAGCACCCATTGCGCCACCAACCGATAACCAACAACCACCTCTTGCCTAGGTAAGCTTCTTCTTCCTCCTCATGATTCATTACATTGTATTTTTTATGGCTTCAACACGGTACGACAACCATGTTTGCTAGCATTTTTGCCAACAAAACCTTGCCACTAGACTGGGCTAGTGACAAGATAAATGAGTTGGACTCAAACCCATTTCGTGTCTGGGCTGGGTCCAACTCATGTTTATTTAGAGAGAAAAAAAAGGTATGTTAGCACGTTTGGCTTACGCCAATTTTGTTAAAGAAATAAGGTTTTATTTGGGTCTTTAAGGTGTGCTTGCAAAACACAGTCTTAAGGCATTTTTAATGCCTCTGATTTTAAGCTAAGGGCGTGTTTTGCAAACATGCTCTAAACCTTTTTCCTTTAGTTTTAATTTTTCTTTATTTTGGGGTTTAGTCAAACATACATCTAAAAAATTCAAAAACTTTTGAAAAACTTTGCGCATTTTAAAAATATTTGTGGGTCCCTAACATACTTTTCCAACAATTTAACCTAATATTGGGTTGTACACTTACACTATAAATACAAACCCAGTATTAAAAATACATGATTTTTCTTTGAGATTTCAAAAAAAATTCAAAAATTAAAAAAAAATCCCTTATTTTAGAATACAAAACAATATGTTTTTTTTTAGAATTTTATTTAATATTGGATTGTAGACTTACACTGTAAGATACGGACCCAGTATTAAAATACCTAATCTTTCTTTGAAATTTCAAAAAAATCCAAAAACAATTCAAAAACATTCCCCATTTCAAAAAAACAAAAATATGTTTTTTTTTTCATACGGCCAAATCCTAAAGGTTTTTTATGCATATTTTATAAAAAATAAAATCATATTTTTATCTTGTTTTAAAAATACAAAATGAATATTGTAATCAGTTTATGATTACCATTAGAATTTGACCAAGATACCAAAAATCTCACAACAATTAATTTGTGTAATTAGTATTCAGAGTGTTAGGGTTTCGCTGTAGACTTTTAATATTTGGGGGTATAAAATTACATTGTAAAGTATACTCTCAGATATTAAATATACAAAATATGAAATAAATGTCATGCTAAATTTGGACCTTAGAACGGTTAGGATTTAACCAAATAAGATAGAGACTTTCTCATGAAAAAAAAATTGTCTTGAACCTTAGATGAGATCAACGGATAAAAACATAACCTAGAAAAACAATCAATCAACACTACAACTCACCTTAAGTAGATTGTACTGGGTGTGATGCGTCTTTTCCTTACACAAGTAGTCCTCTTACTCAGGCTCTCGCAGACCATATGTTTCTTAGTACCATGATACTAAGTGGTGACTCCCTCAAATCATAACTTTATGATTAAACCCAAAACCCCTTTAATTCCAGGAGACAGCTTTGTCATTTGACATCATGCATATCATGAGTGACTCCCTCAAATCATAACTTTATGATTAAACTCAAATCCCCTTCAATTTTAGAAGGCAACTTTGTCATTTGACGTCGTACACATCACGACAATAACCAAACCCTAAAACTCTTCTCTCTTCAATTTCTTCTTGTATTCACCTTCCTCTAACTAAAACCATCAATCCTTCTATTTTTCTTTTCTTTACAAAACAACTCTTCTAATTTTCTTGGATGGATCATGCCTTGTAACAAATTCAATACGGATATAAAAGTTAACTTTCATGATTTGGATTTTAAACTTGATGATGAAGATGTTAAAAAAGACTTAAGCTCAAGGTGCTCGAATTCTAGGACAAGATTCAACGCTCTAAATCTGAATGATACTTACACGGAAACTTTTGTAGATCATAGGCAAAAGGCAAGTCCTCTATTAATTTACGAGTGCTTATTTTGTTTCCAACAAGGCTCACACCACTCTCTATAAGATCATTCCTAAAAGTAATTGGGTTCTCTTCTATGATTTATGCAACATTACTAATTATCAATAATTATTTGATTTTGTTACATCAACTCACTTTGTAACTTTGAGAAATGATCTTTATTTGGTTGGAAATGGTTCGGCAATTTTATTCCAATTTGACTAATAAAGAACATGGGGATAGTAAAGTTGTCAGGTCACTGACAAGTCTTGTGAACAGGGAGAAAATTATAGTTACTCGTTCATTCTTGTCCATGGATTTCAAGATTCTTGTCCATGGAACATGCCCTCGAATACTCCATATAAATTGTTCTTTGGCTTGCTTCAAGAAAAAACTTATTCGTTAGGATTTCAATAATAGTGGTCATGTCTACCGACACCAAAGTCATTCTCCTTTAAATCCTCCTTTCACCACTTTGGCTACTTGTGTTGAGAAAGTCGACAAGACTACAACTCAACTTCAACTGCACATTACACATCTTCGGTCCTAAATATAACGTTTCATGCATCCACCTACTCAACATGACTTTCCTGAAAGTTTTAATGCAAGTGTCGGTAGCTCTCAAGGGGCTAACTAGGATTATATGGCGTTGGATTATAAGGAAAAAGAGGATCCTACATAATCAACTTGGTATAAAGATTGAGTTGCTCTTGGGGCAATGGTCAAGTTTTCTTTCTTGTATTTTATTTCTACTATGTGGCATGTAAATTTTAGAATTATGCGTTTACATACCAGCGGAATCTAGGGTGCTAGTTTAACTCTTACTTGCATTATTAGTATTTTAATTGATGCCAAAAAGAAGAGTATTATAACTAGTACGTATATGAATGCTCTTGGAACTCGTATTTGCTCATTTGTAGTTGATATATATTTTCCATGTTTATATGATATTAAAGTGAAATGATGTTATTATGTTGTAAACTATATAAAATTGATATGTTAATATAAGAGGATCTTGTCTTCTTATTATCACATTTGTGTTGTCTTAAATATAAGAGTGACCTATTTGCCGCTAAAAATAGATAGTTAATGCACCTTCCCGTAAATAGATTATTTTTTTTTATTAACGTGGGTGTCCGGGTTAGCTTGCGTGCACCCCGACTAATCCCACGGGTCCTGAAATTAACGACCATATAAGTTTCAAGTGGCCCTAAAGGAACTCGAACTCGTAATTATTGGGGAGCAAACCCAAAACCTGACCAGTTAAACTACCCTTCAGGATTTCCCGTAAGTAGATCATTCCTTCAAAAGATGATTG
>Ga0307507_10011232_pt1 | contig 11357 bp, 3 predicted proteins | sample 7_EM_MG_FD_207223 | JGI IMG/M metagenome (GOLD analysis project Ga0307507, IMG submission 207223) | Populus trichocarpa ectomycorrhiza microbial communities from riparian zone in the Pacific Northwest, United States - 7_EM | ecosystem: Host-associated > Plants > Roots > Unclassified | place...
AACCTTCCCTTTACGCAACCAGTCCCTTGCCTTAGAATCTCTGAAAGACCAGTTAGGTTTCCTAGTGACCATAATACTAGGTGGCGACTCCCTTTTTCACAACAGAAAGACCCCAATATCAATCCTCGCTACGGAGGAAGTGTCGTCCAACGTCGAGCTCTCGAGAGGGTGTGACAACATCCATGGAGAGAGAGGAGAGTAACGCGTTTAAAATAAGCTGATCATGTTGCTTCCAATGGAGAAAAGAGGGGTTGATTGCTGAAGAAGAGCCATCAGAACAGTTAGAAACATGAGAGGGAGGACACGATACTAAGCCATCGATAAAGTGGAAAACACCTTGACCAATAAGATACGACTTCATCTGCATTCACCAATAGAGATAGTTGGTGGTTGTAAGCTTCAATGAGACCACTTGATGAGTGTTGGACAACACAACGATAGAAGGAGTTGTCCTCATGATGTGAGGAGGTATGACAGAAACATGGGAGAAGGAACCATGATTTTGCTCTGCAGGTTGGGCCTGCTGCTGGTGGGAGAAAGAACCAGCAGCAACAACTTCTGAGGGGCTTCCTGGCTGGGCTGTACTGCCGATTTGGTGGAGGGAGAAGGCGGCAGCAGCAGCAGTAGAATCCATTTAGGAGAGGGAGAGAGGAGGACAACTACAGGGGGGAGAGGGAAAGAAGAGTTTAGATGGAAAAAGGCTCTGATACCAAGTCGAGAATAATTGGGAGGCTTGATCTATTGGTTAACCAACTTTTTCTATATATATGTATAGGGCAATATACAATAGTAATGGTGGATATTACAACACAAGATTATAACTATAAAATTTCTTATATAGTATACCTATAATATTTCCTATATAGATAAATGCCACCAACAATCTTGTTAACTATCATGAATCCATCTAAAATCTGACACCCAGCAATAAAAGCTGACTAGTTGATACTAATAACATCTCACAGAACACTCTGGAGGCTAGTAGACAAAAGCTTTGGCACTATTTTGTATAATCCATAAATCAAGCTAATAGGCCGGAATTGAGAGAATGTGTTTGGTCCCTTAGTCTTTGGAATCAACGCCACAAAAGAAGAACTAATACCCTTGGGCTTTCACATCTATAACAATGATATGGAAGAAAACGATGAACAAGTATCTCTATGATGCTCAGCAACATGTCAAGTCAGATGATTTGCTGCGTGGTGTTAACGATGGTGAGGCCTCAGAGCATGTAATTGCAAATATTTTGACTTCGAATAAAAGATTGTGTCCTACGTCTTGCAGTAAACATATCTTGTTCAAGATTTAACTCCGGATCCGCGATACCACAATCATCATAATGGATTGTTTTGTAGGACAAGTAACTAAAAGATTAGAGCGGTGGTTCTTCATTGTTAATATCATCAAGGGACTTGAAGACAATCAAGAGATGTTTAGTTCCAAATTTAAGGCCCTGACAATTCGGATTACAAATTTAATTTTTTTTATATATTTTTTTCTCTTTATACTTGATCTTTTTATCATTTAATATTTGACCTATAAATTTATTACCATTTGTTTATCTTTATTTTTTGTAATATTTTTTTAGTTTTTCACTTTTTTTACACTTTTTTTGGAAAAAAATATTTTTTTTACTCTTTATACTTGTAATATTTATCATTGTATACTTTGCCTGTTTATACTATTATTTTTGTTCTTATTTTTATTTTTTTATATTTACATTTTTTTTGTAAAATTATTATACAAAAATTAAAGAAATGATATTTCATTGTAGCAATTGTAATATTAACACCTTTATTAACACATATAATTTTAACTATATTTTCTTATATGTAAGTATGAACATAACACTAGGTGATGACTCTTCAAACTATTCCTCCTGAAGAATAATATGTTGGATATCTATATTTTTTTTTCAAAGTTCATCGCGAAGTCAGATAACAATAAGGCTCCTGCAATAAGTTTTATTACAAATAACTGGAATCTATGAGAATCTTGCCTTTGGCTTTTCCTGCGTAGCACAAAAGTTTCAGAATACAACTTTGATTCTATTTTCAAATAAAGAATTTTATTTTGATTTTATTTGGTGATCTTGTATTTGATTAGTTTATTTCCGGCACTATCATAGAAAACTTTTGGTGTTATTATTATACTTGTTACAATGGCTCAAACTTGAAAACTCTCAACCCAACTTTTTATTTATCTCAAATTTTAAATTAAATTATGTGTAAATTGTCCTAACGTAACCTTGTTAACTAGGTAGATTTAAAACAAATCAAAAAAAAATAAATGGATCAGGTTAAACCTAGCTAGTCTGCCAAACCTACAATCTGGGTTATGAATTCTACTATGTCAAATTAATTTTTTTTATTTTATTATACGATAAAAAATTAAAAAATCGATTTACCATTAACCCAATACTAAAAAATAAAATTAAATAAAAATCTCATATTAAATATAAAAAACTAAAAAGGAAAAAAAATTAAAAAAAAAGGCAAACAAAACCAAAGAGCCTATTACAACAAAACTCGAGCACATGGGCTTGAGAGAGGATAGCAGGTTAGTATCCTATCATCTGTGGTCTGAAAGAAAATATTGTTGTCAGGGGAAATTCAACCTGCAACCTTTAGCCACCAAACACATATATTTCATCCAACTAAGCTATGACATGAAGATATTATTAAACAATTAAAAAAATATTGACTTGGTTTATTTTTCATATGAACATGTAAACCGACACTAGTCCTTTTTTATATAATAATAATAATAATAATAATAATAATAATAATAATTTGAAAGTATACTCAAAATATAGAATTAATTAAAAGGAATGTCAGATGAAAGACCCGAAAATCCTATTGAGAATCGTTAGGAGAACTTACAATAAATATACAGAATATACTAAAAAGCAACTCAAAATAACACAAATAAAAGATTCCAATGCATAAAAGAAAACCAGGTTTAGTCTCCTAGGTTTAGGGACTAAAACGATAATTTTCCAAAATACGAACCAAAACATAATTTTACCAAAACTGGACCAAACTATAAATACATAACCATACTAAAATTTCACCCATAAACCATCCGCAATTCTGTCCAGAACGACACAGGGCCAAACTGTAAATGTTTTAAAAGTTCAGGGACTAAAATGTAAATCCCTAAAATTGAGGGACCAAACTGAAAATAATCCAAATCAATTATCAAACTATGATTCCTCATCCTTGACCTCATAATAACACTGTCTAGAACCTCAAAATATATAGGGGTCAATTTATAATTTTTCAAAGTTTAAGGACTAAACTATAATTTTCATAAATCAATGACCAAAATAAAATTTGGCCATCTTCAACCTCAAGACCATTCTGTCTAGATTTTACAACAAGGTTGAAATGAATTTTTTAACCCATAAAAATTAATTTAAATAAATCAACTCACAAATCCTTATTTCTAACAACATACTCCAAAATCAATCACTTGACATTAAACCCCTAATAATCATAAATTAATCTTAACAACATAAACTTCAAATCCTTATAAACCCTAATCTCTCTCTTTTTTTAATTCTTCCATAAACAAATCATAATCAAAAGTAACATGAGAGAAAGAATCACTTACTTGCTACTTCCACATTTCTTAAATCCAAAAATTCAATATCAAAAACTGAAATTCTTGGTTTGATGAGGAGAGGGTCACGACGGCCACAAGAATTAGAAGAGAGAAAATGAATTCTTTTGCAACTTTTCCTTATATACCTAGGTTAACTTAGGTTGGGTTTGGGTTGATTTGGGCTTGGGTTTGGGCCAAAAATTTGGGTCTTACATTTTTTTTGTCCATCAAATAGCCTACGTTTTATTTTGTTTCTTGATTTTATTTAAGGTTTATAAATGTTTACATCACGTTTGTTGATTTAAGAGGAAAGAAAGGAGAAATAAAAGAAAAACATGAAAAAGTGAGTTTTTTGTAATAGTTGAAGAGTGAAATTGAAACTTATTAGAAACTATAGGGGTACTATTGGGAAATTCTTAGCTATGAGGATAGAAGTGAAGCATTGATAAATCTTTGAGGGCAAAAATGACGTACAACATGAATCGACAACTCGATACCATATCTTATGTTTCTGCCAGAATCTCATACCTATGACTTGTGCATGCTAGACTATATTTCATATCAATGAAATTATTAATTCCTATATATATACATATATTGAACTGATATTATTTTGATGTTAAAAGTATAACCACCACCCCACCATAGCAATATATTGGTGTGGCAATCAAGTAATTAATTCTAGAGGTGTTAATTAATGTCTCACTTCCATTGACTAGAAAACAAAAGAAGAAAATAAGCCTTTTTATTTGAATTCTCATGCACACAATTTTTACATGGATACACAGTTTTTCCTATGCAAGAACAGGCACCCTTCTGATCTATTCCAATGGAATATCATCTAGATAAACAAGTAAAAAAAATTGACTTAATTACAATATTATATGATTTTTTTTTTCAATTTTTTTCCTAAACAATCTTTTAATTTTTCTTAAAAAAATTGTTAAAAATAACATTATTTCATTAGAAACTAATAAACCCAGGTCAATTTTTTGATCTGCTGATTCATCTATTCGACCTACAACTCAGACCTTAGACCGGATAATTAACCAGACATGGTCTCAAAATTAATTATAGCCCCCAAACATAGATATTACAATTCGTGGAGTACACTTTGAAAATTTTATCAAGAAATACTTTTTGTGCTGGTTTCTTTGATCAGTAGTAAACTGATCTATTCATTTATCAAGGGTCAAGACCATACTTACAGATCATACGAGCACACTCTATGGCCATTAACTGGTTGAATAGCTACTGCAGGGCAACAGGAAAATCTTTTCTTAAATTAATTTATTTTTAAGGGCTCGTACGAATTTGCAATGAATGCCAAGTAATATATTGATGTTTGTAGATCGATACTATAAAGATATATATGATGTGTTCTTAATAATATTTTTTTAAAGAAAATCTTAATTGACTTATAAATTGATTTGAAGATTCTTTTTATTATTAAGTGTTTAAATGTATAATATTTTTTTTTGATGAATTTCAAAAGTATATTTCATTTAAAAAAGTTTTAAATTGACGTTTTTTTTATAATTTTGATATACTAATATTAAAAATTAAAAAAAATAATTATTTTGATATATTTTTAAATAAAAAGCATTCTTTTCAAAAACAAATAAAAAAGTTTTGATAAGTACACAAATTATTGCACAAGTGCAATGTTTGTCACCCAGTTAATCCCCTTTAAAAAAACAAAATAAAAAATAAAATCACAAATTAAGGAAGCACTGTGTGATGACGATTTATCAACAAGATCAACATCTCTTTCTTTGTGATCTTTCGTTTCTTGGCCAAATTTAGCTTAAGATTGATATAAAATGACAATTCTAGCTAGTCAAATGGAAGCATCATTTGGAGAGCAAGGACACGATCTTGACATCAAGATGTAAGCTTGCGGCCAAAAAGTCATCGTCGGAATGGTTAAAGAGAAGTGCTTTTAGTCTCAATCAACTTGTCTCAGTTATTTAGGTTCTTTCTTTCCTTTAGCCAATCAATCCAAGTCGGTGACACTTTACAGATTTGAACGCGTGTTTGACAGTGTGGTTGCGGGTGCTTTTTAAATAGCTTTTCGTGTCGAAATACATGCCAATGATGTTTTTTCATTTTTTAAAAATCATTTTTGACATCAGCACATCAAAACGATCCAAAAAATATAAACCGCACTCAATTTTAGCAAAAAAAAAAATTAAAAATTTAATGAAACGCAGTTACAAACACAATGTCAAACGCAGTTAATTGATAAGATTTATAGGCTCGGAACGCAATCAAGGATGGATGAATATATAAATTGGATGATTAGATGTGTCCTTGAACCAGCTTACATATCAACTGATAGTGAATTTATTTTATACTAATACATTTTTAAAAAATAAAAACTCCTCGATCGATATTGGGTTTCAATTAAGTTAAAATTCTCGTCAGATCAACATGTTGAGTCACTAAATTAGTACTCTTGCTTGTATTTGACAGGTTTAAAGCTTGCTTTGGTATTCAGATATTCAAGAAAAAACCTAGAATTAAAACAGTTTTTACAGTAACTTGTTATCACTCCAAGCCTTGTCATAAAGGAGTCCAAAACTGCAAGGGGCAAACAAATTGTTCATCCTAAACATTGCATAGACATAGGTTTAAAGGCTTTGTAAATTGTCTTGAATTCCAAGATAAGCCATCATTTAGAGAGATGGAAAAAAGACTTTATTTTCTTTCACTTGCGAAAACTAGAATATTCAAGGCATCTAAACCTCACAAAGACTCCCGTCTTCTACCCTAAACAGCAAAGATGACACAGCGACAATGACATGATATATTAATTAAGAGCCACACTATTTTTTCGATCACTAGATAAACAAGTAATAGCACAGCTAACTTACAACCAGAAAATAATTTCTAGCAAGACAAGTTGCAATCAAAAGTCGTGAAAGCACTATTCCTGACCTTCGAAAGTCAGCTAGGCCATATAATTTTTATGGCAGCTACGTCATTCCTAACCTTCACTTTATTTTTTTCTACTACTATTCTAAACACCCTCTACAAATCATTAGTAATGAGGTTGTATTTACCTTGTAAGAAAATAAAATAAAGATTACGACTCCTAATCGACTTAATTACAATATTTTTTTTGGATCTAGAAGAAAACGATGAACAAGTATCTCTATGATGCTTAGCAACATGTCAAGTCAGATGATTTTCTGCGTGGCGTTAAGGGTGGTGAGGCCTCAGAGCATGTAAATGCAAATATTTTGAATTCTCATGCACAAACACAAGATCGGACTTCTCTCCCGAGCTCCATCTTGAGGGGGCATAACAGAGATAATCAGTTGCTTCATTTACTCTTCCTTGTCAGCTTGTTTTATTCAAATGTATTTAAATGTATTTAGCTGAAGCTGTCATTCATAAATATAGGATTCTGCTGTAACCTTTTTAGTTTTTAGAATCTTCAACCCCTCTTGGTTTTGTATCTATACGGTTGTTTAATCAATAAATTCTTTACACCATAGCCATATATAAGATTCTGCTGTAACCTTTTTAGTTTTTAGCATCTTCAACCACACTTCGTTTTGTATTTATGCGGATGGTTAATCAATAAATTCTTTACAGCCATATATAAGATTCTGCTGTAACCTTTTTAGTTAATTTTTAGCATCTTCAACCACTCTTGGTTTTGTATTTATGCGGTTGTTTAATGAATGAGAAGTATTCAGCTTTGCAATTCTTTACACCATAGCCATATATAGGTGTCGCAATCAATTAAGTTATTAATTCTAGAGGTGTTAATTAATGCCTCACTTCCATTGACTTCGAAAACAAAAGAAGAAAGTAAGCCTTTTTATTTGAATTCTCATGAGCTGCCTCACAAATTTTTTATACACACAATTTTTACATGGATACACAGTTTTTTCTATGCAAGAACAGGTGCCCTTCTCTATGCCAATGGAATATCATCACGGACTTTTTTTTAGTTTTTTCTATGCAAGAACAGGTGCCCTTCTCTTTGCCAATGGAATATCATCACCGACTTTTTTATATAAATAGCAAACATGACACTGTTACTAAACAACCTGTTAAATTTACTAAACAAACATGAAAAAATTTAATCTTAAAATTAACTTTTCCAAAATAGTCATCTCCCCGTCTTTCTTTTTTAGAGAACTTTGAAGAAATAAGATGAAGGTAATAAGGGTAATATAGAAAACAAAATAAATTAAATTTTATCTCTTTCAAATATGTAAATTCAACTTATTTATTAATTGAATTCAATTACATTAAAAAAAATTATTTCTAAACAACCTATTACTGTCTAGCTACTGCTGTATAACAGCATCAATAGTCTTCATGAGCTTGACCATAGTGAGGAGTAGAGGAATTCATCAAGTTGTGTTGAACGGTAGCTCACAATGATAGTAGTTGGATGGTGACATAATTCGGCTGAATTCTCATGCAAACACAAGATTGGACTTCTCTCCCGAGCTCCATCTTGAGGGGACATAACAGAGATAATCAGTTGCTTCACTTACCTTTTTTTTTTTATATAGTAAACGAGAGAATTATATATTAATTAAGCAGCCCCATCAAGTAACTGGAGCTGAACAAAAGATAGAATACAATGAGAATATAAAAGAAAAGAAAAGACCAAAGCGACAAGGGACTTAATTAGTTAGTTCAGTTCATAATATATTCAGGATTTCTAAAAAGATCTAAGCCCGTATAGCTGAAATTTATAACTGATGACTTCAACCAGAAAGCCAAACGGTGAAAGGTGAGATCAAAAATCATATCCCAATTAATCTGAAGCCTTGGATTCGAAGATTAGACGGTTGCACGCTATCCAAATTGACCAGTACAAACCTTTACAGAGGAGGGTAATAGCACGTCGCTGAAAATTTCCATTAATCAAACCGGACCATTCCTGTAGATTTTGATTTGTGTCTTTGTGCAGACAACTTGAGCACCCGAACCAGTTCAAGAAATGACCCTAAAGAGACCATGTTATAGGACACCAATGGAAAAGATGATTAATTGTCTCAGTTTCCTTGCAGTAGAATGGGCAGTGAGATTCCTCATAATTAATGATTCTTCTCTCAGCTAAAAAACTTCTTGTACTCAAACTGCCATGAAGAAGAAGCCATATGAACACATCCACTTTTGGAGGAGCATAACCATTCCATAGCAGAACAAGAGAGTGATTATTTTCAGTGGCCAATAGACTATCAAAGAAGAGGCAACCTGATTGAGTTGAGTACATGCCAGAGCTGTGGAATTTCCATAACTTGCGGTCTGCACCATCTGAGAAAATGAGACCACGATGCACCTCTGCGATCAAGCTCTCCCTGATGCAGTTTCTTCACTTACTCTTTCTTATCAACTTGTTTTATTCAAATGTATTTAGTTGTAGCAGTCATTCATAAATATAGAATTCAGTTGTAATCTTCCTAGTTTGTAGGATCTTCAACCACTCTTGGTTTTGTATTTATACTTTGTTTAATCAATGAGAAGTCAAGGGTGGAGGGATGTTAAAGGTTTCGGTGAGCTATAGCCCAGGCCAAGATTTTATCAATATTTTTTGACTAGTTTTATGTAAAAAAATTCATAATTCTCAATTAAGTTATCAAAATATTCTGAAAATTTGCGTGGAGCCTTCTAATATGATGCTTTAACTTGGGTTAAAATTTAAAATTTTTGGAGAAATTCACAAATTTGATGAAAAAACACAATTTGACCAGTTTTATGTTATTGGGCGTAATTTTCACTGCGACCATCAGATTGAACTAAAATTTTATGAAGGATCTTAAAATGTATTGAATAAAATCTTGTTAAAATTTTAGAATGAACGGAGCTTAGTAGTGCTAACAAAAAAAAATCGTCAAATAAAAGCAAAACGACTCATTAAGAGTAAAATGGTTATTTGCCATTAAAAAATAAAACAAATTAATTCTTCCTTCCTTTTATATGTTGCTGACCAGGTAGAAGCATAATAGGAAAAGAAAGAAAAGAAAAGGTGAGAGAGAAAGAGAGAAAAGGGAAAAACATAAAAAAAAAATCCAAGAAAAAAAAATAAGAAAAGTAAGAGAATAACCTTGTAAACTTACAAAGTCTAATTTATAAAACACTAATCTAAGGAAGAATCAAGTGAAGAAAGGAGGAATTGAGAGAGGGAAAAATTTTAATTACTTTGTTTTATAGTTGACATGAGATTGTTATTTTATCCCGGTTGAGATGTTGTTACAATATCGATTCAGATTCGATTATAAATAAATTATATTACACAAAACATCGAAGAACGTAACTTCAATAATGAGTTTATTTTTACTTTCACTTTAATTTTATGTACTTTCAAAAAAAAATTTAATATTTTAAATAATATATTTAAATTAAAACTTTACTGTTAACTTTAAAAATTTATATACATAAATTAATAATTGATCTTAAAATATTTTTATATATTTATTTAATAGCTCAGGAAAAATTCCTGACTCGTGAGAAGTATTCAGCTTCGCAATTCTTTACACCATAGCCATATATAGGTGTCGCAATCAAGTTATTAATTCTAGAGGTGTTAATTATGCCTCACTTCCATTGACTAGAAAACAAAAGAAGAACCATCTAGGTGGTGGCCTAGTGGTAAGAGTTTGGGACCAAGAAGTTTGCTTCCTCTGTGGTCTCAGGTTCGAGCCCTGGGGTTGCTCATATGATGGCCACTGGAGGCTTACATGGTCGTTAACTTCAGGGCCCGTGGGATTAGTCAAGGTGCGCGCAAGCTGGCCCGGACACCCACGTTAAACTAAAAAAAAAAACAAAAGAAGAAAGTAAGCCTTTTTTTTTTAATTCTCATGAGCTGCCAGCACAAATTTTTTATACACACAATTTTTACATGGATACACAGTTTTTTCTATGCAAGAACAGGTGCTCTTCTCTATGCCAATGGAATATCATCTCGGACTTTTTTTTAGTTTTTTCTATGCAAGAACAGGTGCTCATAGAGGTGCTCTTCTCTATGAATATCATCACTGACTTTTTTTTAGTTTTTTCTATGCAAGAACAGGTGCCCTTCTCTTTGCCAATGGAATATTATCATCACGGACATTTTTTTATAAATAGCAAATATGACACCACAATCATGACATGACATGACATGATATATTGATTAAGAGCCATACTATTTTTTTTCACCAATAATAGAGTCTTTTCTTCATGAAAAAATTCCAAGACCAAAATATATGAATACACTCAGTTAGCAGGTAAGTATGCAATGGCACAACTAGGCTTACGATGATAGTAGTTGGATGGTGGCATAATTCGGCTGACTTTTTTTGTTAATTGGGTATTTATTTTTGCATCCTTTGAAGATTGCTTAATTGCAAACTTAAGTCCCTAAAGCTTCACTATAAATAGGCATTCATTTGCTTGTTTTAATCATCAAGTTTTAGAGAGAAGTTAGAGAGAGAAACACTAGTGAGAAGTATAGAACAAGCTCTTGTAGATTCTTAGTATACAAGAGTTAGAGTATATTAATTTTTGGATGTTCTCCTGGGATATCCCAAGTAGAGAGATTGAGTCATTTATAATTTATACTCCTTCATAGTAATATATCATTGCCATCTTGTTTGTGGACGTAGACCAAGTCAGAACCATGTAAATCCTTATATTATTCTTTGTGCATGTTTCTTTCCTCTTCGTTATCTAATCTGTTTCTCTTTAGTTTGCTGCCTGTTTTCTTGCTGCGACTCAACAAGTTAATTTGTAGATCA
>Ga0307507_10011233_pt1 | contig 11357 bp, 11 predicted proteins | sample 7_EM_MG_FD_207223 | JGI IMG/M metagenome (GOLD analysis project Ga0307507, IMG submission 207223) | Populus trichocarpa ectomycorrhiza microbial communities from riparian zone in the Pacific Northwest, United States - 7_EM | ecosystem: Host-associated > Plants > Roots > Unclassified | place...
GGAATGCCAATGGTGTGGCGACCAAGCAGATCTTCCAGCTCGACAAGAGCTACGGCGCCGATGGCATGGCGACGCGAACCGAGATTGCGTCGATCAAGGATCTGAAGGGAAAAACGGTCGCCGCATCCGCACCCGGCACGTCGCCCTATTTCGCCCTCGCCTGGATGCTCAAGAAAAACGGCCTCTCGGTCAAGGATGTCACGGTGGTCAACCTGGAGCCCGCCGCGGCTGCGCAAGCCTTCGTTTCCGGTCAGAACGATGCAGCCATGACGTATGAGCCTTACCTCTCGACGGTGCGTGCCGCGCCGGACAAGGGCAAGATCATCGCCACGACGCTCGACTATCCGATGGTCATGGACACCTTCGGCTGCACGCCCAAATTCTTAACCGACAATCCAGCAGCGGCGAAGGCGCTGGCCGACAGTTATTTTGAGGCGATTGCGCTGATCGAAAAGGATCAGGCCAAATCCTATGAGATCATGGGGGCCGATGTGAAGCAGTCGGGCGAACAGTTCGGCAACTCGGCGAAATATCTGCGCTGGCAGGACAAGGCCGCGAATCAGAAGTTCTTCGTGGGCGATTTCCTGGCCTTCAACAAGGAGGCCGCAGACCTGTTGCTCGAGATCGGCATCATCAAATCGATTCCGAAGATCGACGACCTGTTTGATCCGAGTTTCATCAAGTAGACCCGGTCGACGCGACGCCTGTCCCGCTTCCCAATGCGTGGAAAAGGGGAACCTTCCCGAGATCGGTTCCCCATTGTGAGGAACTGCCCCGTGATACGTCCTTTGGATCCCGTGACATCGCAGCAACGCCTGATCTATGGCGTCGCCTTCTTCGTCCTGTTCGTTGCCGTGTGGGCATGGGCAACCTTCGGCGGGCATGTCTCGAAGACGTTTCTCGCCAATCCGCTGGCCATGCTGCAGGAGGGATGGGAGCTGCTGACAAAGTACGGCTTCCTGTTCGACATCGGCATGACGATATGGCGGGTCGTCGGCGGCTTTGTGCTGGCGGCCATCATCGCGGTGCCGCTCGGCGTTCTGATGGGCGCCTACAAGCCGATCGAGGCCCTGCTGGAGCCGTTCGTCTCGTTTGCCCGCTATCTGCCTGCTTCCGCCTTCATACCGCTTCTGATCCTCTGGGCGGGCATCGGCGAATTGCAGAAACTGCTGGTCATCTTTATCGGCTCCGTCTTCCAGATCGTCTTGATGGTCGCGGTGAACGTGGGCAACACGCGGCGCGACCTCGTTGAAGCTGCATACACCTTGGGCGCCAGCGACGGCGGCATCATCCGCCGTGTGGTGCTGCCCTCCTCTGCCCCCGAGATCGCGGAGATCCTCCGCCTCGTTCTGGGCTGGGCGTGGACCTACGTCATTGTCGCGGAACTCATCGGATCATCGTCGGGTATCGGCCATATGATCACCGACAGCCAGGCCCTGCTCAACACCGGCCAAATCATCTTCGGAATCATCGTCATCGGACTGATCGGCCTCGCTTCGGACTTCCTGTTCAAGGGCTTCAATGCCTGGCTGTTTCCGTGGAAAATGGCATGACCACGCTCAGGATCGATCGGGTCTCTCGCACCTTCCCGGCGCGCCAGGGCAATACGCCGACGCGGGCTCTGGAACCGACCGACCTCAGCGTTGGCAACAACGACTTCGTCACGATCCTCGGCCCTTCGGGCTGCGGAAAATCCACGCTCCTGCGCGTTATAGCCGGGCTCGACCGGCCGACCAGCGGCCGCGTCATTCTCGACGGAGAGGAGATCACGGGACCTGGCGCGGATCGCGGCATGGTGTTCCAATCGTACACACTATTCCCATGGCTGACCGTGCGCGAAAACATCGCGTACGGCCTGCGCGAGCGCGGGGTCTCCCAAGCCGAGCGCAACAGCATCGCCGATGGTTTCATCCATCGGGTCGGTCTGTCGGGATTTGAAAATCACTGGCCCAAGCAGCTCTCCGGCGGCATGCAGCAACGTACCGCGATCGCCCGTGCCCTTGCCAACGACCCCAAGATCCTATTGCTCGACGAACCATTTGGTGCGCTGGACAATCAAACCCGCGCCCTGATGCAGGAAATGCTGCTCGGCATCTGGGAGCGCGAGCAGAAGACCGTGCTGTTCGTCACCCACGACATCGAGGAGGCCATCTTCCTTGGCGGCCGCGTCGTCGTCATGAGCGCGCGTCCCGGCCGCATCAAGGCCGAGATCGTCGTTGATCTGCCCCACCCGCGATCCTACAAGATCAAGACGACCCCCGAATTCGTCAGCCTGAAAGAACGGCTCGTCGAAGAGATCCGCACCGAGGCATTGAAGGTCGCCGCTCATGCCTGACACTCGCTCCCACATCGATGGTGCCCGCGTTCTTGCGGATCTCAACGCGCTCCGTGGCATCGGCGCCTACAAGACCGGCGTTCACAGGCCGACCTTCTCCGAGGCGCATATGCGTGCGCTGGAGTGGCTTGCCGAGAGGCTTCCGGAGGCCGGGCTCACCGCCACGATCGACGGCATCGGCAACGTCCTCGGCACCAGTCCAAAGTCCGGGCCAAGGCTGCTGGCCGGGTCGCATCTCGAAAGCCAGAATTACGCAGGCTGGCTCGATGGGCCGCTTGGAGTCGTCTATGCCCTCGAAGCCGCCCGCATCATCAATTCCGATCCAACCGAAAGGGGCGCCGTCGAGGTCGCGGCGTGGTGCGACGAGGAAGGACATTTCGGCCATTTCCTCGGCAGCAGATCCTATGCTGGTCGCGTGACCGAGGCGGACATCGACGCCGCGCGCGACCGCACCAGCGGCCGGACCATGCGTGAGGCCCTGCGCGATGTGGGGCTTGCCGGCCGAGCGCGCGTAACGGCTGAAGCAGGCCGGCATATCGGATATCTGGAGGCGCACATCGAGCAAGGCGACACGCTTGAAAGCCGCGGCCTTGCGATCGGTGTCGTCACATCCATTGTGGGAATCTGGCAATACCGGATCAGCTTTGTGGGCGAGCAAAACCATGCGGGCACGACCTCAATGGGCGCGCGCAAGGATGCAGGCCTTGCTCTGGCGAGGTTTTGCGTGGCCATCGACGAGCGCTTTCCCGCTCTGAGCGGACCGCGCACGGTGTGGACCACCGGCCGCATCACGCTCGACCCTGGCGCGCCGAGCATTATCCCTGGCGGCGCAGAAATGCTGTTTCAGATTCGCGACGAAGATCCAGCCGTCATCGAGCGGCTGGAGAATTTGCTGCGGACGATAACCGATGAGGTCATCGACCAAGGCCGCTGCAGCGTTACGTTGGAGCGGCTTCGTACCGGCGTCCCCGCCATGCTGGATTCCACGTTTCAGCATGCCATCGAGGCCGCCAGCGCCGCCTTTGCCGACGGCAGGTCCATGCGCATGCCCAGCGGTGCCGGACATGACGCCCAAATTCTCGCGACGATCATGCCCGCAGCCATGCTGTTTGTGCCTTCGATCGGCGGCATCAGTCACCACTGGAGCGAAAACACCGCAGACGCCGATATCGTCACGGGTGCGCAAGTCTTTGTCGACACCTGCCGGCGCGTACTGGGCGGAAACTGACGCGTTCAGGTCCGCCGCAAGACGCGATATTCGGCAGAAACATTCGGACGCCGCTGTCCACTCAAACGCACCGGTGATCGTTCATGCTGGACACAACACCGAAGCAGCTCAATAGCGCGTGAGTGACATGATCAAACTGGATCACGCCGCCGGACCCATCCGGAGCGCGTAAACACAGCCTGGCCTGCCTGGACCGAGTAGATCAATCGACGCGCGTTCTAAGGATCGCCAACGCGAGCGCCTGGGCGCGCGGGACGATGCTGTCGAGTTCGAGGTATTCCTGCGGGGTATGGGCATTGCCGCCGACCGGGCCGACTCCGCAAATCGTCGGGGTGCCGACGCTCGCGGTGAAACCGGAATCAGCGCAGCCCCCGGCGAACTCGCCGTCGAGGCTGGGCAGGCCTGCATCCTTCGCCGCCGCCCGATAGGTATCGAACAGGATTTTCGACGTCTCACTCTGTACCACCGGCAGGAATTCGCCGTTGATGTGCAACTTCGCCGTCGTGCCCGGCACCGTCGGCGTGGCGATGATGGCCTCGATCGCCGCCAGCGTCGTGGCACGATCGGCGGGATCGATGTAGCGCATGTCGATCTGGCCCTCGGCATGGGGCGCGGTGGTGTTGACCGACTGGCCGCCGGCGACCAGCCCGACATTGAGGGTGACACCCCTCGCAAGATCGGTCAAAGCGTGGATCCATTCGGTGATCTGCGCTTCGGTACTGGCGGGCATGTTATTTCCTTCGTAGCCGTGCATCGACGATACTGCATTCAAGGTGCGGCCGCCTCCCATTTGGGAAAGAAGGCCGCTCTCGGTTCTTACAATGCCAATTCTCAAAGAGCCAATTCTTAGAGAGCCAATTGTTAGAAGGCCGTGGTGGCAGCGTCGTTCGACACTCCCGTCTTCCGCATCATCATCCGCGCAATCGCCTCGCCAATCACCACAGTCGTGAAATGGGTGTTGGCGCGGCAATCGGACGGCATGATCGACGCGTCCGCCACGCGCAGCGCGGCGATGCCCTTCACGGTGCCATCCGGATTCACCACGCCATTGGCGTCATTGAAGCCCGCCATGCGGCAAGAACCAGCGGCATGCTGAATGTCGCCGGTGTCGCGGCGGAGCAGCGCTTCGAGTTCCCCATTCGGCAGTGCCGCGGCCTGCGGCAGCGTCAGGTCGGTATCAATCAAGCGAATCCACGCGGCAATATCCTTAAGCGCCGGCTGGGTGGTGAGCACGGCCAGTCGCTTCACCGCATCGACCATGCGCAGCAGGTCGCGGTCATCGGCGAGCATGTTTTCCTCGACGATCGGGTCGATCGAAGCGTCGGTCGAAGCCAACTTCAAATGACCGCGTGAATAGGCGTTGAACAGGCCTGCACCAATGGCGCCGGGGTTGCCGATGCCGCGGTGGTTGAAGGCGATCAGGATCATGTCGCGCTTGCCGCCATCCGCAAGCCCGGACGAATACGTCACGCAGCAGTTGGTATGACGCGTATCCGGATCTGTCGGCCGAAATTCTTCGCACAGCTGTATGGTGGCGCGAAACAGCGGATGGTCGAAGAAGTGCTTGCCGACCGGCAGGTCGCGCTCGACCGGGATACCCATCGCCTTCAGCTCATCGGCTGGGCCGATGCCCGAACGCAGCAATATCGCGGGGCTGTGGATGGCGCCTGCGCACAGAACGATCTCGTGCGCGCTGATTTCCGAGCTGTCCTGCCCTTCGACGTGAACCAGTACGCCGATGGCCTGGCCGTCCTTCATCACGAGGCGATCGACCAGCGCGTGGCCCCGGATTTCCAGATTGGCACGACCGCGCGCCGGCTCCAGATAGGCATCATTGGTGGTGATGCGGCAGCCGTCGCGGCTGTTGATCGGATAGCAGGCGACGCCCTCGCCATCCGGACCGTTGACGTCAGCACACCACAAATACCCCGTTGCCAGCGCGGCGTCGCGGAGCCCACGATCGACCGGACCCCACTTCTCCGGCGGCGCGCGATAGACCGGCAACGGTCCGCCACGGCCATGGCCTGCGCTGTCGCCGAACTCGAAATCATCCTCGATGGCCGAGAACAGCGGCATGACCTCTTTCGCAGACCAGCCGGTGCAACCACCGGCCGCCCATTCGTCGAACGCGTCCGCAACACCGCGGATGGCGATCTGCCCGTTCATCATCGAACTGCCGCCGAGGCCCTTGCCGCGCCAATAGAAGCGCGGCTCCTGCCCGGCCACCCGGCGCGTAAGAAGATGCGGCCACTGCCATTTTTCCTGATATTCGCGCTTGTGAATGATCGGAATCGGGTTCGGCGTCCGGACTTCCCAGGGTGCCTCATCCGCGCGCCAGTCGCTGCCCGCTTCCAACAATAGCACGCGCTTGGCGGGATCCTCAGAGAGCCGGGCGGCAACCGCGGCGCCGGCAGAGCCCCCGCCGACTACAATGACGTCGTACATGACATTACGTCTCGATGTTCCAGAAAATCGGAATCGCAGACGGTATCAAACCGCGCAGATTGGCTCGATAGGCGGCCGGCTGAGCGAACTGCCCCCACGGAATGCCCGGAGCCTGATCGTACATCACACTCCGTAACGGGACGAACGCCTTCAATTTCGACATGGATGCCTTGGGTTTCGCGAGGAAGGTCTGGAAGGATTTGGAAACGGATAAGTGCACCTCGCGAGCAGATGCTTTTTCTAGCAATGTCCGTGCCGTATCGGGTAGGTCCGCTCATTACGCAACGACTACCTGCTGTGCATTTACCGGGTCCACTGCCGCAGCTTTGCGGCGACTACGTCAAGCCGCTCATCGGCCCGCTCTTCATCGCCATCAACATCGGGCGTCTTCGCAAGGGAGAGTGAGTTACGATCCGATGCTTCGGCCGCACCGGCATGCATTCGCAATTCGACATCGAACGGCGGCAGGGAACGCGGCTGGACGCAGCGCAATAGCAAGAATCAGTTGCTAGCGGCAGCCAATTGAGCGGCGTAACTCAAAACCACAAACAGTCAGTCTTTGGTCACTTGCGCGAATTTTGAGCGCGGGTTGTTCAAAAATGCCGCGCATCCGCCGTTGACGATGGCCCTTCCAAGTCTCAAAATTAAGAACTTGGTTCCATTTTCCGGAACTGGGCGGAGAGCCGTGCAAGGTAATGAGCGCCCTCGATAACGCGATTGAAATCTTGCGCTGCTTCTCTCCGCATCAGCCGGAGATCAGCAATGCTGACGTGATCCGGCTCACCGGCAAGCCGAAGAGCTCGACGTCACGGCTGCTGCGTCAGCTCAAGGAATGTGGGCTGCTGGAGCAGGACGCATTGACCCGCCGCTATCGACCGGGCTTGCTGCTCTTCGAACTCGGGCGGCTACATCGGACCCAAAATGACCTCGTGGCCTCCGCCGAACAGCGATTACGCGCGGTCTGCGCCAGGACTGGCCATACCGGTTACGTCTCGGTGCTCGATGGCGCCGAGCAGATCGTGCTGCGCGTCGTCCCCGGATCGAATCCGCTTCAGGTGGTCACGCCGCCGGGCGTACGGGCGCCGGCATTCGCAACATCCAACGGCCGGGCCATGTTGGCCCGCCTGAGTGATGCCGATATTCGCGGTCGCTTGCCAAGACCTTTGCCCGCAATCTCGCCGTCTGCGCCGCGGAATCTGACGGGACTCATGGCGCGGATCGCCGAAATCCGCCGCACCGGCTATTCCGAAGCCAGCAATGAATCTTTACCGGGAGTTGGCTCAGTGGGTTTCGCGCTCACCCGTCGCGACACCAACGAAACGATCGGGGTCGCCGTATCCTATCCGAGTCAACTGACCTCAACCGAAGAGCGCACCAAGCTTTGGCAAGCCCTGCGCGCGATGGCGATCGACCTCGGCCGGCTTTTCGATGATCCGATATGGGTCGCGCTGGATGACGGCGCACCAATACAGAAGGCCACGGCACGATGAGCACGGTCCGCACGGGTATCACGCCCATGGCCTGGCTAATCGCACCGAGCGCCCTTCTCTTTGCTCTGTTTTTCTTCCTGCCGATGGGGTTGATGGCCTTGATCAGCCTGCTCACCGGCAATCCGGTCGTGCAACCAAATGTCAGCTTCACGACCAAATACTACCAGAGGATTCTCGGCGACCCCTATTATTTCGAGGTGATCTGGACCACGCTTCGGATTGGTCTGCTCACCACGCTGGCGGCGTTGCTGATCGGCTACCCGCTGGCCCATTGGATGGCACGCATCCGTGGTCGCACAGCCTATGCCGTGCTGATGATGACCGTATTGACGCCAATGCTGACGGGCATTGTCGTCCGCACCTTTGCCTGGATGGCACTGCTGTCGGACAAGGGCGCGATCAATCAGACCCTCACCGGCCTCGGTCTGATCTCGAAGCCCTTGCCGCTGATGTATAACGAGTTCAGCATCGTGCTGGGCCTGACGCATATCTACGTGCCCTACATGGTTCTGACCCTGGTCGGCGTCATCGCGAGGATCGACGAGCGGCTGGAACATGCGGCGCAGAATCTTGGCGCCTCGCCGCTCCGGGCTTTCCTTGAAGTGACGCTGCCCCTGAGCCTGCCCGGCATCCTAGCCGGTTCGCTCCTGGTCTTCGCGCTGGCGATCAGCGCCTATGTCACCCCGATCCTGATGGGTGGCTTCCAGATCATGACGCTGCCGATGTTGATCTATCAGCAGATCTCCTCGAGTTTCAATGTCGGTTTTGCCGCGGCGCTCGGCATGGTGCTGCTGACAATCTCCCTGGTGCTGGTCATCGCCTATAACCGCATCCTCGGGCTGGTCTCCGGCCAACGCGATCTGCAGTGAGGCCGCCGATGACCGCCGCGCCGTTCACCCCTCGCCTTGGCCGCTTCTGCTACCTGGCCCTTAATGTTGCGGTAGTGGTATTCCTGTTGGCACCCATCGCCATCGTCTTCGTGTTCGCCCTCAATCCGACTCCCTATATCCAGTTTCCGCCGGTTGGCGTCTCGCTGCGCTGGTTCGAGAAATTCTTCGCCTCGCGCGATTTCATGAACGCCCTGCGGTTGAGCCTTGAGGTCGCCGTGATGACGACCATCGCGGCGACCTTGTTCGGCGGCAGCGCCGCGCTCGCCTTGGCACGCGGCGGCCTGCCCGGCGCGCGCGTCATCACCGCGATCATGCTGTCTCCGCTGATGCTGCCGGCAATCCTGACCGGTCTTGCCCTATTCCAATCCTATGTCCTGCTGGATGTCGGCCGGCCGCTCTGGGGACTGGTGCTCGGCCATACGCTGGTGTCGGTTCCCTATGTGGTGCGTACCACGCTGGCGGTTCTGCAAAATTTCGATACCCGCCTGGAAGAAGCTGCGCGCAACCTCGGCGCCGACCCCTTACGGACCTATTTCGAGGTGACGCTGCCGTTGACCAAACCCGGCGTCATGGCGGGAGCCGTATTCGCCTTCATCGTCTCCTTCGACCAGTTTCCGGTATCGCTTTTCCTGGTTTCCCCGGGCCGTGAAACGCTGCCGATCACGTTGTTCAACTATCTGAAGTTCGATCTGGACGGAACGATCGGCGCCGCCTCGGTGGTCTCGATCGTGCTCGCCATGCTGGTCGTCTTCGGGCTCGATCGCACGGTCGGGCTGAGGTCCTATGCAAAGCTGTGACTGTCATTCCTTGAGAGAAGATCATCCCATGACCAAGACCCGCCTGCCGATGAACCGCCGTCAATTCCTCACCACAAGCGCCGCCGGCATCAGCGTGATCGCCGCGCCCCACATCGCCCGCGCCGATGCCGCGACGCTGCGCATCACCGGATGGGGCGGCAAATGGGGACAAACCATGTCGAACGAGCTGATCCCCGCCTTCGAGAAGGAATTCAAGTGCAAGGTGGAGACGGACTCGGCCTTTCCGTACTTGCCCAAGCTCCAGGCGAGCTCGCGTTCGGCGCCGGTCTATGACGTGCTGCACACCAATTCCAACGAGCAATGGGCCGCCCTGGAGATGGGGATCGTCGAAGCCAGGATCGACGCCAAGCAGGTCCCGAATATCGCCGACGTCTATCCTTACGCCGTCAGCGACAAGATGGTCGGCGTCTGCATCTTCACCAGCGCCATTGGGCTCGGCATGCGCACCGACAAGGGCTATGGCAAGGTCTCGTCCTGGAAGGACCTCTGGGACCGGGCCTATGACGGCGTGCGCGGCGGCTACGTCATTCCGGTGAACAGCCTCGGCCAGGCCTTCCTGATGATGAGCGGCGCGCTCTTTGGCAAGGGGATGACCGATCTCGACGCCGCCTATGCGGCAATGGAAAAGCTGAAGCCGATCAAGCTCGTCGACTTCACCGGCACGATGGAAAAGATGATCCTTTCCGGCGAAGTCGGCGTCGCGGTGATCCATGATTCCGGCATCCTGCGCTACGACGGCCAGAACCAGCCGACCACCTTCGTCGCGCCCTCCGAGGGCGTTCTCTCGCTGGAACAGGTGCTCACGCTCACGCCGGGCACCAAGGTACGCGAACTCGCCAACGCCTACGTGAACTACATGCTGAGCCCGGGCGTGCAGAAGACGCTGGCGGAGTCGGTCTGGTATTCACCTGCCAACAGCAAGGTGAAGCTCGACGACAAGTACAACGAAAAACTTTTGACCACGCCGGAGAAGGTGGCCACGCTGATCCAGCCTGACTGGAAATGGTACAACGCGCGCAAGGAGGAGATCGATTCCCGCGTCAACCGCATCTTCCGCGCATGAGCGCTCGTATCGACATTGTCGCCGTCACCAAGACCTATGACGGCAACACGCGCGCCGTTGACGCCGTCGATATGAGCATTCGGGAGGGCGAGTTCTTCTCGCTGCTGGGACCTTCCGGCTGCGGCAAGACGACGACGCTGCGAATGATCGCCGGCTTCGAGACGCCGACCAAAGGCGTCATCAAGGTCGGCGGGGCCGATGTCACCCATGTGCCGGCGCACAAGCGCGACATGGGAATGGTGTTCCAGAATTATGCTCTGTTCCCACACCGCTCGGTCGGTGAAAACGTTGCCTTCGGTTTGCGCATGCGCGGCATGGATCGCGGCACGATTGCCCGCAAGGTCGCCGATGCGCTGGCGCAGGTGGAACTCGTCGGATACGAAAACCGCCGCCCCGGCGAGCTCTCCGGGGGCCAGCAGCAGCGCGTCGCCCTGGCCCGCGCCATCGTGATCGAGCCGCGGGTGCTGCTTTGCGACGAACCGCTCGGCGCGCTCGACAAGAAGCTGCGGCAAACGATGCAGTTCGAGCTGAAGCAGTTGCAACGCAAGCTCGGTCTGACCATGGTCTTCGTCACCCACGACCAGGAAGAAGCGCTCGCCATGTCCGACCGGATCGCCGTGATGCATGCCGGCAAGGTCGAGCAAATCGGCGCACCGTCGGATATTTACGACCGGCCAAGCACGCGCTTCGTCGCCGATTTCATCGGCGACACCAACCTGTTCCGCGGCGAGGTGATCCGCGACGGAGGAGGCAATTCCGTCCTCCAGGTCGACAGGGGCCTGTCGATCGCGCTTGCCGCTCCGCCTGAGGCAAGCGGCGCGGTTTCCATCGCGCTTCGGCCGGAAAAGATCAGTCTGGCCACCCCACCCGCACTAGACGGGCATGGCCTCGACGGTGTCGTCGAGAGCGCCAATTTCCAGGGCGGTTCGGTGCTTTACCGCATCGAGACGACTGGGGGCAGGCGCCTGCTGGCGCAACAACCGAACAACGCCTCGCATCAGCTGTTTCAAGCTGGCGCCGCCGTGGCCCTACGCTGGAAACCGTCCGACATCGTGATTTTGAGAGATTGATATCATGCCACAACAACG
>Ga0307507_10011235_pt1 | contig 11356 bp, 2 predicted proteins | sample 7_EM_MG_FD_207223 | JGI IMG/M metagenome (GOLD analysis project Ga0307507, IMG submission 207223) | Populus trichocarpa ectomycorrhiza microbial communities from riparian zone in the Pacific Northwest, United States - 7_EM | ecosystem: Host-associated > Plants > Roots > Unclassified | place...
ATAGATTGGTGAGAGACGAATCCTTGAGGAGGTAAGGCCTCTGGGATCGTGGAGACTATATACTACGGGCACGTGCCTCCGGCACGTGACCGGCGACCATCCGAGGGGCGTCCGGAGGTTGTCCTGAAGGCAACCCGAGGTGTCCGCAATAATATCCCTTACACGGTCTTACCATTCCCCTTTAATTTTATCTATATATACGTCTAACTAAAGCACTGCGCTTACTAGCAATTATTATAAGCGGGTTGCATCCCCTATATATAATCGCCTCCATACCCAAAAACCGCTGCTATACCCCGCCTCTAGCTTTAACTCTAATAAAGTAATACCAGAAGCCGCCTTAAATGCTAATTTAGAAGAAATTTTAATCTAAGCAGCTTTTAGGCGCTAGAAAGACGGGTTATATACACTAGATATCCTTCCTTAATAATTCCCTTTACCTTTTAACCTAGTTAAGCAGCCCTAGGAGCCAAAGCCCTAAGGGCCAAGGTCCAAAATAAAATTTACTAAAAAGGAAGACGCGCTGCTTATTAAATTAAAGAAGGGATATAATCTTTTATAGGAATGGATTAAAGACCGCTTTCTAGAGAGAAGTCTCAGATCACTATAGGCGCATTATTATTCGAAATTAAAGGCCTGGCCTACTATATAGAAGAAAAGGGGCCGGCCTACTAGGCGGAAAAGATAGTAGTAATAGTAGTGCCCTTCTTTTAGCTTGGAGGTCTATTTCTTATTATATATTCTGTTTCTAGCTTAATCTATTTATCGCCTACTTTTTTTAGCTTAGAGGTCTATTTCCTGTTATATATTCCATTTCTAGCCTAATTTATTTATGGCGCATTTCCTATTATATAAGGGCTATATAAAAAGGTCCGCAAGAGCATTACTTTTTTAAGGGCGGTAAGTAAGAGCTACTTATTACTACTTATAATGCCACAGACGATAGAGAATCCAAGGCTGAAACTATATTCACGACTTGGTCAGCCAATTCAAATTACGTAATATAGCTGAAACCGAGCGGCAGTCCGAATAATATAAAGTCGGGCGTTAATAATTAATTAACTTATATATACGACGTAAAGGCGCATAAACTGGCTGTAGTTAATTTGCCTTATAAATAAGAACAAGCCACAAGAATCCAATCCTTATAAGATATTTTAGTTAGTAGAGGGGTTATATATATCTAGTAACTCTAATACACAGCTAAAATACGCGTCATAGCGGACGCCTTACCTGTTCTACTATTTGGCTGGTGGCCTAATTATACACATAATGTTCTACGCTAGAAAGCTTTAATAGTAGGGCAAGGTAAATCCGGCAAGAGGTAGCCGCTTGGTAACTATTTTATATAAGCCTTTCCATCAGGCACCAACACCTAAGCAGCTATAAACCTATTAGCTGTAGTAACACCTCTATTTTCCCTTATAAATTTCCTTTAACCCTACTTCGCTAATCATTTATAGCGCAGTTCCGTAAAGCCGCTTTCTATTTAAGCCTACGATCTACCTCTTTTTATATTTCTTGCGTCTTGCCTCTTATAGTTATCTAGTAATTCTATTCTTGCTATTAAGGTAAATATTAGCTTAGCCATTCCACCCTATGTAGTATATACTTAATTACTTACATCTTCTATAATAGTTGTGCTTTAATGCGTATGTACTTTACGGCCTTTTATTTTAAAACAAATTCTTAAATCAGCCGCTATTCCTCCTTAGACGGCTATCTATAGCTATCTATAATTGAGAACGCTTTATAAAAGATAACATTTGCTTAATATTTCACGTCTACAGAATACCTCTCCTTTATAGCCACCAGTCTCACTAACTTATATAGTCGCACTTTTAGCTATATAAATTATGTCCGCTAAGGCCAAGAATAAGGCGCTTAGTAGGGAATAGGAGGAGATCGGAGGTTATAAATTTAAGATAACGGAGGATATAACTATAACATTTAAAGGTAGATTATATAATATTAAAGATAGTAAAGGGAAGTAGGTCGACAAATTAGGTATAGAAGATGGACAAGTAACAAGAGAGGTTCTTACTAGGTATAAATATTATATAATAAGGGCAAGGATTAAGTTTAAAAAGAGGTAGTATTAAGTGGTAACCTAAAGCGACGTATATAACGGTGCTAGAGCGCGTTACCTGCTACTTTGCCATTTTATAGGCAATTTGCTGTTTTCTGGGCAATCTGCCAAATTCTGCCAAATTCTGCCAAGTTGCTATTGGCTTGCTTACTACTAGCGCCTTGACAACCCCTTTGTATCTTGCTAATCTCTACCAGCCTTCTTTTTCTCCTTAGCTTAGTATTCTTGTATAGTAGCAATCTATAAGCTTTGGTTTAGAAGCAATTGTATAAGCCCGTTATATTATACTAAGCTCTCCCTATATTGCCTGGGAAGGCGTTAATAATATCCCACCCTAAAAGAAGACCTTCGTCTGTAATGACGCGTCGACGCGTTATACTCAGATATTAAAAAACTTACACTACCACGCCTAGGAAGGCCCTAATAATATCCTACTTTATAGGCTAGACTATACTTGACCTGCACCCCTAAAAGAACCCCGGAATTAAAACCGAGTTATATAATTCTGACGAACCTTAGGAAGCTAATAATAGCACCTAAAGCGAGCTTATCTAAAAGACCTGCCTCTACCTAAGAGGAACACGAGATCCAGTTAGGATTAGAAATTAAAGATAACGACAATATTACAGATGTATATGGGTAGATTCGTGCCCTTATAGCCAATTAAAAGGTCAATCGTTTTTAAGCCTAAAGCATATAAGAGACTCTAAAGGAGATCCTGGAAAGCCTTGCTGCCTTATAAAACAGCCCAGCCTCCCCTTTATAAAGCCTTAGTTAACCTATTTACTTAACTAAATATAATATACTAGAAAGTATAGATATAATAATGAAATAATTAAAGTCCGTTAAGCTCTCTAACCCTATACTATTGTTAGACAGCATAGACCTGACCTTTAAGAACTGGAGAATCTAGGTGCGAGGAAAGCTTTGTGTTAACTATGACTATTTCCCCTCTAAAGAAGCTAAAATACTCTACCTCTTCAGTCAAACTATTGGGGACGCCCAGTAATACCTCTAGGCCAAGTTCAAGGACGAGTTACCTATTCGGTTTATATCTGTTAATAAGATAATACAGCATCTGGCTGCTATCTATATTAATCCAAATAAAGTATAGGATGCCCATTATGACTATAATTGCCTAATAGTGAAATTAAACTAATCCTTTACTAAGTTCTAGACTTAATTCTTACACCTAGTAGGTAAAGGCCAGGTTCCCCTTAAGAACTACCGTTTGGACCTATATAATAAGTTAACGGTCCGACTATAAGAGAAGATTGTAGTAGCCTTAGACGACCTACTAACCTACTAAAGACTCGCAGCCCAATATTTGTTGTTAGATTTAAAACTAAAACAAATTAATGCTTGTTCTAATTAACTAAAGCGGTCCTGTAGCGACCGGAACCTATCCGCTATACTAATAGGAGCTAGCGTCGGAAGACAAACCACGACCGCCCTTATACCAAAAGCGGTTACAACTACCTACCCACAAGCCTCGCCCGACTTGCCACGTACTACGCCTTTAGTCAATGCTCGTCGCAATACCCCAATTGACCCTGCTACAGTTATATGCTTTAATTGCGGAAAGGATAGTTACTTTACTACGTCCTGCCTAGAGCCAAAGGATATAGGTAATATTAAGGAGATAGAGGAAGAAGAAATATCTAATAAGTTAGGAAAAGAAGAACCTTAGGGAAAAACTCCCCCCTAGGGTATCCTATTAATCTTAAAGAGATTAATCTAAGTTAGCTAATAGGTGGAAAATACTTTACAGTTTTATATATAGTATCTTAAAATGGATATAGAGTTAATATAAATGCCCTTATTAACACTGGAGCAAATAGCTTTGCCTTTATAAATACTGCTTGTGTAAATGACGTTGCTAAGTTCTTAAATATAAATGCTACCTAACTAGAGAAGCCTATTTAAGTAAAAGGCTATAATAGCCAAGCCGGCAAGCCGGTTACCCATGTCTTGAAGCTATATATCGCTATTAATGGACAACGCTAGTTTGGCATCCCCTTCTGCATCCTAGACCTGGGTTCTCACAATATAATTCTTAGCTAAAAATAGATGTCCTACTTTAATATTTGGTTGAACGTGCAACAGAAACAGTTTGTCTGGCTAGAGAATAGACCAAAACTACCCTCCTTTATTAGAGAAATTCGGACTGATCGTAAGATACTAGCCGTAAAGGCTGACCCTGTTTATTAACGGGATATTAGAGGCTATAACCTAGCCTTTACCTAAGAAAATGCCCGCCGTAAGGCCGGTAGGAATTCCATATTAATAATAATACTCTCCTAAAGCACTGCAGTTGAGGAGGACTCTACTTACGGAAGTAAAATGGACAGTAATATAGACGACTTCCGAATTGCGGAGATCTGGCTAATGTGGAAAAGGACGTACTAATAAGATATAAAGGACAACCTTTAGAAGATGTAGTAAAAGCTAAAAGGAGTAAGGATAACGCTAATATACCAAAAGCCCCTAAGACTATATAATACTCCTATAGTAGATATTGCGGTAATTAGTGCTATAGGTTTTCACTTTAATATATACCGGAAGGATAATAAGGTCTTTATAACTAGCTTATATAAAATTGACCGGATTATTAATAAGAAGGAAGAAGGGCTAGTAAAGGAAACAGATAAAGAACTAGTTAAGCGCCTTCTCCCTGCTTACCTCTTAAACCATAGAGACGCGTTCTTAAAAGTAGCTTTAGATATACTGCCCCCCTACCAAACCTACGATTATAAGATTTAGTTGGAGGCCGACAACTCTCTAGGCTATAGCCCTCTTTACTAGCAAACTATAAAAGAACTAAAAGCCATAAAACAGTACTTAATTAACAACCTTTATAAAGGGTTTATTGAACTAAGTCAGGCCCCTTTTGCTTCCCCTATTCTATTTATAAAGAAACCTAATAAGGGCCTCCGCTTCTGTATTAACTATTAAAAACTAAACGCCATTACTTAGAAAGATTGTTACCCTCTCCCCCTAATTAATAAGACTCTTATATATCTAAGCTAAGCTAAGATCTTTATAAAGCTCGACGTCCGTTAAGCTTTCTACTAAATTAGGATGGACCCTATATTAGAAGACTTAACAACATTCTGTACCCGCTATAGTTCTTATAAATGTAAAGTCCTTCCTTTTAGACTAACGAATGGGCTAGCCACATACCAACGGTATATAAATGATGTTCTTTTTAACTACCTTAACGAATTCTGCATGGTATACCTAGACGACATTCTTATATACTTGGATAATAAACTTAAGCACTAAGTTCACGTTAAAAAGGTCCTAGAGAGGCTGCGGAATATGGCCTATAAGTTAATATTAAGAAATGTAAATTTGGAGTAAAACAAATAAAGTACCTTGGGTTTATTATTAGCATAAAAGGAATTAAAGTTGACCCTAAAAAGGTTAAGGTAATATATAACTGGAAACCCCCTTATACTATAAAAGGCATCTAGTCCTTTCTTGGCTTCTGTAACTTCTACTATTGGTTTATTTATAACTATAGGGTTGTAGCTAAGCCTCTTATACAACTAACTAAGAACGATACGCCTTTTATTTTTGATAATAATTATATAGAAACTTTTAAGGAGTTAAAGAACCAACTTACCTCCTCCCTAGTTCTCCGCCACTATAATCCAGACCTTAAATTAATACTAGAAACGGACGCCTCTGATGGAGTAGTAGCGGGGGTTCTCTTATAGTTATACCTAGATGGCGAGTGGTACCCTATTGTCACGGGACACCCCCGTAACACCTTACACACGTCCACTTGTTTCCACCGACTGAACAACCGGAGACTGACCACGAGACGGCAATCTGACAGTAATCTGCCGTATTCCGCCGCAATCTGCCGTCTCTACTGTCGGAGTTGCTAACTGGCAACTTTAAGGACCTCTAACTGCCGAATTCTGCCAAGTTCTACTAGAACCGCCACCTAAGCTCTATCCTACCTGTGTATAGCATAGTACCCGTTAACCTAGCAACTAAGCGAACGTTATATACCCTTTTTCCCCTATTTTCTACTTCCTTTTTCTTACGTAATGTCTTAACTTTATTACATAGTTTATATACATAGCTTAATAATATCTACTTCGCTATATATTATTACCGCTTATACTCGCTCCGTAATACTACATTATATTAACCTTATATACTACCCTCCAAAATGCAGAACGACCCTAAAGCCCCTATAATAGCCGCTGGCATTATGTCCGCACTCTAAGAACAATTAATAGAGATATAGAAGTTCTTTATAGACGCCCTTATATAGAACCAAGCCACTTTAACTTAATAATAAGCCGAATAAGAAGTACAATACCTGCAAATAATTAAGGACCTTTAAGAAGAAGTCCGCACCCTTAAGATGCCTATACTAGGGCCTTAAGACCGAACGCCTTCTCTAGAGATAAATATACAAAATAAGAGTCCCAAATCTATAGTAGCTATTTACCCTAAATTAACTACCGCACTATAATAATCTGAACGACTACTAGACCCTCTGATATTTACTAGTAAATAATAAGAACTCCAATTATTTCTAAGCTAGCTTAAAAATAAGCTAACTAGTAATGCTAACTGCTACCTAACTAAAGCTAACTAACTCTGCTACGCCCTAAGTTAACTAAGAGAAGACGTAGCTAACCTTATTAAACCCCTTTAACCAAATTTAGTATAAAGTCTAGTTATACTTCTTAAAGCTATATATAGTAACCCGAACCGCCAAGCCACTGCTTAGAGAAAGATAAACTATATAACTTAAGGAATAAAAAGCTTTCTAGTATACTTCTCCAAATTCAACCGTTATATAAAGGAAATAGGCTGGAACAACTCCGCACTAGTTAATAGCCTTGTTAAATCCCTAAGTCCTAAACTAAAAACCTCCCTAATAGGTATAGACCTACTGGGAGCCCTTAATGCCTACATAAACGTTATTAATAAACAATATAATAATATACTACGCCTAATACCAAAGTCCACTCCTTAATATAATATAATAGCTTTGTAAATAACTACTAAGTTATTATCTTAGCCTAAGTACCCTAACGCTATAGATATTAACTCTGGAACCCTAGAGTATACCCCACTAGGGTCCCCTAAATAAGAACAACGTATTAAGCTAGGCCTTTGCTTTAAATATAGAAGCAAGGCTTATATTTCAAGATACTACTCTATCCTTATGCCCTAATACAATTTATAAATAGCCAATACTAGTAACTATTTACCGCACTAATCCTCTAGTTACTGTCCCTAATCTTTATATAGCTTTAGCCCCGCATCTAGTAAGCACTACTTATAAGGATAAAGTTATAGCTAATGTTCCATAGGAACCCCACCCTAGTTACCTCTAAAAGGAAGGTCCTGGAGCTAAATTGCTCTCCAGGACAGCGCTGCCTTAGGATCTCGTTAAATACTCTAAATATTATAAATTCTGACTCTTGGGATTACAGCATAACTATTAACTATTGTCTTTAGTAGAATAATTAATAGGCTAATACTTAAGTCCTAATCAACATAGGAGCTAGTAGTATAGCATTTATTAATAAAATCTTTGTGTAAGATAATGGTTTTATCCTAACCCCCCTTAACCAGCATATTAATATATTTGGATTTAATAGCAAATACACTATCTTAGGCTGTATTACCTATATAGTATTCCTAAGACTCTAATACCTAAACTATAAAAAAACTAATTAGGCTTTTTGTTACCACCCTAGGTTACTTAATAATACTTAAACAACCTTAGATAAAGCTATATAAGGTAACCATTAATTAGAATAACCTTAAGCTTCTATTTACCGCCTCCTATTGTAAGTAGAAGTGCCTTATAACTTACTACTTAGACCCTAAACCAAAATCTAAAAAATCTACTAGGATCTATTAGTCTAAAATTTCTACTAACATCTACTCTATACCTAAAAAGTCCACCTAATTCCACTAAGAACCTAAAAATTATACTAAACTATACAAACCGACCCTAACCACTGTACTACCCTAAACTAAGCAGAAGCCTAAACTTAAGCTTAATATATAAAAGTACCAAAAGAACTGGTATTCTACTATAAAAAGGATACTTAAAGAATCTAAACCTAAATTTAATACTAACTCCGTACCTAACACTAAACCTAAAGTTAAATAAGAAACAGTAGATAATTAAAAAAAAGTTGCTAGCTAGCAACTTACCCCCCTTTCTATAGATATCTATATAATTAAAGCTACCCTATTAGTATAACTCGCTAGGAAACCTAAACACACAATCTTTACTGTTATAATAGCCGATATTAAAAAGGCCCTAGCACTAAAAAAGCACACTAACCCTGCCATAAAAGTACTAGTATGCCATTATAAGCATCTAGAAGTATTTTTATAAAAAAAGGCTAATAAGTTAGTAGAGCACCAACCATATAACCACAAGATTATACTTAAAGAAGGAAAACAGCTAGGATTTAGACCCCTATATAAAATATTCTAAAACAAACCCCAAGTACTGCGGAAGTACTTAGACAAATACCTAAGTAAAGAATTTATTAGAGCAAGCTCTTCGCCTATAGCTATACCTATAATCTTTATTAAGAAACCTGGCAGCGGTTTACACTTCTATATAAACTACTAAGCTTTTAACGCTATTACCATTAAGAATCGGTACCCGCTTCTATTAATTTAAGAAACACTAAACTAATTAAGTAAGGCTCGCTACTATACAAAACTTAACCTTATCTACGCATTTAACCGTCTCTATATCACAAAAGGAGATAAATGGCTCACTGTATTCCGTACTAGGTATAGACTATTTAAATATTTAGTAACACCGTTTGGCCTTATAAATGCCCCAAGTTTATTCTAACACTTTATAAATAATACCCTATAACCTTACCTAGACATTTTTTATACTGCTTATATTAACGACATTCTAGTATACAGCAATAACCTAACTAAATATAAGAAACATATTAATCTTATCTTAGAAGCCTTACGTAGAGCTAGCCTATAATTAGATATAGACAAGTGCGAATTCTATAAAATAGAAGTCTTATACCTTAGACTTATTATTTCTATAGATGGTATACAAATAGACCCAAAGAAAATTAAAGTAATTGTAAATTAGTAAGAACCTAAGAACGTTAAGGATATAAGAGCCTTTATAGAATTTGCTAACTTTTATTAACAGTTTATTAATAACTTCTCCGCCCTAGTCTTACCCCTTATAGCTCTAACCTAAAAAGACAAAACCTTTATCTTTAATAAGAAATGTAAGAAGGCCTTTACCTATCTAAAAGTTATATTTACTACCGTACCTATACTTTAACACTTTAACCCGAACTAAAAGAGTATTATAGAAGCCAACTTATCTAACTACGTTACTAGAGGCATTTTGTCTTAGTATAATAAGGAAGGAGTACTATACCCTATAGTATACTTCTTAAAACGACTAAGTCCAGCTAAATATAACTACAAGATCTATAATAAGGAATTATTAACCATTATTAGATGTTTTAAATAATAGCAACCTAAACTAGAAGGCGCCGGATTTCTAATTAAGGTCCTTAGCAACTATAAGAATCTACAGTACTTTACAACTATAAAACAGCTAAGTTATTATTAAGCCCACTAGTTAGAATATCTGTTTTATTTCCAATTCTTAATTATATACCGCCTAGGCGTTTAAGGTTAAAAACCTAATACCCTAACCTAACGTTTATAAGATATACCAGTATAGGAAGAAGCGCGTGCCTACTATAATTAAACCCTACTTCGCCCTAAATTATTTAATCCCCTAGCTAAAGACCTTACTGTATACGTCCTTAAAATAACTAATTAATTAGTTAAATAGATTATAATTAACAAATACTTAAATAACGAGTTTATCCAAGAGACACTTAAGCTAATTTAAAATAGCATTAGACGCTCTAAAAAGATCTCTTTAAGTAAATATAAAGCTCACAGAGACCGCTTATACTACTAGAACCGCCTAGTTATACCTAACCATAATAAACTTAAGCTTAAGCTTCTTAAACACGTATATAACCTACCAGTAGCCAGCCACCCAGGCTATAGAAAAACCCTAGAACTACTTTAATAGGAGTACTACTAACTAAACATATATAATATAATACGAAGGTATATCTCTAGCTGCTATACCTGCTAATAAGCTAAGGCTTTATATAAAACATATAATGGCTTTCTAAAGCCACTACCTATTCCGGACCGAAGATAGAAGGATATTTTAATTAACTTCGTTATTGAACTACCCATAAGTAAAGGCTATATAAACATTATAGTAGTTATAGACCAACTATCCAAAATAAGACACTTAATCGCCTGTCCTAATATATTAACACCTACTATTGCCCGACTATTCCTGGATTACATATAGAAACTCTATAAACTCCCTAAAATAATTATCTCTAATAGAGGTAGCTAGTTTATCTCTATATTCTAGAAAGAACTAACTACCTAACTCCGTATTAAAGTACTGTTATCTATGGTATACTACCTAGAAATAGATAGTTAAACGGAACGTGTAAATGCTATAATAGAACAATATATTTGGATATACACATCGTATCTATAGGACAACTAGATAGACTAGCTTATATTTACTAAGTTTACTATAAATAACTCCGTCTTAGAAACTATAAAGGTCTCCCTATTTCTAGCTAACTATAGCTAGTATCTACAAATAGGTTTTAAACCCTTTAGTAATATTCCTTACCCGGCTTATTAGGCCTTATAAGTTACAGAAGCAAACAAATTTATAAAGAAGATGGAAGAACTATAAGAGTTCCTTACTAACAAAATAATATAGGCCTAATCTGTCTATAAAGCCGCAGCAAATAAGAACTAAACCCTAGCACTAGCCTATTAAATTAGTAACTTTATCTGGCTAGATATAAGAAATCTAAACACAAAACAACCTACTAAGAAACTTAATTAGAAGAACGCTGGCCCTTATAAGGTTAAAAAAGTTGTCTTTCCTTATGCCTACTAACTAAAGCTTCCTAATACGGTTAAAATCCACCCCGTATTCTATACGTCAGTCCTCCACCCTGCCGCCCCTATATTAGACGCCCTGCCTGGACAGATCTAAGACCCTCCCCCACTAGTTAAAGTAGATAGTGAGGATAAGTACCTTGTTAAAAGAGTTAACAACATTAAGTATAACAAACGGAAACGCAAATATATATACCTTATAAAATAGAGAGGTTTTACTAAACCCTTATAGGAACCTGCCAACTCTATAGGACTTAT
>Ga0307507_10011236_pt1 | contig 11356 bp, 12 predicted proteins | sample 7_EM_MG_FD_207223 | JGI IMG/M metagenome (GOLD analysis project Ga0307507, IMG submission 207223) | Populus trichocarpa ectomycorrhiza microbial communities from riparian zone in the Pacific Northwest, United States - 7_EM | ecosystem: Host-associated > Plants > Roots > Unclassified | place...
CAAGAAAAGAATCGTATTAGATCCTACTCGCATTTTTTTATCAGTACCCTGAACGTCTGGCAGTGAATAATGCAAAACGTTAAGTCATTGCCTGGGAGTCCATCGGGATCATCGGACGACGATGAGTATGCTTCTGAGGTCGTGTAGCTAGCCAAACTGGTTTTGTGAATGGGTTTAACTAAATGGAGCAACTAACAAAATGATCGTTTAAGTCCGTCGAAATTCGATGGGTGCAGCCATAGAATTGGCCCTCATGTCAAATGGTGGCACAAAAGGCCAAGCGTTGGTGAACTAATTAATTATGGCACCAGTGCACAAAAGTATTGGGTTCATTTCACTCAATAAGTATAGGATTGTTAAGTTCCACAACAGCAGAGTTACATGAGGGGTAATGATACACAATTGCAAGGTATGAGGGGTCTATGCATGCGCAAGTGAATGAGAAAACGAGTCTTCAACAAGAAAAGAAAAAGGTAATAATAAGTCCCTCGATTTACATTACGGGAATAACGAGGAGGGGCATGAATAAGGTCCATTTCACCTGAGATCAACAATTTCAAGTGATGAATCTTTAATTTGGACGTGTCCCTTATCCGCGTCCTAATTTATCGAAGTCAGTAGGTGCGAAATGACAACCAACGGGGATCAACATGACACTGACCGTGTATATGGGTATATCTGGGTGTGGATGAAAAGCTTCCTTTTCATCGCAGGTCAGGATGGTTTGAAGACCCGGCGGGTCCGTTAAACGAAAAATTCCAAAGCTGGCCACAACATGATAAGCATTTTTTACGTCCCATAGTAGAAACTGAAAATCGCGTACTTTGGGTTTGACTTTGGAGCGCACACAACCGCGAAAGACTCGGGAAGCATCTTCTGGAAGCCGGAGTGAGTGTGCAGGTCAACGGACGACATAAAGCAGGATTGCGAAGGATGGGTATGTATCTATGGGGTGAAATGTGAACATCTTTCAAGTGAGCACAGTTGTCATTAGAACGTACCCAACCAAGAGTGATCAGACTTCGTTCCTCCGTAAACTGCAAAACGAGTTCTTCCTCGTCCATCGTACAAGTATCGCTTGTCGAGTGCTGTTTCGGAATGAGCAGCGTCGTAACTGAGTACTTGTGCCCCTTGTCTTTTCCGAGCAGAAGTCCACACGTCTCTCTGTTCATTTCCGTGTTTACCTTCGCGATTGCAAGGAAGCGTTGTAAACACTCTCGGGGAAGGCCCACAATTTTAAGTGTCTTGTCTGATTTTAAATCCGATGGTCGAATAATACGATCAATGTCTGATTGTCCAGGTGGGGGAGGTGGGGCAGGGTTGGGGAAATGAGGGGGTCGTGCTCCGTACGCTTGATATTGAGGGTCATGAATAGCTGAAGTCGGATTGCTGGAGTATAGAGCACCGTTTACTTTACTGTGGTCGTTCGCATTCGGACCAAAGAGTAACGATGGATTCCCATGGTTCATGCCCATGGAATCGGCAAACATGGAACCCAGAGAGGGGTAGTATCCTTGAGTTTTTTGATGTTGTGACATAAGGGCGGGGTAACGAATGAAGGATGCGTCCGGAGGTGGGGAAGTAGTCGTGATAGGGACGGGATATGTATTGGAACTGTTTGTTTAGATTAGTAACTGCAAAAAAGTGGGCATAAAGGACATACAGTCGGATGGGTCTCATGGGTGATCTGGATTCAGGAGGTCTGTGGTGCACAAGCCTGCGAGTGTCGAATTTGTGCACCGATTCTGAATCTGTCGAGTCACCCTCGTATCTCGATGGATTCTCCAACGGAAGCAGAGCAGGTCCGTTCCGAACATCATAAAAACTAGGCTGACGATCTGGGGGGATTGGACTCGGCCTCGTATTTGATTGTAGAGTAGGGTATTCAATGAATGCAGGAGGGGGATAATATGCGGAAGGTACAGGCATAGGGGGGGTTGGATCTGATATTGTGAGTCGAGCGATCCGTGCCGCGTCTTCTGCGTCCCTTTGTCGCCGAGCAATGGCTTCTTGATCTTGTCTCCGTTTCTCAGCTTGTCGCCGTGCGTAATCCTCCTGATGTTGTTGTTGTCGACTGAATTCGTCAGGGGGACGACCGTCGGAGAAAACAACCGTATTCTGAGTACCGTAACCTGGGTTTTGGGGAGATGGCCTTGGAAATGAAAGATCCGGCGGAGGAGGTGGCCTCTGTGCGCTTCCTGATCTACGAGTGGTATCATGTCGTTGAAGGCGTTGAGCGTGTTCCCGTGCGTCGGTTTCCTGTCGCTGCTGTCTCCACCTATCTAATTCCTCTGACATCAACCGAGCCTCTCGTGCAGTCTCTTCTGGCGACTTTTCAGGCTCGCCATCTCTCCGAATTGGTGTTCTCGCCGTTACTTCATCCGGAATCTTCTGGTTTCGGGCGTTGGGCGTCCGATCATGGTCAGGACCTTCTTCTTCCTGTTTCCGTAACCACTTATCATATCTGTCGACAAGTTTCGGTTTGAGTTCCCCGAGGTTGTCTAAAATGTCCTGTCCATTCTTTTGTAAATTTCAGTAACCAAATGAAAAAATGTTTATCCGTGGAGAGTTACGGACCAAGCCAAGATTATGCCGTTGCGTCTGATTCAAGACGGTGTGATAGTCCTTGTGCATAGGGAGCTTCTCGAGGACCAATGTAGCAGCACGGGCTAGCTCTACAAATGCGCCTTCCAGATCACCCCTCTTAGCCGACTCCTTTCCTTCCTTTCTGTGCTTTTCGGCTAACCGAAGGAAATACTTGAAGTCCTTGGAATCATCATACAAGTCGACCGTCGCTCTTTGAGCAAGTTCTGCTATAGAAGCGGGGCGCTTGGTGGAAGGGATTCTGCGACCATTCCCTTCATATGTTGGTGGATGGGTCATGGTTGAGGCTAACGGCACTGGGAAAGGCGGCCAGATCTATATCGAGCAATTGTAGTGGCAGTGCTTCCGCCCTTCTGTCACGTGTACCAGCAGCAACGGTGAACACTGAACGGGACACATTGTCGAGCATAAAGTTATGTAATTGTCGACTTTCTTCTTTTCATGAAAAAGTGGAATATCCGTTTGCTATTCACCATAATAGATTATCGAAATAGTGCTTTAAATTCTGACAAATGCCATCTTTCCTTGTGCTGCTCATTCCTCGTACAAAGCTAGTAACTAAGTCTTCCAAAAAGCCCGGACTTGTATGCTGCATATCACAATATATATTCTCCTTCTGATACTTGTAATTTGGCTATTTTTAAGAGTTCAGTAGAATCTCCAAATAAAGGCAAATACATGAGCTGGTCAGGCTGGTCAGCAATATTACATCCAACCTCAACGCCGACATCGACGACGAAGGCAGCTGCCTAGCTTCCGGCAATGCTATGGTTTACAAAGCGTATCACTATGATCGCTTTCCTGCGGCGTAATGCTGGCTTCCTCTTCCTCTTCTGTGTTCTTGTTCTATTTTTCGACATCGGCCTCCGCAGCGGGCGCAAAAGCCGTTCACTGACTGACTCCGACAGCGAGGATGGGAAGGACGACTCGCTTTCCTCAGGCAAGGAAAGGAACGCCATCTTCCAACACCCCATCCCGCGATTAATGGAGGAGGCAGAGGATGTGTTCAGGGAGAAATTGAGTCGTCAAAGCAAAACACTCAAAGAAGCCGTTAAAGAGTATAGACGCAGATACAAACGCTCCCCTCCCAAGGGATTTGACGACTGGTGGCGGTTTGCACAAAAACATGGGGCGAGGATGGTCGATGAATATGACGGACTCATAGACGATCTTGCTCCCTTTTGGGGACTTCCAGGCGAAGAGATTCGGCGGCGTACAGAACAAGCTGGACACCTCCCTTCAATAGAAATGCTGCGGATACGAAGTGGCGAGTCAAAAGTTATCAACATCAAGAGTAATTTCAAGGACACCGAAGTTAGTGCGAGGGCCTATGGACTCAAATATATGATGAAGGATTTTGTGAAGACAGTATGTATCCTATATCCTTTCGTGCCCCGGCTGTCATTTATCCCTCTATGCAGCTTCCTGACATGGATTTTCCTGTCAATGCTTTGGCCGAAGGTCGCGTTTTAGTACCCTGGGAACACCGCATGTATTCCAATATCACGATCCAGAATTCGACTGGTAAGCTCTCCCACACCTCTTTTCTTCTGCTTCTTATGTTTCAACCACAGCTGGCATCGAGTCAGTACTCGGGGGAAAATTCAAACCTGATTGGACAGATGATGGTAGCGTTTGGGAAGCTTGGAGGCGGACTTGTCAACCAGATAGCTCGGCAAGGCGACTATATTCATCGATACGACCCGCGTTCATATCCAAAGGGAAGAATCGTCTAGCTTCAGACACCGTCAGTCCTGGCGAAGAATTCGTCTTCGTGAACGACACTTCAGCAAACATAGATTTCTGTTCTATTCCACACGCACATAATCAGCAAGGCCACTTCTTTTCCGATTGGCGAACTATTGGTGCTCTTTATCCAGTGTTCAGTCCCGCAAAAGCCAATGGCTTCCTTGATATTCGGATACCCAGTCATTATTATTACGGAAGCACACCACAGTACACATACGGTTGGGATCCAGTCAACCTCGAACTGAAAGACGTTGATCCCATGGAGATCCCTTGGGACGACAAGGTGGACAAGGTTTTTTGGCGAGGGGCGACGACCGGTGGGGGAAACCATCCTCCAGGATTTTCCCCTCAATACCATCGACACAGATTTGTCCGAATGGCTTCGGATACATCTGATACCCAAAAAGTCGTAACATTTGCATACCCTCCATCATCAACGACCAACTGGGTTTCTGTTGGAGTTCCGGTGGGAGATTTGAATGAAGACGTCTTGGATGCTGCTTTCGTGAAGTTGACAGCTGTCGAAAGTTATCCTGGTGGCTTGACTGCTTTGAAGAAGGATCACAAGTTCAGTGATTCAGTACCTTTGGGTGCGCACTGGGGATATAAATACCTTGTTGACCTGGATGGGATGAGCTACAGTGGTCGCTTCCTCGCTTTCCTTGCTAGCGACAGTGTGCCAATCAAGGCGACCGTATACAAAGAGTTCTTCTCTGACTGGATACAACCCTGGTACGTACTGACACTTCCCCGGAAATATTCTCATTACTCAATCACTTTTCAGGGTCCATTTCATTCCGTTATCTTCGTCGTACAGAGAAATCTACAATATCGTAGCGTTTTTCTCGGGCCCACCACAGTCGGTGATCGAGGCTTATAATTCGAGTATGGCGACACCCCTAGAAGAAAGGATATCCATTGATGGAGAGCGAAGGCTAAAGAGAATAGCCCGGGCTGGAAAGCGTTGGAAGCAGTCCATTGGACGGAAGGTCGATCTTGAAGGTGAGCAGTGCACATTTTGATTTTTAGGAACTAAATGATTTATTGAATTTCTCTATGGAAACAGTGTATGTTTATAGGCTCTGCCTTGAGTGGGCGCGACTTTGGGCTGATGACCGCGACTCGATGAATTATCTCGGCTGAGCAGAGATAAAGTATGCACAAATGACATATACAACATGAGGACTCCGTCAGAGCGACCCTCTTCGGAGTCTTCTTCCTGGACTTTTCACTGCTATCGGAGGCAACTTGCTTACATCTTTGTACATATCATACCTGACTAGACAACATTAATTTATAGATAATTACATGTTTGAACCTTGTTACTGATCACCGCACCAAAGTTCATATGGATTCTTAGGCCGTAAGGAATAGAGAGAAAGTGAAATACCCGTACATCAAAGGGAAGAAAAGATACAAATTGAAGAGGCCAGTTAAGAAGGATTCAACACAACATGAACGTGAGATCGTGATTGCAAACAGGGAGCAACAACAACTCTCACCAGTCTGTCATGAATCCCATCGTTTTATACCTAGCTGCTTCGTCGTTTATGCTCCAGGGCATTGTAACAAGTCATCACTGCGACTACATTCGTGATTCTGCCAACATGTCAATACACTGCTGATTCGACATAAAACTTGTCCACGATTGGAGTGTCTCCGGGGTATAAAAAACATTGATATCTATCTATCGATTCTTCTACTGACCATCTGCATTCTCAGTCATCATGTACAACACGCCTATTCATGCGCCAATCGGTAGAGCCGCATCCCCAAATCCTGGCAATCGGTCTCCAGGTCTAGGTATTTTAAATCGATCGCCATTGATGCAAGAGAAGAGTCTCTATGGGTATTCTAACCCGACCATGTCTCGTCCTCTCAGCAGAGGACCATCTCCTGCTCCTCCTGCAGGATACGGCCCTCCTGGCACAGCCCAAGTCTCTGGTTTCCAGGTCGAAAAACGAGCTAGATCGCCTAATCCGTATGGACGTCAAGGCATGCCGCAACCTGAGACTGGCGGGTACAGAGAAGAAGCAGTTTTTCAAGACCACATTTCTGCGTTGATCGCCGCAAAGAACGACCAGTTTGCCGTTAGTGGAAGGATCCCCGTCGATCCTGCTCAATTCGTCTTGTTTTTCCGATCCAAGGTAACTATCATCCCTGTTACACAGGATCCCAGCGATTAAGGATTTTTTTGTGATAGACTGGCGTTACCCATTCTCTCGATTTTCCCATCGATGTCAGCTACAACACCCCACCTGCGTTGGATGTTCTCATTGCTGCCTGCAGACCCCATCCGACCCCAGATTACCATAACACCTTCGGGGGTCAACAAGCCCTCTTCTACCCAACTAATCTTCCCTTGACGGCATCTCTCGAGATTGCAAACTTCCCTATTCTCGATGCTATCCGTGATTCCCTCTTCCCTAACCTCCCCATCGGGAAACATCTTACTGCAGTCCTTGACAGACTAAACGTCGTGGAGAGTGGGAGCAGGCTTGCTCCCCATTCCCCAGCACATCTGAGAAATGATGATCGTGCTGCGACGATTATTGTGTCTCTTCCTGTTCGTAACCGAGGTGGTTCAATCGTTGTGCGTAACGTAGAGAGGAGAGAAGAGAGGTTCCTAGGAGCCGGAGGCAAGGGTGGTGACCTCGATTGGATCGCCCTCCGATCCGACTGCTCATATGAAATCGAGCCTGTTCAAAACGGTGTTTCCCTGGCAATCACATATGCCGTCTTCGTCCAATCTTTCGGCCCAGCTACTAACAACCCGGACACACTGGTTACACCTACTGATCAGTTTTTCAACCTGCTATCGCCAATACTGAATCTCACTCGTGGCAAAACGCTCGCCTTCTATCTGAACCATGACTACGTTGCCAACCCCGCAGAAGCTGTAGCTAATACACTCGTGCCTCAAGTAGGTCGATCCAATGAATCCTTATCAGACCGGACTAATTTTCTATCTCTAGTTGAAAGGTGGTGATGCACTTCTGTACGATGCTTTCAAGTTCCACAAACTGGCACCCGACCTCCATTGGACCGCAGGCGGATTTGTCTGGCCCGTAGACCACACCCTCGAATTCTTCGTTGATGACGTCCAGCAAGGAGGTCCTGCTGCCAATATTCAGGCCAACGTTCACAAAATGCGCAGCCCAAGTCCCAATCCAGGTTTTGGTCGACTTCCTCAATCACGAGGCGGTTACGGTGGCAATCCTATCAGCGGTGGGGGTCCAGTAGACGATGGGAATGGTCTTGGGCCGAGGGTCCGAGCCAGTGGTGCCCTTTCCTTTGCAGAGGCGAATATCACACTTTTGACTGACCCCAACAATCTGAACCCAACAATTGGCAAGGAGCGTGTCGAGTTCGTATCAAACGGCGAGTTAACTAAACTGGTCGTCAATGTCCTCCTCGTCATTTTCATACCCTGATCTACATCTTTTCCATCCGTAAAAAGAGTTATCCCGGAGTTCCGAACGTCTCGGCACCTTTTTCTTCTCATTCATGGATCAGTATATATAGATAATGCGAGAATTTGGTTTCAATCAACTTTCTCATTCGAAATTTGGTTTAAAAACTCTTCATTACAGACAAAAGAGCTCACTTCTTGACCAACGGTCCAAGGGGCCGGGATTAAAAGTTATGGGGCCCTCACGAGCGAGTTATACTGATCTCCCCAAAATCCCAACGTACCAGTAGTAGGCTCCAGCAGCTTCCATTGATAGCATCATGTATTTCTAGTCGCTATGATATGAGTTTTATTAGTATATCACTCCACTCAGTGTGTTTATTACACTTTCGTGGCTGTCCAAAACGATGCGTAGTAGATATACCCTAACATGCTTTTCGAATTATTTGTATAGGTTGTGGCGATTGTCCTTTCGTTCTTAACATCTGGATTAATGGGACAGTCATGACGATGAGCGAAAACCCACCGAAATCTCGAAACCAATCTTTTGGATGAGGGTTTTCAACTCGTCCATATCTAGTTCGATCGATGGGTCATTCGAATTATTATTCTCCCAATGCCATAATAGCGGTCCTATGTACGAGGATCAGAGAAGGCGGTTGGTATCGACGACGTAAAAAAAACTGAAGCGGACCAAGATTTATCCAGACACCTCCGGGTGCTAGAATACGATGGATGATGCGGAGGTAATTCACAATATTTTTAGCCTTGGACATGGGTTCAACGATGCCTGCCCGATGCGTTAGAGGGAACTTGCTTACGGTGTCAATGAAGAAGCAAGTCATGATTGCGTCCCACTGTCCAGCATGAGGTTCGTCTGGATGAGATTCTGATCCATACACTTCTTCAAAATCACCTATAGTTTGATTATTAGCAAGGTTGTGCTGATTATCGACAGAAGACTGACCGGCGACCAGAGAGAAATCGGAGCCTCCAGGGAGGTCTGACGGAAGTACATCTGGAATGGAGATGGCTTGCAATACCGATTGTTTATCCCATGCGTTCGAGAATGAGTGAATATATGGATAGAAAGTGTGACTCTTCAGCTGATTTGTTCTGGGGTTGGGAGTGATTTAAATTTGGATTTACTGAAAAGGAGAGGAATACCTGCTTACTTGTTGAGGATAAAAAATGAGGAGAGCAGCATGTAATGAGAAAACTCATTGCCTTGGCAGGTAAAGCCTGTTGATCGCCAAGCGAGGAAGATCAGACTATACAACTGGGAAATGAGCTACCAAAGATGATACCAAGTTTCGCAACGTCATATGCCAGGCGTCCGAGGCCAGCACCGGGAACAAGGACACGGATATGGCGGCTATGGATAAAGGTTAAATTTTTCTGAAGTTAATCAAAACTGTAAGAGGAATACCGTTTCTCCAGAGTGACCTCGGCAAAATGATCAACCAAGGCATCTTTCATTGGTTTGTAGCATGCTTCGCGTTCGATAATACCCTATCAATAACTGATTAAAATGCTTGCCTGACAAAAATATAAACGCCGAGTACCTCCTCGCTCCAGTCTCGAACGAATTGTTTTAAAGTGCTTCTTAGCTTGTCCATGTCGAATTCTGATGGTTGGGAATTGTTCGACGGGTTGGAGTGCTGGTGATTTTTGCCATGGAAAGAATGTGCATGAGAATGACTGTGTGATGGACCTGAGAAAGAAGTATGAGATATATTATCATCCCATGGTCTAAGCAAAACATTTAACTTGAACGATTATACTCGTTTTCTCCACGGTTCTCCAGCTCGTCAAATATCTGCGTGTCTTCCACGATCTTCGCAAGAAAATCAGCGTTCACGAGAATTGCTTTGTCAACAGCATCGAGTTTTTGCTTGTAGTCAAGGTCATTTAAGAGTTCTTGGTCTGCTCTGGGAAGTGTATAGATATCTTTCCTGCGCCGATTATTTGCCAACAGGGAATTTTGTGCGTAGTTCTTGAAAGTGCTAACGACTTTGGCGAACTGCCTTTGTTCTGAAGCGTTCAGAAATGGTTTAGGATACTTATGCGAGAAATACCTTCTTCGATATCATCAATCATCCCTTGGGCCTGGCACGATGAGAGAAAGCTGAGTTTGGCCTTGTTTACTCCGAACTTCGACCACCACTACAATCTCAATTTAGTTTGTTTCATTGATTCGAAATGGTAACGTTCTGCACTATAGGGATTTCTGTGATTAATCAGTATATTAGGCTCGAAATGAAGAGAAGGCGCAGTCTATGTTATACAGGTTTCGCGAGGCCCAAGCTGCTGAACTCGGACTAGGGACTCGATCTGACCGCCGGCCTCGTGTGGCGAGTACTTGCAAAAGCTTGCGTGAGAGCGAAAGATGGAGAGGAGAGATTCTTAGAGAAATCAGTCGGAAGGTATCCAAAATTCAAGATTGTGCGTCCTAGCAATTTCTTTTGCCCAACATTTGGCTAACTTTACTTTCCAAGCCGGTCTCAGTGACTACGAGGTCCGAGATCTCAATGACGAAATCAATAAGCTACTTCGTGAAAAACGGCATTGGGAAAACCAAATTGTGGCGTTGGGAGGTGCGAACTACAGACGTAACGTCGCTATGCTGGACGACGATGGCAAGGAAGTCCCTGGCACTAAAGGCTACAAGTAACTCATGCATCCTATTATATCAACGTGGGTATCGCTAACGTTCAAATTCTAGATATTTTGGTCGAGCAAAAGAACTACCAGGAGTTCGTGAACTCTTTCAAAGCCGGAAGGTAGAAGAGGAGGAAGAAAATCAGGTCCATGCTTATTACAAAAAATTCACGAATCAAGGTCCAGGATATTTTGGTGATTTAGACGAGGCAGATGGTAAAATATTAGCATATGAGAAGGACGCAGAGGACGAAGGTATGGTTGAGGTCGCTTCTTATTTTTATAACTCACGAATCGCGTCAGATTGGAATGAGTCTTGTACTGGCGTACGGGACGTTCTTGGACCGAATGCACCAATACCCGAGATTCCGCGACGCGACGTGAGAGTCCCAACACCCAACACCCAAGTTACCGTGACGTCTACTATGAAACGGAAAGCTGAGCAAGATGAAGACATGGAAAGTGTGTCCAATGTTGAGGAGATTAAAAAGTCGAAAAAGTCAACATCAAGTAGTGGTGGTGGTGGTGGTGGTACACCCGCGCCTGCTGATATCACAAGAACAAACGCTCAAGCCGCGGCGTTTTATATTCCTTTCCTGGATGTCGAGCACCTCTTACCTCCGAAACTGCCATCACACGACGACATGGAAAACATTTTGTTGACACTGAGAAAGAATGCGTTGGTAGAGGAGTACTTTGGAGATTCATAGTACCTCGGCATTGCAAATGGGCTGATTTTCTTGTCATGCGAATCTTCATTTGCTGATTGCGCCTTCCAGTCCTGAAGTTTCTTGTATGAAAACGACGAGTTCCCACGCGACGCCGCTGTTGTCCTCTATGCGATATAGCGACCTGAGAGAAAGGTATTTTTTCGCAGAGTCTTCTGGTGTCTGGCATATGTAATCCAAACACTAGCCCGCTTGACTTAAA
>Ga0307507_10011237_pt1 | contig 11356 bp, 5 predicted proteins | sample 7_EM_MG_FD_207223 | JGI IMG/M metagenome (GOLD analysis project Ga0307507, IMG submission 207223) | Populus trichocarpa ectomycorrhiza microbial communities from riparian zone in the Pacific Northwest, United States - 7_EM | ecosystem: Host-associated > Plants > Roots > Unclassified | place...
TTGTTTCTAATGCTTTTTCTTATGGTGCAATTGAAATTACAAGTTTAGAAACAAACAAAGTACTCAAGGTCAATGGGCATCGCTTGAAACCTTTCTATGAAGGTTGAACGGCAGAACTCACCGCTTCCGTGGAGTTAGCTGGACTAATATATGAAGAATGAGCATGCAACATGTTGAGCCAATGACATAAAACAAAAGCGCTTACTGGGAGGCACCCAGCACAAAAAGAAAAAAAAATAGATTTGGTTTCTTTTTCCCTTGTCTTTTATTTTTTGCATTTTACTTTATTTTTGTCATTCTTTTATATTCCTTTTCATTTATTTCAATATTGAGGACAATGTTGTGTTTAAAGTGTGGGGGTATTGAGAGAATTTTGGTTTTCTTTGTTGCGTAAAAAAAATAATCTATGTTTGATCTTTTTGAACTCCCATTGGTTTATGAGAATATGATTATTATGTATGAGAATTAGTTGAAATAGATGAAGATATAAATCGAATGAATGAGTGTGCATGCAAGTTTTAACGTTTAATTGGTTTAGGGATTGATTTTGAAAATATGTCATGTTGACTTTATAGTGTTATACAAATGCAAGCTTTTGAGCCTTCAACATTATATTCTTTTATTGTGCATTCTTTCAATGATATGTACCTCTAGAACTTGCTTGATATCTTGTTGAGATTACATTCACATTACATGTGTATATGAAGATGATAAAGACATTAGTCAACCTAAAGCATATTATCCTTAGTGAGTCCTTTTAAGCTTGTTTATCTTTTCTTTGCTTTACCCATGTGTAAGTCGTATCTTTTTATATGTTTTCCTTTTCCCCTAGCCAAGGATTAGTAAAGCATATACTTGTTGATATCTAATGGATTATGGTTGGAAATTATATGAAAAAAAAATAAAGTTATGATTGATGAAAAGATGGGCAAAGTTGCCAAAGGTGAAAGAAAAAAAGAAAGAAAAAGAAAAAGAAAAAGAAAAAGAAAAAGAAAAGAATAGAAAAGAAAAGTGTTCCTTTGTGTTCTCAAGATTTTATGTTGATGGAGCTTGAAATCAAAAGAAGTTAAGCATTGGTGCTTAAAGATGGAAAAATTGTGTGCTTTGATGGTATATTTTGTTTCAAAAGAATTATTTTTTTAGAATGTTCTACTTCCTTTGGTTTTAGCCTTTTCTTTTCCTTTCTTTTACCTCACCTTAACCTTAACCCTATTACAACAATAAAGTAATACCTTTTTGATTCATGCATTGCTTGTAATATTTTAGTAATGGAGATGAGATTGAAGAGCAAGCTTATGGTATAACATATTTATTGATTGAATTTGAGAGATTTAAATACATAAGCCCTAAACACGTGAGTGTTGGAGTGTATATCAATGAGAGGACCTATAACTTTGGCGTGACATAGATTTCATTTAAATGCCAATGATTAATTAAGTTTTGAAGTTCGCATGTAAATAAGTGCGTGGAAATTTATGTTCTCTATCCTTCTTGATTGTATTCTTGTTTATAATGCGTATATTCTTGGACATTGATGAGAGATTAAGAGATTGATCATAGTTATTTTATCAATTTAGTTTCAGTTTGATTTTATCTATCCTTTCTCGAGGACGAGCAAGAGCTAAGTGTGACGGTATTTGATGCAACCATATTATTTGACATTTTTACCCACATTTACCTAGTATTTTGCTTATGTTTTATATATAAAATGCCTTGACATTCTTTGTTTTATGTTTTAAAGGCATTTTTGGATGTAAAATTCAAAAAGTAATTAATTTCGCTTGATAGTTTTCTGTTTTCTTTTGCTCTAGCCTAGATAACCTTCAAACCCCCCAAAATTGCATATCATCTAGCATAAAAATTTGACTTGAACCTTCCTCGTGGGACCCCTTACTTGTTTTTATAATATCTTGTGTGTTGTGTTTTAAGCTAGTGTAATTAATTTGTGCGACTGCGACATCGCAACAAGTCCCGATCGCACCACTTAACACATCAATGGTAACAAATCAGCACATCTGTATTCTGAAATCATATGACTATCACCATACATATTTCAAGAAATCCACATGTTCACATTCAAGTATTCTACATATTACACCATCACACAATGCAATCATTTTAGTCATTGAACCAATTCAGATACATAAATCTACTGCAGAAATTAGTTAGCAAAAACAGATTCGCTGCAGGCAACACAATTTCAGCAGCGAACACATGTTCATTGCAAGTAATACAATTTCACATAACTTTATCCACCATATATGCAGAATTTATGTCATTAACACAAGTATAATCACAACAATCATGTCGCAACCACATTCTTATTAATTTGAACCATATTCATGCAAGTTCATTAACCCCATAATAAAAGCAAAGCATGAACATTAACATAGATTCTGTTTCGACTCAGTTATCATCCTAAGAGTTCAACAAGATCATAATTCTGCACATTCTTCCATTTTATTTTCACACAACTCTTCACTCATGCATGTTAAATCCATACCTTATCATGAACACAAATTTTTACCTCAGCTCATGCATGTTTCCATGAGTTAAACAAGGTCACAAATTTCAGGTTTTATCATTTCATTTCATCCTTTCCCTTTATTTCTCTTGGTCGACCCTTAGTCTAGGTTTTGTTCATCATGTTCATCCATTTCTTTTCGTCAACGTTTCTGGAATAGGCCCCCCCCCATTCAACCCTATTTTCCCCCCTCTTAATAGATTAGATTTCCTTAACAGCTGGTGTAAGGATGCTAGACCATTTTCTTAGGATTTTCTTCTTCTTTTTCTAACCTAAAGTCCCAAGAACGGATGGAGATGTAGCATGGTTCATACCTTATGAATCTAAGTAGTTTTAGGAAAGAGGTTGACAAATATTCTTCCTTTTTTCACTCAGTTTTTCTTCTTCTTTTTCTTCCCTCTCGGTCTCTCCCCTGATTCCCACTGGTTCTAGACTCCCTCTCCTTCCATGTTTGTTAGTGTTCAGCCCTCCCTCTAGGTCTCCCCTCTCTCTCTCACGCCTAAGGGAGGCACATGCATCAGAGTTTGTTAAGCTCTCTTTAGGAAGGAGGAAAGGGCAGGAGCATGCAACTCATTTTAGGATGAGGGAGGGGGGCAAAAGCATGCAGCTCGTTTTGGGAAGGGTGAAAAGTCACCCTTTTCTCTCTCCTTGTATTTATAGCCCCTCTAAGTGTGCTGGGGTGTTTGGGCGCTGAACCAAGGTTGTTCTTATTCCCCTTTTGGGTTATCTTGAGCTGGTTTCTATTCCCATTTTCTCCTAGGATAGGCCGGTCCAACACCAATTTTTGTTAGGTTTTATAGTGTCGTTGCCAATTCAGAAATCAACAACAAAAAATTGGGTCGCTGCCGATTCAGAAATCGATAACAAAAACTGCATCGCTGCTGATTCAGAAATCAATACCCAATTTATGCCACTACCGATTCAGAAATCGGCAACCAAACTGCGTCGCTGCCGATTCAAAAATTAGCACCGAAAAATTGTGTTGCTGCCGATTCAGATATTGACAGCGATGATGGAGTCATTTCTAGGTGTATTTGTTTTTGGGTGTTTACACTTTTAAATTTATAATAAGTGTATTTACAACTAATAAAAAATTTTCTTCACGAATCTATTATGATAAAAAAGTAAATATCATAATGAAATAGTTAAAATTATAATAAATTTCATTAATAAAATAATTTGAATATTTTTATTTAGACTAAGAAATAATTTTCTTTTTTTCTTTATATCTATCTCTTTTTCTATGAATAATATAAAATTTATTATAATTAATATAAACAATTATGGATAGTTTAATATTAGATAATTTGTACATAACAACTCTTTAAATGTTGTTTGGTTCATAAGCGAGTTTGTTAAGAATGCATGTTTTTTTTTTGTAACTTCTTGAGTTCAAATCTTGAAATAAGGAATTTATTAAATTTTTTTAATACACCATATATACATATATAAAGATTATGTAATTAAAGACCGTCTAAAAAAGCGATCTAGATTTAATTGTAAAAACTAATTGAAAAATATTCTAATTAAAAAGCAATCTGATATAAGTAAAAAAAAAAAATGAAGGTAAATGAACAAAAATGTAGATGAATCAAAGAAAGATCTTTGTTTAAAAGAAAACAGGTAGAGAGAGAATACTGTGACCAAAGAAAAACATGGAAGTCATAAGAAGCTTTAAATGGTAGTTCGTTGCCGAGGTTTTCATTTCTTCTCATCTCTCTTCTTAAGGACTTACCAATTACCATTCTTGATAATTAGCTCATCACCCCTACCTTTCTGCATGTATAAAGAGTCTTTGTTTAAAACCCAAATCTGAACAGATCAAAACAAAAGCTATAGATACCCTTATAACAGGACCTTGTCTTCCCTTTTCTAGTATTTTGTACAATTTAGAATCCTTAAAAATGGAGGTTTATCCATGCCCATCTCGTTTTTCTATGTCTTCATTGTCTTCTTTTGGGAATTTTGTTGAAAAGGTTAAAGAACTTTGTAACCTTGCTGTTTCTGCTATCATTGGCAACATATTCTCTGCGATCTTCACCTTTTTCTTTGCATTAGGTTTGTTTTTGTCTCTTCTATCTCATTTGGTTTCTTGTAAATGAAAGTTCTTTTCTTATTTTCTCACTTCTTGATTGAATGGCGTGTGTTACCCTTATCTATTTTATGCTCTCTGATCTGGGATTTGTTGGGTTTTTGTTTTGGGTTTTATATTCAATCATTGATTCTCTGTTTCATTTTGTAAATTTTGATTCAAGGAGTTGAGTTTAGATAAGATGATGCTGAAAAACATTGGAGCTTTATGGTAAAAATGATCTTGATTTAACCATCCATCAGAAAAAAAAAAACGATCTTGATATTATTGTTTTATTTGATATAATGGGAAAAAAGTTATTGCACATAGACAAAAGGGGTTTGGGGTTCATGGTCTTTCAGTTTCTGTTCATGAAGTTGATGATGTTGTCTGACTTTTAGAATTTTTAAGGTTATGAAAAGGCTTCATTTTTACTAACTGTTTGGTAGTTTGAAAGTTTTTGTTAAAGGAATTGGCATTGTCGAATGCAGTGGGCGCTTTGTTAGGAGCCATGACTGGGGCATTGATAGGCCAAGAAACTGAAAGCGGATTTGTTCGAGGGGCTGCAGTTGGAGCCATATCCGGAGCTGTTTTCTCAATTGAAGTATTCGAGTCATCTCTTGTTCTATGGCAATCAGATGAATCTGGAATTGGTTGTGTCCTCTACTTGGTGAGCAATTTTAGCTTCTCTCTGTAAGCTCTTGAAGAGTAGGCATTCGGCATGAGTTGTTGAAAGTGAATATTGACTGGTGTTTGTCCTCTATAATGATGCTTTTATGAATTTGACGTCCATTCTTAGCTAGCTGAGTGATCTGATTTCAAATTTTGAACCCAATTAATGTAAACTTTTAATGTGGGCAGATTGATGTTATCGCAAGCCTTCTTAGTGGGCGACTTGTTCGTGAACGCATTGGTCCGGCAATGTTAAGTGCAGTACAAAGTCAGGTAATTTGGGATCCGAGGCGTTGTTCTTGATGGATTTGACATCACTGTCCATGCCTATTATGCTTTGCTTTTATCTTTTTTATTTACTAGCTGTTACTTGTTAGTTCGTTCTTTACTCACAAGCTGAATTGATTCCATAATTCAATCAGATGGGTGCTGTGGAAACAAACTTTGAGGAGATCACAAACATCTTTAACACAGGTGGTTCCAAGGGATTACCTGGAGATTCTCTCGAAAAGATACCGAAGATCAAAATCACAAGCAATAACAACGGAGATGCAACTGGAGAAAAAGTCGCTTGTTCAGTTTGCCTTCAGGTTTGGTCACTATTTCATTGATTATTATCACCATTTGTTCCTTTTCCTTCTAGCTGGTTACTAGATGTGTGATTGATTAACATTTTGATTATTTCATGCACCCAGGACTTTCAACTGGGAGAGACAGTTAGAAGCTTGCCTCATTGTCATCACATGTTTCACCTACCTTGCATAGATAAGTGGCTCCTTAAACATGCATCCTGCCCTCTGTGTAGAAGGGATCAGTGATGATTCGGTACCATACAAGATGAGAAATGTTACTTTTGATGTGTATACTGGCATTACCATTCTCGGATTCTTTATCTTGTAAATTCAGGTGATTAGTTCCTCCGTTGCTTAGTCGTTTGAGCATGCCACACCATTGGCTTGATCCTTGTACTAGATCAAGCGATATGTATCAATTTTTTGATTAATCTTCTTGTTTCTTAACCCTTTTCTTTGTAGTTGTTTAAGGATGACAATTAAGCTAGTGGTACAACAGCATGTGATCCGAAGAAGACTATTCAATTGGGGTTTTGGAGATTAGGTAGACCATCAGAACAGTACACAGAGTTAGCAAAAAATTGATCCTGATTAAGATGATGTTACTTTCTGGTCCCAGAACTCTCCTGTAAAGGGCATATAATCAACCCAAGATCAACAAAATCCTTTTGATCTAGAAGATTCCAGTAGTGAACCTTTGCAAGCAATGGGATCTCATGCTAGTAGATTCTGTCAGCATCAATAATGCAAGGCACCATACTCTCAATAACTCCGACAACCTGAAAGATAAGACCTAATCCAGACCCCATTCCACTCAAGATGCCAATATACCAATAAATTCGAAGGTCTTGCCTCTTTAAAACAGAGCATTAATACAGTATAGCTTCCTGTTCATTATGAAGCCGCAAAGACGACCGTATTATTGATTTGAGCAACAAATATCCATACAAGGAAACTGACAAGGGTTGGTTAGATATTTCAGCCTTCAATTTCCCATTACAGAATTGGATAATATGGGAGGCCATCAACTCCTTTGAAGGTTAGTTTTTGGTTTCTTTTTAGAAGCTGCTCATTAATGAAGGCTTGTTTGGATTAGGGTTTGTTTGGCAGTGTGGTTGTGGTTGCTTTTCAAATAGTTTTTCGTGCCAAAATACATGCCAATGATGTTTTTTTATTTTTTAAAAATTATTTTTGACATCAGCACATCAAAATAATTTGAAAATACTAAAAACATATTAATTTGAAGTTAATAAAAAAATAAAATTTTTTTAAATTTTATTAAAAATACTTTTTAAACACAAAAACAAACATGAACTCATAATCAATGAGCCACTTTTCGTTCTGTTAAAGAAACGAAGACAAGTTTCTGACAAAACCTAATAGTAGGTGAAAAACTAGGAAAATGTCAGTGTAGTAGGGCTATTTTCTCTTTATATTGGCCCACCTCTACAGCAAATTAATTCCTTTCGTAGAGGCATAAAGGTCAGTGATCAAGTCTTTTTTTTCTCTGAAGAGCAGACTCCCGTGCATGGTTCTTGAGAAAATGCTAGGTATCTACTTTAGTAGACTTGTGGTCCTCTCAAGATATTTGGGAATGAGTCCTGCTGAAACCTGGAATAGGAATGATTGATTCAGGATTAAAGCACCACGGAACATGTGAACACATATTAAGTTAAGCCTGAGGATCAAGCATCACAAGGAAATTCTTGAAGTAATTTTATTGCTTGATCAAAAGATTGTATGATACAGAAAATTCCCGTTTATAGGCTTCCTGAAAACAAAAAATAAATACCTACTTTATTTGGACTACCAAAAGCTCAAAAAATAAAAAAAAATCCTAAACTCCAAAAATAATAAAATGCTTGTATACTTAAAATTAATGATAAGAAGCCGATTTTTTTTCTCTTCAATTTTTGTTTCAAAGATAGTAAAAAGAGTGAAAAATCTTTAGATGTAGATTTTATTGCATGAAGGGCAAAAAAAGAGTGTGAAAGCTATAGAAGAAGTTGGTGTTGTCAGTTGTGGTAATTAACTTGATAGTAAGGTCATTTGAAGTGGAATCAGAGCCATGTCACCAAAATAATCTAAAATTTAATGTCTTATAGTCCTATAATATATATTAAGGTTCTAATCAATGTCTTATGACCTTTTTGCCCCCTCACTCAGCAAATAAATTGTTTTTTTTTGTGGAATGAGTTCACCAGCTACCTCATCAAATCACATCCCCTTCAGTATCTAGCATTCATTTAGTGTGATTTAGCATATGTACAAGATTAATACTTGAACCCAAACCATAGGTTTAGCTTTTAGAAACATCAAATGCATGTAATGAAAGCAGATCTGGACAAATTATGTCGGTGGTGCGCGCTCACACACATGTTTTTTATCTAGAAGCCTTGAGGTACAAAATAGAGGATAACCTTTCCTAAATCCTAAATTTTTCACTTGAAGTTGAAATTCTATATTTTAACTTCGTCTAGAGGGCCTCATACTATAGAATAGAGTTGGAAAAATTATAGTTTTGTTTGTTTTTAACTTACCCATGTTTAAAAAATTAGAATTTACATCTTGAATTTTATAAAATGAGTAAAATTTTACATCCTTAAAAAAAATATCAACTATTATTTACATATTTGTCCTTATTTTTTATTTAGTGATCAAGAAACTCTTATATTGGTAGTTGTTGTGGTTGTGATTTGAAAAAAGTTGTTTTATAAAAAGTACTTTTAGAGGTTGGTTTGGAAAAATATATGTTTGGTTAAAACTGTGGTTGAAATTGAGGTTAAACAAAAAGTAGTTTAATATGTTTGGTTAAAAGAATGTTTTTCAAATTGAGGTTATAAAATAATTAAAAAATATATATATTAATAATTATGGTTTTTAATTTAAATATTGTAGATTTAACTACTGTTATTACATCATGAAATAAATAATATTGATATCAAATATTTTTTCTTATTCCATTAAACTATGTGCAATTTCATCACGTACGAAATCTATCCAACAAGAACTATATTTTCTATGGTTTCTTAAGCGCGCAACAACATCAGGTAAAATTATTGTCAAGAATAAAATTGGGATTGCAATCAAATTTTGCAAATGTTACGTCATCAAACGATTTCCTTCTAATTTTTCGAATAAAACACAATTAAAAAAAATAAAAATTGAATTTTTTTAACCGGGTCGGACCTGGTTCAATGCATTTAGCATTGGATCAGACCCGATCCGGCCGGAACAGTGGAGAGTGACTCCACTGTTCACATGAATAGTGGAGAGTGATTGCGTGGAGAAGCAGCAAAATATAGCTTTTGATAAACCTGCGGCACAACCTTAATAAATGATGGGTCCTACAAAAAAAATTGTGTTTCTTACTTAACCAAACAAGAAAAAATATGGTTGCGGGTGAACCTTAAATATTACAACTTTTCCATTAAATAAAAAAACCCCTAACCAACACTTTGAACCCTTTCTCTCTTTTTTCCTCTTGAATTGCTTTGAATCTTTATAGGAGTATATTTTAGTGTCAAGTTTCAATTTCAATTTGGAATCTTAAATCTGCTTCAAGAATGAAAGAAATCCCCTGGGCAAAAATTCAAGTAATTTATTTTCAACAAAGACTGACCATCATGAAGGAACTAAATCTTAACCCTGCTCCTGGACACAACAATAAAACCAATCCTTCTAGTAGCTGGATTTCATGATTGCAACGTATTCATCCTTTAAAGTGAGCAAGATGGTAACTTTTAATGTTCATACATTAGTTGTGCACAAAGTTTAGGTATATTTTTCTTGGAATGCAACTATATTGTTCAATTAATAGTATGGATGATGTAACACCATTCATTATATTTTGACAATGGATCTGGTTAAAGGGATTCTTGTGATATATCTTTTAGAGGCAACAAAATCTTTGGTGATTTGGAGTCACTATTTCACCTCTGTCCAGGGAAGAAGTTCCAGTACATATTTATGGGCTCCAATGTGCTTTGTTCCTCTCCTCCAATTTTCAGCGCACGAACAACACTTTTATCCCTCAACACAGCAACAACCACCCTCAATAGACACAACACTCACCAACCATAAACCTCTACAACAACCTCGATGACAACCCTTTTTTTCTCCCCAATTTACCAACGGAAACAAACATAGAACCACCAAAACCCTATTTTCAAATTGAAAAAAACCCAAAAATCAATTCATAGATATTTTGGTTATCATGAAAAGAAGGTAAAGGATAAATTAGGAAGTGAAATTGATGGAGTCACAATAATGGGATTACATGAACAATAAATCATAAACATTAATTTAGGGTTTCTTTAGGATTTCTTAATAAGAGAGGGAATTGTGAGAGAAGTCGTGTAATATATATATAAGGATAATTTGGTCATTTTATTAAATTTAAAAATTTAGATTGACTCAGAATGTAAATTATAAATTTTTAATGTATAGAAGGTACATTAAAAACAAACCTAGCTATGGAAAAATAAATGTAATTTTCCCAAAGGAATTTTGACCTCACTTTTTGATATTTCACCCTTTCTAGGATTTAAACCCAACACCTTGTCAAAGAACCTACTCCTTTACTTAAAAACCGAACCTCTTTTAAAGTACTCTTTGGACAAAAACCAAACTATCTTAAACTAAGAAAATTTGGATGTATGTGTTATCCTCTCACCAAAGCCTATAATTCTAACAAGATGCAGTCTAAATCCACGCCATGCATATTTCTAGGGTATTCTCAAACTAAAAATGCTTACAAGTGTCTAGATACTCACTCCAAGAAATTATACATGTCACGTAATGTTGTCTTTTATGAGAGTCAACACTCACTCTCCATGCCACATAGTTCTTTTCCTCATACCTCACTTTCCCCTCCTATCGTTCAACCAAGTCTTGTGCCAGCCTCATCAATGTTGTATCATGCTTTTTGTCCAACACCAAATCTTGTGGATGATGCTCATGCCATTGTTGCATTTCCCTCAGGTAACTTTACTTCCTCTCATCATCTTGCTTCTTTGGATTTTGCAGACATTCCCTCTAATCATACCTCTCTTCTTGACACCTCATCCTCCTTGCCTCCATCTTCAACCCCTCAGTCAAAGTCTTCTTCTCATCAATTCATTCCCCCTCCACGACTTCATCCTATGCGTACACAGTCCATGAACTAGATATTTAAAACAAAACAAATATTCTCCGTCACCAAACATCTCATTTCCCTGCCCATTGAGCCTACTAGGTTAAGAGAAGCCATGTCTCAGCCTCACTAGAGAGAAGCCATGTCTGCTGAGCTTACAACTCTTATGAAACATAATACATAAGACTTAATTCCACCTCCTTCTCACTGTCACCCAGTGGGTTACAAGTGGGTTTTTTTAGTTAAAAGAAAACCCGATGGCTCTATTGATCGGTTCAAAGCCTGACTGGTTGCAAAGGGCTACAACCAGCACCCTGGTCTGGACTATAAAGAAACCTTCAGTCCTATTGTCAAACTTGCTTTGCTATCATGTCAAAGAACCA
>Ga0307507_10011238_pt1 | contig 11356 bp, 13 predicted proteins | sample 7_EM_MG_FD_207223 | JGI IMG/M metagenome (GOLD analysis project Ga0307507, IMG submission 207223) | Populus trichocarpa ectomycorrhiza microbial communities from riparian zone in the Pacific Northwest, United States - 7_EM | ecosystem: Host-associated > Plants > Roots > Unclassified | place...
GACTCCACAGATGAGGATGGCGATAGACCACTGCTATTGGCTGCCCAGGAGGGCCATGAGGGAATAGTGAAGCTGCTCCTGGCCCGGAATGAGGTCAACCCCGGCTCCTCGAGCAAAAACGGCCGTACACCGCTGTTACAAGCTGCCCAGAATGGACATGAGGGAATAGTGAAGCTGCTCCTTGCACGAAGCGAGGTCAACCCCGACTCCTCGGGTGAGAATGGCTGGACACCGCTGCTATTGGCTGCCCAGAATGGACATGAAGGAATAGTGAAGCTGCTCCTTGCGCGAAGCGAGGTCAACCCCGACTCCCCGAGTGAGAATGGCTGGACACCACTGCTATTGGCTGCCCAGAATGGACATGAAGGAATAGTGAAGCTGCTCCTAGCCCGGAGCGAGGTCAACCCCGACTCCTCGAACGTGAATAACTACACTCCACTGCTATTGGCTGCCTGCAACGGGCATGAGGAAGTAGTGAAGCTGCTCCTAGCCCGAACCGAGGTCAACCCCGACTCCACAGATGAGGATGGCGATAGACCACTGCTATTGGCTGCCCAGGAGGGCCATGAGGGAATAGTGAAGCTTCTTCTCGCCCGGAACGAGGTCGACCCTCACTCATCGAATAAGCACGGCCAAACAGCACTGCTATTAGCTTCCCAGAATGGACATAAGGGAATAGTGAAGCAACTCCGAGACCATGCAAACACTCAATGCGACGCGAATTCTCCCGATTCTCAAGCACCCCGTCCGACACGCCGCAGCATAGCAAAACGCCGCTTTTGTTGCGGATTCAATTTTTGCTAAAGCTCGAATCCCATTACTCAAAGGGCATAACAAAACGATATCCATATAGCAGCTGCCTCGCTGATAATGAACACAGGAATCTAGTGGGAGGCCTACAAATTAAGCGATAGCCAAGGTAGGGCAACATTACAATATTTCATTTGCAACAAATGCACCATAACGTAAGAAAAATTATATTTTCATCTCATGCCAAACAGGGCCTAAAAGTCCTCCCCCACACCCCTACCTCTTCACCCCTTCTGCCACCAATGCACATTCTCCTCACAGCGGCAGTCGCCCCTATATCAATGGCCATACTTACTTATTGACTAGTGCTTCCGCTATTGCACAATCCCCTCTTGTTTTTGATTATTCGCCCTCGTTCGTCATCTTGCTGTTCTGGTGCGGACTTGCTTTGGGAATCCTGGGTGGACCCTTCCCCTAGCTTGTGCTGGACTGTGCTGCACTTAGTGTCACCGCTGAGGTGATACAAAATGATATTGATTTATGTAGATAGTCTTTTTCCCTTCTACTGCGAGTTTAGTTACGACGGTATTGGCCTTGATACGGAGATGGAGGTTACCGGTGGGGTAGTGTCATGTCATGTATTTTATGTCTTGGGAGGGACTTTGGCGTCTCGAGTGGGTTTGCTGGGGAAGTTTTACTGGGAGTGTGATTTCCTTTTTTCTATTTCCTAGGAGTTTCTAGAGTGAGCTTGAGTTTTTCCTTTTCCTTGGGAGTTTTTTTTTCTCTTTTGAACTATGACTTTGATTTGATTCTTCTCTATTTCTACTTGCACATGTAGGTGGCGGTGTATCGGTCGTGTAAAGTTATGGGAGTATTGTGCCGGTGTATGTTTCCTTTCTTCTAGAGTGGTGTATATTTCTATATGGGATGGTGATTTAAATCTACTTTGGTATCGGGATTTCACTCATAATATCATACAAAAGGCAAGATGACACACAGGGCCGTGACCGACAATCACCAATTAGAGAAGGCTAGCGACAAACAAACTTCGTTGATATATAATCATCCACTCCCCTCAATCCTACAACTTACTCCCTCCACCCCCCTTCTCCTTCTCCCCTCCCTTCCCTTTCCCTAGCCACCCAAACTCCAACTTCCCCCCAACCCCGGAAGCAACAATGACATTGACAACACTCGGCCCATCCCTATGCTCCCACGCCTCTCGCACAGCCCTGACTAGACCCTCCTCATCCACAACTTTCCACCCCCTGCCACCCAACCCCCCCGCAACAATATCATACCCAGTCTCGAAACCCAGCGCGGTGCTCGTGAGGAGAACATCCCGCCTCTTCCCTTGCTTATCCCCATCCCACCAGTCTGCGCCCCAGTTAGGCGTGTTGTCGGATATGCCGTGGTATACACCTCCATTATTAATGACGAAAATGATGATAGGGAGGCGGTAGCGTGACATAGTTTCGATTTCAGGAAGGGAGAAGCCGAGGGCGCTGTCGCCTTCTATGGATATAATCCTTTTTCTAATGGGTGGAGAGGAGGGGGAGGGGGTGGCTTCGTGGGTGTGGTTGTAGGCCATTTCAGCGGCTATGGCGTAGCCAAGGCCTACACCCATTGTTGCGTACGTGCCGGCATCCAGGCGCTGGCGGGGCTGTGATACGGTGAAGATACTGCGGGAGATGTCCATTGTGTTAGCACCTTCCGAGATGTAGACCAGGTTGTCGGCGCCACCCGGGGATAATGACTCCAGGGCTGATTTAATGAGGGCGAAGGTGCGATGGTATGTTAGTGGGTTTGTTGGCGTCGAGGCTTTCGCCCGGGCTATGGCTAAGTTTTTAGTAGCGGAGGTGGAAAGTGTGTCGCTCCAGAGGGAGAAGAGGCCGTGGTAATTTGCGAGGTGGAGCTTCAGCTGCGGGATTACGGAGGTTATGTCCCCGTGAATTGAGAGTGTTGGATCGGTGGTGCCGCGGTCGAGTTCTTCGGGGGAGATGTCGATTTGGGTTATGCGCACTCCCGCGGACCACTTTGGCGGCTCTCCAAAGTGTAGCATCCAGTTTAGTCGAGCACCCACGAGAAGGACGACGTCTGCGCCTGCGAGGGCGGCGGAGTGGGCGGAGGAAGTGTTGAGAGGGTGGTCATCTGAGAGGACACCCTTTCCTTGAGGGGTTGGGAGGAAGGGGAATTTAGTCCTACCGTCTTCGTCAGCCAAACGAGCCCTCGAACAGGCGGCTAGACAGCAGAAAGCAGCGAATCCTCACGCATCGATAAACTCCCTCAATACCCCCTCGGCCCTCGCGTACGCCGCTCCCTTCCCAATAACGACCAACAGCCCCTCCGCCCTCTTCAACGCCTCCGCGACCGCCATCACCCTCCGCTCATCGCCAAGAATCCGTGACTGCTCCTCCACTCGTTCAACCTGCACAACCTCCTTCAGCACACCCTAGATATAATCCGCCAGCAAATCCACGAACCCAACCCCTGGTCTCCCGTAGAAAGCGAACCGATAGGCATCCCGAACCGACTGTAGAAGGTCCTCCAAGCTCGGTGGTCGAACAATACGAAATCCCCTTCATCATCGTCATCATCATTGTCGTGGTTGTTGGCGGCGTTGTTGGCGGCGTTGCGGAGCATCAAATCCTGGAAACCAACGGTAAACCCTCCATTCGCAAGCCGTCGTAAAGAAGTAGGAGGGAAAGTAGACAGCTTACACCAGCCATAGCATGCAGCACCCCCGGCCCACCGACACGAGACAAACCTCTGGTCGGCCGGTCAAGTACCCGTACGTGCTTGCCGAAGCCGCTTGCTCGTTCCTGAAGGAAACGAATTTGATTCCTAGGGCTAGACAGGCTTCAGCCACCTCGATTACTGGGATGCCGACTATACCGAAGAGTATTCGCACGTCAAGGGATTTTAGCGAGTGTGCGATTAGCTGTGCGCCCGTGTGTATTGGCGGGGGTTGGTGGGGCATCGTTTCTTCCTTTGTTTGTTTTTTGTTTTTCTTCGACGGTACGGGTATGTGAGTGGTGAGGGTGACGAGGTGAGGTTGGGTTTGAGTTTCTGCCGTCTCTCTCTCAACAGCTTAAGGGATAACGCCATCGCCATACCAGAAATGGAAACTACCAATGTCAGCCAAGACACACAGTTTCTCACTCGAAGAAAGAAAAATGACAAATCAAGCGAGATCGGAAACCGGAGTTTTGCTAATAATACACATCTTTTTCCGCACTAAACCTAATATAAGAGTACTTGTAATTTCATCGTATTCGGAATCGGGGACTAGTCCTACCTCCTACTTACGGTCTACCAAGTTTTCCAAAAAGCGTAAATCCTCTCCAACCTTTTTCCCTTCTCTTCTTGCTCCCAGCTGGCCTTCAGCTCTCATGAATGTCTTCTCCGAGCACAGTTAGTCTTCAGTTCTAGCATAGTTTTACCAGGAATTTTTTGCCCTTTTAAGCCTACAATTCTTGTTAACTCAACTTTAGTTCATTTACCCGAGTACTTTACATTACAGTCACTACTACCACTACGGCCGTCATTGCTCCTGTAATTACCGTTATTACTAATAGTTACCTAATTTCGAATACACGATGAAAACATAGGTACTGCTCGAGTACTCGAGTACAATGGGTTATATCAAGCCGCATATAGCACCAGCGAGGCTTCACTCGAGACTTTGAGTGCCGGCATTTGTTCTGATAAGGGTTGGCTCGCGGCACGTCAAATCTCTTTTCTTCCTGGCTTGCCCCTGGCTTTGAGAGAAGGCTAAAGAATCACACTAAGAGAATAATTCTAAGAATCGTTTCCTGTAAGGGGGCGCCTGGAGTAGTTTGATCGAATATCTGAGGGCGCTCTTGAACATGTATTGCTAGAAATGATCGGTAGCGAGCGGAACTCGATAAGCCGTGGGCGAAATGAAGTGTTTGCACACCACCTGGTTGGGTACGGAAAGTGCGGGAAGAGTTTGTGTTTTGTTCACAGTGAAGAAAAGATTCAAGTTAAGAGAGGAGAGAAAAGAAAAGAAAAAATGAAGAGAATTGAAAAGGCAAGCGAGCCCCCGCAACCAATCGCTCTCCCTTGTCTCCGTTATAGCTGATTGTTGCTAACCTGTCTGGCCTTTGAATTAACCCTACTCTCGGCCTAGATGCAGCATGATACCGGTATCATACCTAACATCACCTATTCCGGGTAACCTATGCTGCTCTGACAATACCAAATGGGGTCATGTGACTAAAAATACTGGGCTAAAATTTAATTCAAAAGCGCAACCCAACCCATCCTCCAACTACCACTCCGGTTTCTCACAAACTTAAAAAATCCACAGCCTTTAACACTGATACCATGTAACTGGTATCACTTTCTTCCACATCTACCACCGATTACCAGAAACAATGTCTGCCGTGCCCGGCCCGCGAGTGGATTTCTCCCCGACCACCACCACTGTATCCCCAGCCCCAGAGCTTAGTGGACCAATTGACATGCGCTACTATCTTACCGAGGGGCTCGAAGGAGTAGAACGTCAAAAATTTACCGGAGGACCCGCATTTACGGAGGCTATTGAGTCGAAAGCCGGCGAATTACGTTCATTTGACTCAAATGGTAGACAATACCTGGTGTTTTCCTCTGTGGGGCAAAAAGATCTTGCGCTTGCCAACCAGATTCGCGACGCCGATTACAAAGGACTCCGTTTCCTCTACCTCGATAACGAAGACTTCCTGGATTAGTCAGTGCGCGGTTGCTAAGCATCCTGAGGATGAAGATAGTAGCGATGGGATTGGATGATGAGCTGTTTAATGTAGGCAGTACGAGTTTTAAAGGAAAGCATAGTTCCAAAGAAGCCTATTGTGGTTTGAAACCGGGCTGCTTTCGCCCTTATAAAGATGATTGGCCAACTCTCGTCTTTGAGTGCGGGGTTTCAAAATCCGGGGTACGCTTGGGGGCCGATGCATCCTGGTGGCTTCAGAACTCCCAGGAGGAGGTAAAAATTGTTCTTGTTCTCAAAGTCTCTGAAGAGGATAGAAAAATCGAGCTTGAGCAATGGGAAATGGACACTAGGACAAACCCGCATGCTACTCGAGCCCGCTTTGGTGGCAGCAGAAGACCGACGAGAACTTAGAAAGTCACCATCGTTGCACCTCTTGGTTCCCGAGCTGTTGCTACCGCTCCCTTCAGCCTCAACTTCAACAAAATTTTCCTTCGTGATCCCGAGCCCGCCAAAGGTGAAAAGGATATCGTTTTTAGTAAAAGGGAGTTGGAAAATTTTTTTGCCCAACACGTTTGAAAATTTGCGTCTAAGTGAAGCATTCAATAGGAAAACTGTAAGTCAACCTTATCACACCGTTACTTGAAATTGGATTGAAGGCTCATTGTATCGGCCGCTTAATGAGTACAAGGGGCGTGGCTTGTGGATAGACAGTAGGCTGTTTAGCTCTTGGGGGGGGGGGGGAAGGAGGGACTAAGGGAAGTTTGGGAGCGGTCATTATTGGCTTCTTTTTCTCTTGTATGCTAGTATCTCCCTCACGCCCACTCCCGGTAGCCAATGAGAACAGCGTTTGGCTCCACTTATCCACTTTTTCGGCGAACCTCGTTTGTTTCTAGAAGCATCCTCAAGACTCCCTCATACCCATTCCCAGTAGCCCATGAGCGTGGTATTCGGCCCTGTAGGGTGTTAGCTATGTCAGGGCTGACGTTGCTCCACTCCGGCAATACGTTTATGACCCCTGATACGCCTTCCTAGCAGCCCAGGCGATTACTGTCTTACCATCGAAATCGGTTGCCTGCACATCCCACTTATTGATCTCTAATAAAGCAACGATTATCTCTACGCATCCGTGGTAAGTGGTTCTGTCAAGCTCTGTGAATTCCCTAGGGCTGTCCTCTTGATTAAAAGGCTGGCCTTAGCACCCCATTCCAGGCAATAGCAGCACCTCCAAAGAGATGCGCTCATTGTATCCATTCAGCAGCTCAAATGAAAGCGCCTCCACAATCTCCGTGCTTTCGCGTCTAGCATGTGTACCCCAGTAACAAGAGGCATATTCGACGAAGAGACAGTTTGTGGGACCCAGCGCAGAGCAGGCGAAATGCCCCTCTTTTTTCAATCTATTCAAGGATTATAGAGGTCACAATATTGGGTATTCAGTAGAGACTATCACTTAATCTATCCCGGCGAGATCGTTGATACCCGACCTGCCTAGCTCAGAATCCGAACCCGAGGAGGAAACGAATTTGAGGGCGACGCGATAGTATGTGCTCTCCTCTGAGATCCAAGGCCAAGCTGGCTGCGTATTCCGCGGGTAGATCGCTGTTGGCCCCCGGTGCTTCTCCTAACCTCCCCTCCAACAGCCCTATATCCCCCCCGACTCCCCGTTTTGCCTTCCTAAGCCGTCTGCGCATATTTTCGATAGCTATATCGGCCCGGCTAACGGCATCAAGTAGGTTTACAGTGAGTTACTATATGGTACAGTGTCGTATCGTATCGTACACCATATAAACATACTGTCCAAACCCATCGTGGTTCGAGTGAGAAGCCATGCACCGGCACGAAGCTGAAGGTTCCCGTTTCTCATGTCCCGTGTCTGCATGTGGCAGTGGTCATAATGCAATTATTGTAGATCCATTTTTGGAGAGTAGCAAATCTAACTACCAACCACGTATCAACTACAGTATTCCACAGCAAACCGAGCCCACTATATAGCAAGAATGCCCATACAAATGATATATGTTGTATCAGAGTTCTATGGGTGTTCTCGTCTCGCTATGCTCTAGCCTCTCTGTGAGTTACTGTACCATTTTATGCGCTAGAGCTTCTGCCGCCGACGTGCACAAATAGCCCAAACATCGTAATTTGCACTATGGAAACCTAAAAAAAGTTACAAGGGACTATTCAGATGTAACTGTAGCTGTAATCCGTATACTAGTCTATCCTAGCTCTCACGCTTAGGCCTATTCCTTCGGGTGTTGTCGCATTATCACCACAGCCCGCCTGCACCCCACTCATTCCCCGTCCACGGGCACCCGCTAAATCACGCAAAACCTCCCTACAGGGGTGCTCCCTGCCGAGACACCCACCACTCTCGGCGGCCGCGATCTTACCACAACCATAGCCGCGCTAGAAGATACTGCAATACGCTGCGCGCACAATACCAGGGTTGCCAAGTTGGTTGCCACGGAGCCATTTTTGATACCGGACTTTTGTTCTTATATACCGCCGTATTAACACACCCTTTTTCACCGTCGAACAAGCATCTCTTCCACTTTTCACCCCTCACCATATTATCTCACAAAAAAAAAATCTTCTATTTACGTATCCGCTGTCCGACCAATCTCAAGGCCAAAATCTAATCCCCCAAGACCTCATTTTGCCGGATCCTCGACCAGGGACCAGGGGCAGATGTACTCAGTTCAAGATGCAGGCTGCCTTAATCCCGCATCAGAACAGGTTTGAGTATCAGTCCGCTCGAGCGCTAGTCAGGACGGTTCAAATGACTATCGATTCCGGGTGCGCTGAGGAGTATTTTGTATATTTCCACGGTGTCACTGATAGCGAGTTTGAAGTGCTTGAGAAAAAACTATGCGCGGCTCGGTTACGAACTGCCGTACGTTTCACATTCGAAAATGCTTTAGATGCAACAATCTTACGCATAATGTCTGGGCCGGCACATAGTAGGGTCGCCGGTAACTTCTTCAGGGTGATTACAGCCAAGATTACTTCTATCCCCGGCCACGATACCTTGTCAACCCAGTCTCTTGGTGCATCATCACTCCAAATTCCTTGGGTCCGTAGCAAGGAAGGGTATCATGCCCTGGGGCCAGTCACTCGGGAGGGCTGGGATGCGTGGCCTTCGGTGATGATTGAAACTGAGTATTCGGAAGCACTCGAGTATCTTCGCATGGATGCGGGGTGGTGGCTCATCAACTCTGCCGGGAAAATACGATTTGTGATTATCGTACAAGTAATGACGGATCAGTTGGCGCTGCACACTGAGGGCTGGGCCATGTCCGATTCAGGCCATCGGCAAACTGGACAGACAAGCGCCCTCATCCCCATTTGTGAGCGGATTTTCGACATTAATGAAGAAGGGGTGGTGACATCAGCATCGTCGGATCTCTGCATTCCGTACGATTTTATCTTTAATGAGCTCGTTGGAAACCCCCCAAATGCCGTTTTCAACAAGGCTGAACTCAATTCCTTTACGCGATGGATGTTTCACCTACTGAAGTGACAGGTAATTCTTCCTTTAATATTATTTCTGAAAAATTAGTTTAACTTAGCTCTTTTAGGCAGGTTCGTTGGATTGGTGAACCGAACGAAGGGCCTGATATCAATCAAAAGTTGTGGTCGTTTTCTCTCTTTTGTATGATACCTTATTTCTACCTCTCTGGGTTCTCTTGTCTACGCTAGGTCGCATTTCCTTATCTCAACTCGTGGGAGGTGCTGGAGGAAGAGGTTCTAGTCTCTATATCTTTGAATTCAAGGAATTGCAGCTATGAATTGTTTGGTGCTGATGGTTAATGCATGTGTTGAGATCCTGTGTCCTTGTATCTAAAAAAAACTCTATATTCACCTTCCTAATAGCCTAGCTCCTCAGTTTATCAAACTCTTGTTGATAAAGAATGTGGTTGACTTTGGGAGAAGCAGGAGACTGAATACCATGTATACGCATTGCAGATGGTTCGGGAGAGTATGATAGATTGTTTCCTAGCTTACGAAAGAGATTAAACCGATATGTCTTTCTTTGATTATCACAGGAGCGTACGGAGGAACCGGGCATGTAGGGAAATATAGAGATAGATGCTGTGATCAATGGAAAGATTAGGATGTGGTACCTATATTTTACTTATAAACTAATCTCTAGCGTTAGTCTTATTGTTAGAGAGCGAAGACAAGAGGCGAAGATCGGGCGGGTTAGCCAAGTGATGAACTGTCTTGTGAATTTTTTCTTTATCGTCTAACTTACCACTGTGCCATCCATAACCTCCGGACATCTTCAACTTTTAATATATACAGTCGCGACAAGAAAGTATCCCGAGACTGGCTGACAAATTTTTCACTACAAGTTCCTAGTAAAACTTTTGAGGTTACTGTAGTGTTTCCTAGGGTAGGAGATGGGTTAGGTCGCAATAATTCTATAATAATATTATCATTAAAATCATACCATAATCTTCCATTGTTGCGGCTGATCCAATTTGAACATTCTCCGGTGTGCTATGTAGTCCAGAATTCCCTTCTTAGGAAAGGGGGTAGAAAACACAGCAAAAAAATGGCCCCCCCCTCCGAGATAGAAAAAAAAACAAAAGTTTCTTGACCTTACTGAGAGAGGAAAGTAGTACATTGTCTAATTATTCAAGGCCGATTAGTTGGAAATTCTTGGCAGGAAGCGCGCGCGTGGCAATAGCCGTTACCCAAAGTCCCAGGAATCTAATCTGCCCTTCTTGATGAATCAAGATTACCAATGCCATTGGAATAATAAGCGAGCTGCGAGATGGATCTATGGTACCGTCGTCGCTTGTTAATTTACTATTTTATTCGACTGTGTTTCGGGTCAGGTCGAAAGTCCGGAAGAGGCAACGGCTAACTGCCGAGTGGACAGCACAAAAAAAACCACCGAGAAGAACACTGGAAAGGTGAGAAAGCAAGTTCTTGGGCAGGAGGCCTTAAAGCACTCAGTGGAAAAGTTTGCAGGTTTTATTCTAGGGTTTGGTCTGCGGCGGCTAGCCTAGCGTCACCCAGTGTCGCCTGTCGCTAAGCTATCATTGCGATAAACAGGGGGTAAATATTACGTCAGGGTACCAGTGCTAAGGATAGTAAAGGATACGTGGTCTAATATACTATGTTGGACTGTTAAACCTCGGTAGCGCTCTCCATGGGGAGTGTCTGGAATACATACCCAAGTTCTCAATTAAACGGACAATACACTCGAGCAAAGCTTAGTGATGACAAGATTACAACTATCCCCTCCAGGCCCCGCGAATCCACTATGGGGAGCACGGAACAGCCCCGGCTTCTTTTTCCTTGTCAGAACATAAAAACACCTCCGCCCAGCTCAATTCGTCTACCTTATTTGTCATGACCTCGCCCGGCAGCTCTCCCCCGCCTGTTCATCTCAACTAACAAAAAATCAGAGTTTTCACACAGTAGACATGGGCATGGGACCCCGTCTATCCGAATTTGTGCATTGATCTTCGGCGCTTTTACTTGAGGGCAGAACAGTGTACTGCTGACCTTTCTCTTTAGTCCCGGGCCCTGACCGTGAATTGACCTAGGTCTTAAGTCTAGACAAGATGACGCCGAGTCACTATCACGATTAAGGACTGGTGAGCATTCTCCGCTATGCCTCCCCGATGAGATCCTAGTTGGTACTCCTCACTTACGCGTAGGTTCCTGACACCTATACGAGGGCATAACAGATGCAACCGAAAATAGCTTTTCTATGCACTGTGGCTAGTGGACTCGACCATGGGAATATTAATTCCAAGTATGGTTCCGGAAGGCTAGACTCTACCCCAATTTTCAGACAAAAAGTGTGACAAAATTGTTGTAACGCCAAGTGTAACACTGCCAAGACCTCTTTACCCTTACACCTAATATACAAAACCC